>Ga0209270_1003250_pt1 | contig 14461 bp, 11 predicted proteins | sample MTBAKSrepl1MetaG_FD_187456 | JGI IMG/M metagenome (GOLD analysis project Ga0209270, IMG submission 187456) | Enrichment culture microbial communities from Arthur Kill intertidal strait, New Jersey, USA, that are MTBE-degrading - MTBE-AKS1... | ecosystem: Environmental > Aquatic > Marine >...
CCTTGGCCACATTGACAACCACGTGCTGGGTGAATTGGTGCGCGGTGATTCGTTGGTCAATTGCCTCCACCGTTTCGGCCATGGTGGCTGCATCCATCTCCGTGCCGAGAAATTTAATTCGTTGCATGGTCTTCCCCAGCATCACGTTCATTGAGATAAAAGGCAAGAGCATAGTAGGCCCAAGCCTGAGTCCAGCGTAGATAGCAGATGTTGTTTTTATACAGGCGGGTTATCTGATAACGGAAATAGCCGGTACGTTCAATATACATGTGTTCAAGGGCCCACTTCAGAACTCTTTCAACCAGGGCACTGTCTTCTTCTGACCTCCCCACCTTGAGACAGGTCAGCACTGCCTGGGAAACCAGGTGCATGTCCACGGGATAGGTTGCATGGTTATAGTATTTGGGCATCCCATTATCATGAAAAAAGGTCTTCCGGTAATAAGCCAAGCCTTTTTCAATGGAATCGTCAAAGTCCTTTGTCTTAAGGGCTTGACTCGCCATGTCCAAGGCTTCAAGATTATATCCGGTATGAAAGCCGTCTACAAAACCATGATGACTTCTGCTGCCGTAGGTCCATCCTCCGTTGGACATCTGCTCACGCACTGATTGCATGCAAACGGTACGCGCCATTGACTTCATCTTTTCGTCATCCAGAATTCGTGCGGTTTCAGCCACTACAGCCGCACCCCATAAACTGGCATTGTGCACGAAGGCCGTTTCTCCGGGGATATAGGCAAAAAAATGCCGGCCGTCATGTTCTGTATACAGGCTTTCCGCAATGAAGCGGCCGGCTGTGCAGGCCGCTTCATTAAACCTGCCGCTGCCTGCTCCTTGCCTGTCCAAGCCCCACAAAGCTCTCGCGACATAACAGGTTGTAATGATATTGGGTTTGCCAACCGGAACATGGAAAGCCCGGGCTTCCCAAGGAAAATGATATCCCCAGCAGGAGTAGGCTTGCTGTCCAGGATGACAACGGTTTTCCAAGAGCCAGTCGCCAAGTTGAGCAGCTTCCTCAAGAAACGATTTTTCACCGGTCCGTTTGTAATCCTCAAGCAAACCGAGAATAACCAGCGCAACTCCCTTCGGATTGCGTTTTTTGGGTATTCTGGCAAAAATTCGCAAATTCACCGGAGAACGCTTGAAAAACTGTATCCAGGCTAAACGCACCAGGGGAAATCGATAAAGGCCTAAAGATTTTAACAGCCGTGAGTTGAGACCATCGTAAACATCATACCCGGCAAATTCATTACTGCGCAGTTTTGTAAGCAAGCGTTGGTTTATCTCTACTATATTTCGCATTAAAGCCGATACAGAAAGGTGCCTTGCTATGAGTTAAGCAAGATTATTATATTTGAGATTCAAGAATCGATAAGTCAACTGCCATAGGGCGATCGATGGTCAAGGTCTCGACAGCCAAAATAGTAGCAAGCGCGGTGCTGAGCTGACTTTCATATGAGAGGCAAGGCGTTCCCTTTCGCAACCCATTGAGCCAGGAAATAAGCATTTTTTTTTGACCTTTATCCTGGGCTGACAATTTCCGCTTACATATTTTGGTATCGCCTTCGAATAAATGAGCTTCCTTGAAATTGTGAATGGTCGCGGAACGTCCACCCCCAAAGACTTCAATATATTCTTTAGGCATTGCCTTGGAACCGTCGGCGGTATAAATGATATTTGCTATGCTGCCATTATCCATTACCATATTGATGCTCAAATTATCGTTAAGCATAGCCGACTTATTCTGTTTTTGACTGCCTACTGCATAAACACTTTTTGGAACAGAACATGTGAGCGCGCAAGCCAAATCAATAAAATGGCAACCCTCTCCAAGCATGCGGCCGCCCCCCATCACAGGATCTTGAATCCAATGATCATCAGGAATATAGCCGGCATTGACTCGGATATTGACAACCAGCGGGCTCTTAACCCCTGAAAAAAAACTTATCAATTCTTGGGTTAAAGGAGCAAAACGGCGATTATAGCCTGTCATTATTTGAATTTCAGGGTTCATTCTTTGGGCGTTATTAATTGTGACTATCTCCTCCACGGTCAAGGCAAGAGGTTTTTCAACATAAACATGTTTTCCGGCCATCAAAGACTTAGCCACAGAACTGGCATGCGAATCATGCCGGGTTGCGACCATGATAAGATCAGTATCTTTATTCAACAGTTCCTCGACCGTATCGGCACAAAAGGCAAATCCAAATTGCCTGGCAACACCCTCCGCGGTTCTGCCGCTTGCTGTTACTAGTCCTCTGAATTCGACTTCAGGGATAGCCTTGAGAGCCGGAAGCAGGTTTGCTGTGGCATAATTACCTGCGCCAAAAAATGAGATGCCAATTTTATCATTACTAATTTTTTGAGTGGTTATCTCTATACGGCTCTGCTGTTGACTTGCTTTGCCGACCTCGCTTTCATATTCAAGAACAATTCCGAGATACGGCTCCTTCTTTTTTCCTTCTATCAGGGCATATGCTTCCGGCGCTTGGTCCAATTTAAAACGGTGGGTTATTAATCCGGTAATATCAAGTTTTTTGTCGGCAACCAAGCCAAGAAAACTCTCCATATTACGCTGTTCCGTGAACCGGACATAACCTATCGGATAGTCGTTTCCTGCTTCTTCATAGAACGGATCATAGCGGCCAGGCCCGTATGACCTGGAAATAACCAGACTGATTTCCTTTTTAAAATAGGGCTCTCTGGGGATATCCATTTTAACGGCGCCAACGACAACAACCCGGCCTTTCATCCGGGTTACTTCGCCGCATAATTCAATCGGGCCATTGCTGCTGGTACCGGCACATACCAGTACACCGTCAACACCCCTGCCGGCTGTCAAATCCATGCATGACCTTACAGCGTCTTGAGAAGATCGTATGCCATATGCGCCGTATGCTTCAGCCCTTTCGACAAGTTTATTATCCAGGTCAATACCGATAACATTGCAACCATTAGCACGAAGCAACTGGACGGTAATCTGCCCTATCAAGCCAAGGCCGAGAACCAGAAACGTTTCACCCAGAAGTGGTTGGGCTAAACGAATTCCCTGCATGGCAATGGCCCCCATGGTTGTAAAAGAGGCCTCCTCATAACTCACGTTACGAGGGATCCTCACCACCAGATTACGTGGCACTGCAATTAATTCGGCATGGTTGGCGTAACCGGCACCCGCGCAGGCAACACGATCACCAGGAGCAATGCCCGTTACTAAACCGCCAACCGCCACAACATTGCCGGCACAACTGTAACCAAGAGGGCTAAGGGATTCAAGGCGAGCTTGTACTGTTTGCCATGTCTTCGCAAGTCCTTCGGTTTGTACTTTTTTGATAACCTGTTTAACAAGATCAGGCCTGGCCTTGGCTTTCTGCAGCAGGCTTTTTTTGCCCATGTCAATCTTGGTTTTTTCTGTGCCGGCACTGATGACAGAGGCTATGTTGCGGACAAGAATAAATTTGTCCAATAGGGTAGGGGTAGGGACACTATTAACTTCTACAAGGCCGGTCTTCAAGGTCTGGGTAACTTGCTTCATTTTTATTTTTAATGCGATAAATTTACTTAATATTTAAACTTTCAAAATAAATGCTAATTGTGCGGTTTGAAAAATGTAATTATCAACAGTAGTTTTTAGAATAATTCTATTTCATGAATGTATTTCTTCTGTTTTCTGAATGAGGAAACGGTGTTTCCCTTGTTTGGTTTTCTCGATTCGGTCTATATATTCACAATTAATCTTGATTTTACCAGATACCGATCGTTGCAGACGGTTAATAAGTGCGCGTTCGTCATCTGCAGTATAATCACTGCCGCGCACAATACGCAGTAGCAAGCTACCACATACTTCCTGCACCAATTGCATTTCACGAATAGATGAAAACTCCGGCAGATGTTGTCCGAAAATGAATGCAGTTAGGGAAACTCTCGTGCCATCGTTCAAAAAAATAATGTCTTGGCTGCGCCCCTCTATTTTTGATAATACGAGACACGGTAAGTTTTCAAAGCTGGTAACGTTTGATAACATGCCGTAATCGCCAGTATCGTAACGGATAAAGGGCATAACATAATTGTCAAAACTGGTCGCCACGATTCTGCCAATTTCCCCAGGTGTATGAATTGGTTTTCCATCTTCATCCAGCAACTCAGCATATCCATAAAAAGGATAGAAAAAAAACTCATTGGAACTAAAACTATTACCACCCATAATGGCACATTCACTATGCCCATACCAGTGTAATATCTGTGCATCAAAAAATTCTCCAATTTCAGTACGTTCAATTGCAGAGAGACTTTCTGATCCAAGAAATAAACCATGAAGAGGCAAATCCCAATTTACATTGGGGTCTTCTGTGATACATCGAATAAAATTTCTTACTGCCGAAGGATAACCATGAATGAAGTGGGGACGAAAATTCCTTATTGCAGCAAGTACTTTCTTGATATTTGAGGAATTCAGTTCATAACAGGAAATTGAAAGGCAATTCTTTATACTTTGATATTGGAATAGAGCATTATTTTTTAATGGAGCGCCGCGAATCATTAACAAACGTGAATCGGGAGCATATCCACACTGTCCCCAGAACCAATCAAAATGTGCACGTTCCTTGGATCGGGTTCTTCCACCATGCAAATAAAACGCCATTGGGGTTCCGGAACTCCCTCCTGTATTGGACTTTAATTTCTGATTTGTGAATTTCGTCGAGACAAATGCCTTGGGATTTTCAACAATATCATGCTTACAAATGATGGGTAGACTTTGGAATTCCTCAATGTTTTTTATTATGTGGAAATTAGTATAGAAGGGAACGCTGCCAATGGCCTGATTGACCGTCTCACATAATAAGGCTAATTGAAGATTTTGAACACTTTCGGTATCACTTTCCAGAAACAATGAAATTCTTTTGTCATATTCTCGATAGAATGACCCGTAACGAAATTGTCTGGGTAAGGACCGATAGGTAAATCCTAAGGCATTCTGTATGCCTGAAGGCATCTTATTAAAGAAGCTAAGAAAAGGATAGAGCACGTCTTCCATAACCGTTCACATAATGTAAATGCTTTCCTAATGCATCTCAGCGTATCGAGAAAGACGATGAGGCCTTAATGGCAGTTCTGTAAATATCCAGCAGTTGTTTATAATTTATTTCGGGCGTGTAATGTGCAAGATAGTAATCACGAGCGTTACGACCCATCATCTCCCGCAATTCGTGATTTTCTATTAGAATACGAACTTTATCTCTCAATGAGACAATATCATTCGCAGGGTACAGTAAGCCATTGTAGTAATTTTTAACCATTTCATGTCGTGGCCCAAGATCTGTAGCGATACAGGGAGTTCCAACCGAGAAACTCTCAAGCAGAGAGAGAGGGAAGCCCTCGTAACATACAGATGGAAAAACAAGGAAAGCAGATTTTGCCATCAAGCCGAGACATTCAGTACGCATAAGGGAACCGTGAAAAGTGATATTCGAAGGGGAATGTTTGCGAAGTTCCGCTTTTAGAGGGCCATCACCCACGATGGAAAGCGGGTAATCAATCCCGTGCCATGCCTCAACGAGAGTTCTCACCCCTTTTTCTTCCGATAATCTTCCGACGAAAAGAGCACCATGACGGGTTTCTGTTCTATTATAGTAATAATTTGTATCTTCAATGAAATTCGGTTTGACAAAAATTTTATTTTCCGGAAGCCCCCCGCTTATAAATTTGGACTTTCCAAATTGGGTAAGTGCAATAAATGAATCGACCCATGGATCAAGAAATTGGCGCTTTCGAGTGCCCCAATAAAGAAAGAACTGAGCGGCATTTTTGATCGGATTACTGGAAGCACATTGTCGCCAAAGCATACGGTATGGTGAATTATCAAGACAATCTTCGCAAATTCTATTTTTTCTTAAAAATTGCCCAGCTGGGCAAACAAGTCTATAATTATGAAGCGTAATGCAAGTGGCGACCCTACGTTCTTTCGCAGCCTTAAAGATAGAAGGTGAGAGGACAAATTTATAATTATGGACATGCATTATATCCGGTTTGAATATATTGATCTCTTTGGCAACAGCATGGTAACCTTCATTTGACCAAGTAATATCCTTGAATGCTTCTATTTTTTTAAAAATGCTCAGCCTTGCGATTTCCGCATTCGTCCGTTCATACACGCGAACCTCATGACCATGAGACCGGAGAAGCGCCGCCTCCGCTTGCATAACCATTGCTTCACCGCCGACAGCAAAGTTACCATAATGATTATGGACAATTAGGATTCTCATTGATTCTCTTCTAACATCAAAATTCCTTTTACCGCATTATCAACCATGTTTTCGATTGTTAAGTGTCCCTTAACATATTGTTTGGCATGTAAACCAATCTGATCCAGCACATCTTTTCTACATTGAGTTACATAGTCCAACAATTCGTCCATATTTTCGAATAGAAGGCCATTAAAACCATGCTGAATATATCCATATTCCACACACTGCATTATATCTTTAGATCTTTTGAATGTAAGCACCGGTTTACCATAAGCCATTGCTTCAACGATAGATAGCCCGCACCATGCAGGTTGAAAATAGGCATCGGCAACAGTGAAAAGATCTGATTTTGTTTTCCTATCATATAGCTCACCAAAATCATACACATTTTTATATTTACTAAAGTCAGGCTTCAAATAACCTTCACCAATAATAATGAACCCGAATCGTGTTTTATCTAAACGTTCTATGAATTGAACCAGCAAGTCATTTCTACGATGTAAACAATTGAATCTGGCGCAGAAAATGAAATTAAAGTCAGTATTAATGCCATATTCGGCCTTCAATGACCGTTTTTTACTGACAGATGAGGGGATTTGATTATAGGGGACATCTGCAGTATTTCCTAAAGCTATAGATTTCAGGCTAGGTAGTATATTTTTCCAAATATTTTGTTCATTTTTTGTGTAAAACCAAGCTCCATCCGAAAGCTGATACATCAATCTTCTCAGGAATGGCATTTTTTTTAACTGCTCATTATAGAAACGAGCATCAAGACCATGGCCCCAGAGAACAACCTTTTTCCCGGCAAATCGCGCGAGAATCAGTACCAGCCAGTTAGTAACTATTTTCATCTCGGCACACAAAACGATTATTTTGTGTGAACCAAATATCAGAGAAAATACATTGAGAATTAGTGCATTCCCTATATGTATGTTAGCAATATATCTTGTCGGCTGAATAGATAACCCAAAATTATTTTTCCGCAGATAGGATTCAGAAAAGTAAACATAAAGATCAAAATTCAGTCTTTTTCTTAATTCTTTAAAAAAAGAATCCCTATATGAGGGTATAAGAGGCTGAACAAAAATAATTTTATCTGGAAATATAACTTCTGACATTACTGTATATACTGTCTATTTTTACTTAGCACATAAAAAACAGATGCTGGACTTATCTTTTCGACATAGCTTGTCCGGTGATATTTAGTATTCCATGAAAACAATTTACTTAGAAATGCGTCAATTAAGGTTAAAATTCTATTATTATAAGCATGGATGCCAAATTTATTTGCCAATTTAGGGATAAGTGGAAAAACACATAATGATTTATGCTGGACATTAAATCCTATATTAGAGATTATCGAGTCAAATACTTTTATTGGGATACCGCGTTCCCTCTTGGTAAGCCCAGGCCGGGGATATCTCCAATCTCCCATAGAGACAATAGGCTCACGAACGAGCATCACACCACTCTCAGAAAGACATCTATAACATTCACTAATGACATAGGAAACGTTGGGAATATGGTGTAAGACACCAAGGCTCATTATCAAATCGAATGAATCAGCAGAAAATGGTATTTGGCCACTTGGTGACGGTTTACTATATTTACAAGGTACACCAAAAATCTCTCTTCGAGTATTAAAGGCACTAGATGGATCCATTATAATAATACTGTCTAAATGACTTATTATTGGAAAAAATTCTATTCCATATGCACTACCTAACCATAACGCTTTAAATTTAATAAATTTATTCGAACTATTCGAAATAATGAATCTAAACCCATGCAATTTATTTAATTCATGATATGAATACTTATATGTGTCCTTATTCTTAGCACCTAATTTTGCATAAGCTTCAGCTTCATCTTTAAACCACAGTTCTACTTCTTGTGAAGAAAAATCATCACCATATAAATATTCACCAGTAAATTTCTTTTTTTCTTGGCTGCTCATGTAAGGCATATCCTTATCTGTTTTTCCAAGTCCAAGGGGAAGGGAACAGTACTCGTATCAAAGGCTTTATAAAATGAAATGGCCATACCCATCCGAAATGTCTTTTTGTATAAACATACCATTGCCTTGGCGGCAATCCCAATGGGCTGCATAAATTCTTCCATCTTTCAGTTAGCGATACTTCCGGATTGGTCCATGGTCGGATTTTACTGTTGTGCTTACATTCACCCAAATATCCCGGAGCTATCCATATTGGAACACCTGCCCGGCAAGCTCTCATTCCATAATCAATATCTCCCAAAGCATGGGTAAATTCCGGGCTTAAATTCCCCAATTTTCCACAGACCTCAGCAGGAATTAATACAATATTGCCATTCATGGTGTCACAGGGCAAAATTCTTTTATCTGGCAGCAAGGGTTGATCAGCTATGCGGGAATAACGATTGCGTTTAAGGCGCCCACCATAAGTGTGCTTTCCGGTTTCCGGATCACGACATGATCCCACGATAATTCCATAACGGCCTTTTTTCAGACGAACTTCTCGCTTTGTAGCAAGGATCGTTTTTATCGCTCCTGGTAATAATTTAGTGTCGTCATTCAACCAAAGGTATGCATCATAGTTTTCTTTCATTGCTACAGTCCAAGCAAAACGCATGCCCCCGCACCAGTAAAGACTGCCATCTCCCTGCAAAACATGTATATTTGAGTATTTTTCACGTACAGCTTCGCCCGTACCGTCTATTGAGCCATCATCTACCAAATAAACTTCTAAAAAAAAATTTTCTGGTAATTCTTGCTCATATAATGCTTCTAAACAGGACAATGTAGTCTCACGACGGTTATGACATGTCATCAGAACGGCAATGCGAGAAGTTTTTTGTTGTTCAAACATAATTGATTACTACCACCGGATCGAAATTCTTTTTTTGACAGGTTTCATATTTGTTTGGCATCCCCTTTGCGTATTCTGGGACGTTTTAAGAAATGCAAGCCCGAGCCAAAAGGGGTAATTTAGAAATTGCTCTCCTTGCAGCAACAGAATTAAGATTAACACCATATATATTGGTTTAAACCTGCTTCCGGGTGTCAAACGCATTAGCCCAAGGGAAGTGGCTCCAAGCCAAGTCATCATTCCGATAATGCCGAACTTTGCTGTGAAACTAGAAAGACCATTGCCCATTCCCTGTGGATTTTCTGCAAATTCAGGATGCAAGGCTAAGCGTGTATTTTCATGAAGTCCCCAGCCAAACAAGGGCCGCTGTTTTATATATTCCAAGTCAAAAACAAGCGATCCAAATCGTGTTCTGTGCCAATTATAATCTCGATATTCTACGGTTCGAAATTGGATTTCGACTTTCTCCCAAAGAAATTCGAACTTATTATAGCTATACATGCTGACCAGCATAATTAAAGGCACGACAACGAAACAGGCCAATAATCCTCGTTCAATCGATTTTCTCATTGATACGGCGCCCCATTTATAATGCAAAAGCATTACAAAAGGAAAAACAATATAGCCAGCTGTTGACAAGGTAGTCAGCAAAGCAGTCGAGAATATTATGAAATATTTTTTATAATCGTTCTTTGCTATTTCATTTTTGATTAAGGCTAGAAAAGCTAAGCTTAGTATCAAATAACCTGCGAATGCTCCTGGTTCCCAAAACATACCGGCATTGCGAGGTGGAAAATAATCCATAACGAAAGTGTGCAGAAATAGCGGTATGCGAAGGCGATTACCTGCGGTGCCGAGCAGTTCGGCGGCTTGATTGATGGTAGTTTCCAAGCTAAAACCTAAAGAGGAAAACAGAAGAAAGGGAATGTGAAAGATTAGGCTGGCAATGGCGATAATCAACATCGCACGAACGAAAGCCAGGGGAAAATCATCAACCAGTCGCATAAATGCGTACCCAATAAACAGGCGTATAAAAAAACCAGCCAAGGTAACAAACGGGTAAAAGGCAAATTCAATACATTGAACCAACAGGATAATTGCAAAAATACTAGCAATTAAGACAAAATCTGATGAAAAAGGAGTTCTGGATTTCCTTATAAGCAAAAAAAACAGGAAAAGTGATAGTAATACCAGTTGTGGCTCAGATGGAAACTCTAGTGTTAGTGACGGGTTCCCTGAGTAGATCAGCACTAGAATTACTAACGCTACATCTTTCCAAATTCCGCCGGGTTCATGATTGGTATCCAAAATCCGACCTGTATTTTTGATTTATTGATGTATGTTCTTTAATATTTTAGCGGGCATGCCCCCTGCTACAACACCACTCGGAAGGGAACGACTCACCACGCTATTAGCTGAAACAACAGTGCCCTTTCCAATGCTAACACCTTTAAGCACAACCACATTCATTCCCAAAAACACATCGTCCCCAATTACGACGGGGGATGTATTGGCTTTTCCTTTATTCGCGCGTGCAACGGGACTAGTAGGATGACGGTCATTGTCTACAATGGTACAGTTGGCACCGCAAAGTACCCGTTGCCCAATCGTGATGGAATGGGATGCCGCGATTACCGTTCCGCTGAATCCGCAATAATCCCCAATCGTAATTTTCGCATCTCGCCCAGCAGCGATGATACATCTACGATTGATGCCGATACTGTTCGACCATTCCGCAGAACGAAAAATTGCATCGTTACCGATAACGATGGTTGCTGTCGGATGCTTTTGAAATATAGGCAATCCAAAAAACCGGACGGACTTACCAAGATTTACACCCCACCACGCAGCGTACAAACGACCAAAGATAGTGTTCAGCCCTTGCCTCATCCGACTGATAAATTTGTTTAATGCGTATGGTATAATATGTCGAAGTTGATATTTAAAATGACTCATATAGTGCTATCTTTTTTTATACTGGTGTTAGTATATGATACTGTATGCACATGACTTTGAATTTTAATTCGATATTTATAAATTTAATTAATGAAAAATATATAGCGTCGTAAATTTCTTGTCATATTAAAATTTCATATTTTAATCTTAAAATCACTTGATCTGTATTAAATAAATTATTCATTATCAAACCATTCATCTGGAACACGGCCAACAATCTTTTCAACCGTCATTATTTCTTCATAAAAATAGTCGTCGAGTTCTCTCTTAAATCCTATCCGCATTTTTTGATAATTGTTTTGAGACTGATTCAATCGATTAAGAGGTTTTAAAAAACCTGTTGTAGAAGTTATACCAATAAACTTTCTGAAACGGCTTAATGATAAAATGAAATTTCTAAAGAATATAGACCGAATATGCTGTCGCCTGTTTACTGTTGAATATTTTTGCAAGCATAAAGGCGAGACTCCAAGAAAATTCAACACATTGTTAAATTGAACTTGAGGATTTTTCCGAATATCTTCTAAAAACACAACCAACATATTGTCTTTTGATACATAATCCTTTACTCGTTTCAATTGTGTACCAACTCGGCAAACTTTTCCGTATTGATAATAATCCTCCGATATAGAATAACGGGGTAAATTTAGTTTAGCTGCTCGGTTTTCCTGAAGTCTCCATGCCACTTCTATATCGTGTTGATCTTCTGAACTTTTGCATAATTCGGCATGCCATGAAATAACCATATCTTGTGGTTTTCTTAACATGACTATAAATTTAGCAGTAGGTGAATATTCTAAAATTTTCTGAACAGCATTCTTTGAACATAAATATGTTGTTGATGCCTCAAGTATAGCTATATGATCAGGCTTTGCGTTATAAAAAATTTCCTCATATTCTTCTAAACTATGCGTAGCCCTTAATCCAAAGTCTGTATTAAAATATCGTGGTTCTTTTGGATCAGAGACGAATACTTGAGGATGCTCCCGTAGCCAAGTAGCGAGAGAAGTTGTACCGCATTTAGGTGCTCCGATAATAAACGAATTTGGTTTTTTCATAAAGAATTATTTAATTTTTTTCGTATCATTATTCCTAATTTTCAATTCACCTACAACTTGTTTTGATGGCCGAAAAATCTATCACGCCAGCATTGGGAAATATCCTGTGGTCCGTCCGTACTTCGCCTTTATGTAGCACAAAGTTGCAATATTCCAAGTCATGAGGCTGACCATGGCCGCGGTAGCTGCCCCGTAGATACCGTAATGGGGGATGAGTAGCAAATTGATACCGATATTGAGAGTAGCGGCCAAGATAATTATGTTCCTAAAAATGAGTTGATTGCCGGTCATATTCATGAACAGCCCAGTGGACCCGGATATTGAGTTTACAAACTGCCCCAGGACCAAAATCACCAGTGCAGGATAAGCCACTGTAAATTCCTGGCCGAAGGCGATATCCAAGACCGGTTTGCCCAAAATGATAAAACCCAGCAAAATGGGTGTTGTGGTCCAGAAAATGAGCTTGGCGGATTTTTTAGCCACATGAAAAAGCTCATCCATCTTATCGGAATGAAATAATTCGGAAAACTTCGGTCCGGCCATTGAGTTGACAGCATTCAAAATAAAAGCTGTCAAAGTGGCGAGTTTCACCGCAACGGCATAATGCCCCACTTCGGCCTCGCTGCGAAACATGCCCAGCATGATTACCCCGGTCTGACCGATGATAAAGGTCATGGTGGCGGTCATGAGCATGGGGAGGGAGATTGATAGAATTTTATGGCCGGACATAGGTTTAATCGTGTCGTTCGGTGCCATTTTTTTTCGAAACGAATGCGCCATGATGCTCCAACCGAGTAACCCAGTAATGGCAATACCACCTAGCAATGCGTATACAGGAACATCCCGAGTTGGCCACAGAAAACCCAGTGAGAGCAAAATCAAAAGGTTAAACCCTTGAGGCAGCATCTGCATAAGGGCAAATGTCTTGATCAACCGTAACCCCCTCACAGCCTCGGTATTAAGTTGCATCAACGAGTTGAAGACAACAAACAAGGAAGCCACCGCAAAATAAAAAGAAAGATGGGGTTTCGAAAAGACCTTTTCCGCAATCAAATCCGCACTGAAAAAAAACAAGGTGCCTGTTGCCAAGGATACCGCGATGACGATCAGTTGTGTCTTCCGGTAGACCTTGAAGGCCGAGGTGGGAGAATATTTAATCAAGTGCTCCGGGATCAAGCGCAGGATGGAGGTGCCTGTACCTAGGACAGTGAAAATAGTGGCCAACATGAGAAAGGATTGGACGACTGCCACAATGCCCACCACCTCCGCCCCGTAAAACCTGGCAACAATGATGCTGGAAATCAAACCCAGGCCGGTGGCAGCTATCCTTGCCGAAAAGGCCCACGCAGAACCGGTGAGGATTTCTGAGAACCGGGCGTCCGAAACAAGGTTTGTGTATTTATGCTTGAGGAAGGATAGCATTGAAAGTGTAGTTATGTGGCTTCTCTACCAAATTTTAAACTGGAGGATGAAAGTTGTTCGTAATTCTCAAATGTACAATATTTCATCTTTCTTCATCCAGATGTCTGAAAAAATGCCAACTATCTTCTGCACCATATAAAACCTGGCAACAATAATGCTGTTTATCATTGCTAGAATAGTTGCGTTTATTTGCGCAGAAAAAGACGAAATGTATTCGTGAGAATATCGTAAATTTAGATGTATGAAACAAAATTTATGCATTTGCGTTTTAATTGCATTGATCACGATTTTATTAGTTTCATTCGAGAATTCGGCTATATACTGTGTTTAAAATTATCAAAAGAATAATTAAACATTTTTATTTCTTCTTTATACACAAATTTAACTATATTAATGGCCTCCTCGTCATAATGCTCACGATAATCTTCACTTGATCCTTTAACTTTATGAGGCAATTTAATTTGATCAATACCCAGGTTCATGCAAATTTTATTGAAATCTTCAGTTAAATTTTCGAATCTTCCTATGTAATCTAAATTTATTTCACCATTGAAACTCTTTATCCAATAAGTTTGTGGCCGTAGCATTCCTTTTCCTGCATATCTTCTCAGGAAATATTTTAGTGATAAGTTTCCTTTAATTTTATGATTCGACTTATGAATTTCATCACGCATGACATTTTTGTACCATGAAAATGCTCTTTCCCAAGGGTTTCGTACAAAAGTAAATTTGTAATAAGATGTATATTGCTCATTATTTACTTTAATTTTGTTAAGCGGATTTAATGGAGTACGGTATTTATAGCGAATCCTTCTCAAAATCTCATAAATATTTTCCTTTGATGAAAATATGTACGGCGTGATTAATGGTTCTATCATTCTAATACTTCTATGGTCTTGACCACCTCTTCCTCTATGGTTGTCAAGATGTCC
>Ga0209270_1003252_pt1 | contig 14447 bp, 9 predicted proteins | sample MTBAKSrepl1MetaG_FD_187456 | JGI IMG/M metagenome (GOLD analysis project Ga0209270, IMG submission 187456) | Enrichment culture microbial communities from Arthur Kill intertidal strait, New Jersey, USA, that are MTBE-degrading - MTBE-AKS1... | ecosystem: Environmental > Aquatic > Marine >...
ATCATTGCCCTGGGGATGTTCGTGGACAACGCCATTGTGGTGTCCGATGATATCAAAGTGAACATGGAAACGGGAATGGCCCGCAGAGATGCGGTCCTGAAAAGCGGCAGTTCCCTTTCCATACCCTTGCTCACCAGCACCCTGACAACGGTTTTCGCCTTTGGACCGATCCTGCTCCAGATCGGCACCGCCGGGGATTACACCTCCTCGCTGGGTTCGGTCATGATTATCCTGCTGATGGGGTCGTGGTTCTTCTCCATGTTTTCGACCACCAGCATGTGCTACTGGTTCTTGAAGGTGAAACCGGCCGAAGGCGGTGACAGGCAACAACAGATTGATCCATACCAGGGGAAATTCTATCAACTCTATCGCGGGATACTCCACATCTCCCTGCGCCATCGAACTCTGGTGCTCGTCTTCACGGGAGGCGCGTTTGCCGCTTCCATCTATGCAGCCACGTTTATCCCCCAGGCCTTTTTCCCGAACGGGGACAGAAACCAGTATCTGATCTATCTGGATCTGCCTGCCGGAACGCGCATCGAAGAAACGGACAGGACCATCAAAAGCCTTAGCGCCTGGCTGCAGGATAAACAGCAAAATCCAGAGATCACCGGAACCATTGCCTATGTGGGAAACGGCGGACCTCGTTTTTTCCTGTCCTTGTCGCCGATGGACCCGGACCCGTTTCAGGGTTTTGTTGTCGTAAACACCCAGACCAGCACCCAGGTGCCTGAACTTGTAGACCGGACGCGGCAGCATCTGCTCAATCACTTCCCGAATGTGCGGGGGAGGGTCAAGGCCATGTGGCTGGGCGGCACGGAGACGGGCCTGCTGGAGATCCGGCTCAGCGGCCCCGATACAGAGGTGCTGCATGAACAGGCGGAGGCCTTAATGGCAGCGCTGCGCAACATTCATGGCAGCACAGATATCAAACAGGACTGGAACAACCGGGTGTTTACGGTCAAGGTGGATGTGGACCAGAACCGCGCCCTCCGTGCCGGGGTGACGTCCAAAGACGTTGCCGATGCACTGTCTTTCTTTGTGGATGGGGCCACGGCCACCAACTTCCATCGCGGCAATGTCCAAATCCCGATTGTCGGGCGTGGGATTGAGGCTGAAAGGGATTCTCCTGACACCCTGCGCACGCTGGGCATCCGCACTTCCTCTGGAGAGAGTGTGCCGCTCAACCAGGTGGCCAATGTGTACGCGACAGGCGAGCTGAACCGGATCATCCGCTACAATCAGGAACGCACCGTTACCGTAAGCGCCAAAAACCAGTTGCTGAAGGCCTCGGAGATGTTTGCGGCTCTAAAGCCGACGATCGAGGGGATGCAATTTCCCAAAAACCACTTTTGGGAGGTGGGGGGCGAACTGGAGGATTCCGCCAAGGCCCAGAAGAACCTGGCGGCATGGTTCCTGCCCTGTTTTGGCGGCATTGTCTTCTTGCTGGTATGGCAGTTCAACTCCATCCGCCGGGCGGCCATCATTCTCTTGACCATTCCGTTGGTCCTTGTGGGGGCAGTGGTCGGGCTGCTGCTGATGCGGGCCGATTTCGGCTTTATGGTCATCCTCGGGCTTCTGGCCCTGGCCGGATCCATCGTAAACAATGGCATTGTGATGATCGATAAAATCGAGGAGAACCTGCGCGACGGTCAGGCGCCCTACGATTCGATCGTCAATTCCGCTGTCAGCCGATTCCGACCGATTCTTCTGTCGGTTTCGACCACCATGCTCGGGTTCCTGCCGTTGATCATCAATGATGATCCGCTGTTCTATGGCATGGCGTCGATCATGTTCTTCGGTCTGGGCATCGGCAGCGTGTTTACCCTCAACTATGTGCCGGTGCTTTACAGCCTATTTTTCCGAGTGAAACCAACGGCATAGCCACAACTAAAAAGGGTCTCGCGCAAAGGCGTAAAGATTTTTTTGTGTTTTTGACGGAGTTTTGAAGAATAGGGAGAGCGCTTGTGCATACCGGTAAAAAAGACGCATTACACAACCACGTTCGGACCGCCGGGCGTTTCGCAGGATGGGGCAGGGGGTTAGGGAGCTTACGATTTGCGTGGGTCGCCATCGTGTTGTTGCTGACCGGCTGCAGCATGGTCGGACCGGATTTTGTCAAGCCAACAGCGCCCTTGCTGGATGACTGGACCGAGACTCAGTCCCCTGGCCTGAGTTCCGGTCAAACCGATGACACCGACTGGTGGCATGTGTTCAACGACCCCGTGCTGGATAACCTCATCCAAAAGGCCTATGCGCAAAACCTTTCCCTGCAGGTCGCCGGCATCCGTATCTATGAGGCCCGGGCGCAACTGGGCATTGCCGTGGGCAATCTCTATCCCCAGCAACAGAAGGCCTCTGGAGGCTTTTCAAACAACAAACTGAGCACTGCCGCCGAGACGCCTTTTATTGATGGCAGTTTCAACGCGCTGGGCTTGGGGTTTGATGCGGCATGGGAGATGGATATCTGGGGAAAATTTCGTCGTTCCGTTGAAACCGGCATCGCCAATCTGCAGGCAAGCGTCGCGAGTTATGACAACGTTCTGGTATCGCTGACAGCAGAAGTGGCCAGGACCTATATCGTCATGCGGACCCTGGAAAGACAATGGGTGATCGCCAAAGAAAACGTGGCGCTGCAGGAGCAATCTCTGCGGATTGCCGAGGTTCGATCCAAAGAAGGCGCTGTGACGGAACTGGATGTTGCACAGGCCAAGTCGTTGTTGTGCGACACCCAGGCCCTGATTCCACGGCTGGAATCCAGTCTGCGAAAATCCCAAAATGCCCTTGCCGTCCTTCTGGGCGTATTGCCGGGAGACCTAAAAGGCATGTTGAACGGACCTGCCGTCATCCCCGCGGCATCCGAGACCGTCATCGTGGATATTCCCAACAATCTTCTCAGAAGGCGACCGGATATTCGGCTGGCGGAGCTGAGAATCGCCACGCAAACCCCCCAAATCGGAGTTGCCAAGGCAGACCTGTACCCTCATTTTTACCTGTTTGGCGCCATCGGATGGCGGTCATCAGACGCAACGTCAGCGTTCGGTCAGAGTTCCCTGGGGGACATATTCAGCTACAAGAGTCTGTTTTGGAGCGTGGGCCCTGGTTTCAACTGGGATGTCCTGAATTACGGGCGTATCGAAAACCGTGTCCGGGTGGAAGATTCACGCCTTCAGCAGCTTGTGGTGACCTACAAAGACGCGGTTTTGAATGCCCAGCGGGAAGTGGAAGACGCGCTGGTGGCCTTTACGCGCTCCAGGGAAGAGGAACGATTCTTGCGAGACAGCGTCACGGCAGCCGAACGTTCCGTAAAGATCTCTCTGATTCAATACCGGGATGGGCTCGTTGACTATCAGAGGGTGTTGGATTCCGAACGATTTCTGGCGACGCAATCCAATCGGCTGGCGGAAGTGAGCGGTCAGATGAGCACCCATCTTGTAAGCGCCTACAAGGCCCTGGGCGGTGGCTGGGAATCCAGAGAGGGGAAGGAAATCCTTTCGGTAGAAAACAGAACCCAGATGACGGAACGTACCGACTGGGGTGGATTACTGGCTCCGGCAGGATTCGAATTGCCTGCTGACGATACGGATCAACGGGGCTGGGAATGGCCGGACTGGTAAGGGACTGGAACTGAATGTTCAAACAACTCCGCATCCCATTTACACAAATCGTTATCGGGAGATTCCTCTTCCTGTTCATCTCCATGTTGCTCATGATTGTCCTTCTTCCCTTTCTGGAGGACTTTTTCGTTATTCGATATCATATCGGTATCTTCTTCGTGATCATTTTCATCTCTTCGGTTTTTGCCGTCAGCCGGAAGAGAAGCACGTTTATCACAGCCCTTGTCCTGGCCTTGTTGACGGAAGGCCTGAATTTGTCGGGTTATCTCACCGCTATTTCCGCCCTAAACATCCTGAGCGATATTTTTGCAGGCCTTTTGTTGGCCTATACCGCGACGATTATCCTGTTCTATTTGTTCAGAGAAGACAGGATTACGGGCGACATGATCATAGGCGCCATTTGCGTCTATTTCCTTCTCGGATTGTTCTGGAGTTTCGCTTTTTCCACCCTTGAGACGTGTCAGCCCGGTTCTTTTCAAATGCCCCAGGGAACGGTCAATCAAATGACGTTTTCCTATTACAGTTACGTTACCCTCACCACGGTCGGTTATGGTGATATGACGCCCATCAGCGGCCCTGCACGATCGTTCGCCGTATTGGAGGCCATGATGGGCCAGATTTACCTTGCCGTTCTGATAGCGAGGCTGGTCGGAATGTACACCCCACAGTCTGCTCGGTCATAGCCAGCAGGGCTGCATTAGGCTCGCCGACCGGAAAGCTTTCTTACCGTGGACTCGCCAACGGGTCTGTACGGAACTTCCCATTTATGCGTGTTGTGAGATTGGGTTGGCAGAAGAATCGAAGGCAGAAAAAATGGCCAAAGGAGCAGCTATGACATTCGATGATTTAAACTTTGAGGTTTCGAGGCTGGGCAAGTGCTCGATCCCCTCACCCCTGAAGGGGATCCGCTTTGCCAGGGTTGGGGAACGGGTATCCTTTCCTTCGAGTTTGAGCGAGTTGACAGAGTATTTTGAAGCCGGAAAGCCCGTGCCGTCTTTTGAAAAGGCGGGACCGAGGGAACACATCTACTTCGACCCTTCAAAGCTCAAGTGCGGCATCGTCACGTGCGGAGGACTCTGCCCGGGTCTAAACAGCGTGATCCGGGCCATCGTCCTGTGTCTTCACCATAGCTACGGCGTGAGGAGGGTCTATGGTTTTCCGTTCGGTTATGAGGGTCTTACCTATCGTTATGGACACGAGCCGCTCGAATTGACCCCGGCTTCCGTAGACCGTATTCATCATGAGGGGGGGACCATTCTGGGTTCATCACGAGGGAATCAGGACATCGGCGAAATGGTCGATACACTGGAGCAAATGAACATCGGGATCCTTTTCGCTGTCGGTGGCGATGGGACCCTCCGCGGCGCGAGCGCCATCTCTGACGAGATTGAGCGCAGGAGACTGAAGATCGCTGTGGTCGGCATCCCGAAGACGATCGACAATGACATCTCCTATATCCAAAGGTCCTTTGGGTTTGCCACAGCGGTCTCCGAGGCAGGTCGGGCGATCAACTCGGCCTATATTGAAGCAAAGGGTGCAAGAAATGGGATAGGCCTGGTGAAGCTCATGGGCCGGGAGTCCGGGTTCATTGCAGCCTATGCTGCCCTGGCCTACAGCGATGTGAACTTCTGCCTCATTCCAGAAGTCCCTTTCAGCATGGAAGGATTTCTCGATTCCCTGCAAGAACGGCTCAAAAAAAGAGGTCATGCGGTCATTGTGGCCGCCGAGGGAGCGGGTCAGGATGTCTTGCAAAAGACGGGTGAAAAGGATCCTTCCGGCAACATTCGCTTTCAGGACATCGGGCTCTTCCTGAAAGACCAGATTCATGCATATTTAAATCGAACGGGCATGGATTTCACCTTGAAATACATTGATCCCAGCTATACCATCAGGAGCATACCCGCGGATGCCAATGATTCCGCGTTCTGTCTCCTCCTGGGGCAGAATGCCGTTCATGCCGGCATGGCGGGACGGACCAACCTGGTGGTCGGTTTTTGGGCCAATGAATTCACCCATGTCCCCATTCCCATGGCGGTTTCGAAGCGTAAGAAATTGGATCCGGAGGGGTGGGTCTGGAACAGCGTCATAAGCATAACAGGGCAGCCAAAGGAGATGGGGTAATGACCCGGAGAGACAACCTGAACGGGAGGACTGAACATGGCCCTGCCCAATCATAAAACCAAAATCGTCTGTACCATCGGGCCCGCCTCGGAGTCGCCCGCGGTCATGAAGCAGATGATCGAAGCAGGCATGAATATCGCCCGGCTGAATTTTTCTCACGGCGATTTCGAGGGCCACAAAACCGTCATCGAGAACCTCCGGGCGGCCTCGGCGTCTGTCGGTCGCCGCATCGCCATCATGGCCGACCTCTCCGGCCCCAAGATGCGGATCGGAAGGATTGACCCGGAGCCCATCGAACTCATCCCTGGCGACCCCTTTACGCTGACCACAGACGACATCGTCGGGGATAAGACCCGTGTCTCCGTCTCCTTTGACTCGCTTCCTCAGGCCGTGAACAAAGGAGATACCCTTTTTCTGAATGACGGCTATATCCAGATCGAGGTGGTCGAAGTGAGCGGGAGGGATGTTCTCTGCAAGGTCCGGGTCGGCGGAGAACTCCGGTCGCGAAAGGGACTCAACCTGCCGGGTATCGATCTCGGGATCAGCGCATTTACCCAGCGAGACCACGAATGCCTCCAGTTCGCCCTGGAGAACGGCGTGGACGCGGTAAGCCAGTCCTTTGTGGAAGGGGCTGCCGACGTCGAGGCCGTCCGCAAGGCAGCCGCAAACCTTGGAAGGGAGCCGTTCATCATCGCCAAAATTGAACGGTCCGGGGCACTGGATAACATCGACGAGATCTTAGACGCGGCCGACGGCATTATGATCGCGCGCGGTGACCTCGGTGTCGAGGTCCCGATCGAACGGATAGCCGTGGTGCAGAAGCGGCTGATGCGTCTTGCGAACATGCGCGCAAAGCCCGTGATCACGGCGACTCAGATGCTTGAGTCCATGGTGGACAACAGACGTCCCACACGGGCTGAGGCCACGGACGTGGCGAACGCAATCCTGGACGGGACCGATTGCGTCATGCTCTCTGCAGAATCGGCCATGGGAAAATACCCCGTTGACGCGGTTGGGATGCTCGCGAAGATAGCGGCCTCCGTGGAGGCCCGCCGCCTCCCCATTGCCGTGAAAGACCTGTACCGGGGGGTCGATCTCACGGGGAAGATTCAGCCGGAACATCTGGTGGCCATCGGGGTGGAGGCATGCATGGGGTATGAATCTCCTGTAGCCGTGTTCGTCCCGACCCATAGCGGCGCCACAGCAAGGAGCATCGCGCGGTTCCGTTTCCCTGTCTGGACTGTGGGCATCAGTTCCCAGGAGTGGGCCTGTCAGCAACTCCAGTTCTCGTCCGGCGTCTATCCGGTTCACGAGCCAGAGCATCCGGAAGATTGGAAGAACTATGTGAAGCGGTGGTTCGGGGAACACGGCATCGAGCCAAAACTGGCCTTTTTGACCGAAGGGCCTTCTACAAAGCATCCGGAAACAAACCATCGTATGGAGATCATCAACCTTCGTTCGCGCCCGTCTGGAGGTTCTATCTGAAAAGGCCGGGATATCCGGTTTCATAAATCTCAGAGGAGTAGAGGTCGGTGACGAAGCGAACTATGCTCCCAAACAGAGTCAGTGCTACAGAATGTATGAGTGTCGATTTCTGATTGTTGATTGAATAACCTCCTGAAAACAAGATGATGCGTACCCGGAACCCCAAAAACTGGAAAGGGGTGCCCATTATTTTGGATAGAAGGCTTCGACCGCTTGCGCCATTTGATCTCGTTCTAGAAAAAAATAAAAGGAGGATGGCATGAGCGAGCATAATAGGGGGAACTTGATGATTCGGTTTGTTGATGGCAGGGCTGAGCGGTTTGAATACGCTCGCGTTCCACAAAATGATGTGAGCTTTGTGTCTCGCATTCAGGAAGCTCTGAATGTGCAGGATCTTCTCGTCGAGGTTGGATGAGTATGCCTAAGGCCAAAAGCATTTACATATTTGGGTCAGAACCTCGATCCGGGAAATCGATCGTCCTGCTCGGGATCATGGAACTTCTCTCCCGGCAGGTTCAAAAATTGGGCTTTTTCCGCCCTATCATCCGTGACGCGGAGACTCGCGACAAGGCGATTCGCCTGATTTCGAGCCGATATCACCTTCCCTTTCCCGAGCGAATTGGGTACGGGATAACCTTGGAAAAGGCCCGAGCTCTGGTGGGCGAAAAAAAATCCGACGAACTCTTAAAGAAAATCCTCGAAGAATACAGCTCCATTGAATCAGGCTGCGATGTGGTCGTCTGCCTGGGGACAGGCTTCCATGATATGCCCCCGGGGCTGGCCCTCGACTTCAATATCGATGTGGCCAAAAACATGGGTGCCCTGGCGGCTCCGGTGGCCAGTGCATTTGGGCGAACGCCCCAGGATGTCGTCCGCAATTCTTTTGTTCTCCTTGATCTGCTGGAGACCAAGAGGTGCGATGTCCTTGCACTATTTGTCAACCGGGTTGCGCCGGAGCAAGCTGACGAGATTCTGGGTCAGGCCGCCCCAAAGACATCTGGGACTCCGATCTTTGTCCTGCCCGAACTTGCCGCACTGGCCAAACCTACGGTGGGAGAGATCGCCGAGGACCTTGGCGCCACCCTGTGGAGCGGAGACCCGGAAGCGCACACTCGAGAGGTAGAGGATATCAAAATCGGGGCCATGGAGCTTCCCAACTTTCTTGACCGTCTGGTCGAAGGGACCCTGGTCATTACCCCGGGAGACCGGTCCGACATTATCCTGGGAAGTCTTCTGGCGGACGCCGCCACTAGCTACCCTCGGGTCTCGGGACTTCTTCTGACGGGCGGCATGAGGCCTGTCCCCCAGGTGCAGCGCATCTTCGATGGGATACCAAGGTCATCTGTCCCGGTCCTGACAGCGGAAGCCGATACCTTTGTGGCCGGGACGCGGGCTGCCCAGGTGAGGGGGAGGATCCGGCCAGAGAACCCCCGTAAGATAGCCATGGCCATAGGGCACATGGAGGAGCACATAAACGTTCAAGCGCTCTACCAAAGGATCGATATGCCTCGCCCCGCAAGGGTCACGCCGATCATGTTCGAGCATACCCTGGTCGAACGGGCCAAGTCGAACCGGAGGCATATCGTTTTGCCGGAAGGGACGGAAGAGCGTATTCTTCGGGCCGCCGAAATCGTGCTCCTCCGCGGGGTGGCCGATCTGACCCTTCTGGGCAACGCGGATGAGATCCGACAAAAGGCGAGTACCCTGGGTCTTTCTCTTGAAGGGGCCTCTCTGCTGGACCCGGTCGACTCCGGGCACAGGGAAGCGTATGCCCACACCTACCATGAACTCCGCCGCCACAGGGGGATTTCCGAGCAGATGGCCTTCGATCTGGTGGCCGATGTGGCCTACTTCGGGACCCTGATGGTCCATTGCGCCGAGGCGGATGGTCTCGTCTCGGGGGCGGTACATCCGACGGCGCACACCCTCCGGCCAGCCTTTGAAATCATCGGAGTGCAACCGGGCTTCTCTCTCGCCTCCAGCGTGTTTTTCATGTGCCTTCCCGACCGGGTGCTCGTCTTTGGGGACTGTGCCGTGAACCCGGAACCGACCATGGAGCAGTTGGCCGACATCGCCACCAGTTCGGCCGACACGGCAAAGGCCTTCGGCATCGAACCAAGGGTGGCCATGCTTTCGTACTCCACCGGGGAATCCGGGAAAGGAGCGGATGTGGAAAAGGTGCGAGATGCAACCCGACGGGTCCGAACCCTGCGGCCGGATCTGGCCGTGGAAGGGCCCATTCAATATGATGCGGCAGTGGACCCCGCCGTAGCCAGGGTCAAGTTGCCGGAAAGTTCAGTTGCCGGCCGGGCCACGGTCTTCATCTTTCCCGATCTCAATAACGGCAACATCACCTATAAGGCTGTGCAGCGGTCTGCCAATGCGGTGGCTATCGGCCCCATCATTCAGGGCCTCAAACGTCCGGTCAACGACCTGAGCCGCGGCGCCACCGTGACGGACATCGTCAATACCGTCGCCATCACGGCAATCCAGGCGCAGGAGAAAGGCCCCCGGTTATGAAGGTCTTGGTCATCAACTCGGGAAGCTCCTCGATCAAGTACGAGGTATTCGAGGCCTCCAATTTTAACGTCCTTTCCTCTGGGTTGCTCGAACGGATCGGGGAAAGCGAAAGTCAACACACCCATCGCCTGGTTGACGCATCGGGTAGGGTCAAAGAAACCGTGCGCCAAGGACGGGTAAACAACCATGAGGAGGGGTTTCGATTCATCCTGAACACGCCCGCCGATTCCCCCATGATCAGGAACCCTTCAGAGATCCTCGGGATTGGCCACCGGGTGGTCCATGGGGGGGAGGCTTTTCGGGAGTCGGTGATAATTGATGATGCGGTGATAGAGGCCATTCGAGAACTCATCCCACTTGCCCCGCTCCATAACCCGGCAAACCTTGTGGGGGTTGAAGCGGCCCGGCAGGTCTTTCCGGGAGTTCCTCAGGTAGGGGTTTTCGACACGGCCTTCCACCAGTCCATGCCGGCCCACGCCTACACGTATCCATTACCGTATGGCCTGTGTGCCCTTCATCGTGTCCGTCGGTATGGCTTCCATGGAACTTCCCATCGGTGGGTGGCCAAGAAGGCTGCGTCCCATCTTGGAAAGCCACTCCATGCCCTTGACCTGATCACCCTCCATCTGGGGAACGGAGCGAGTGCTGCGGCGATCCACCACGGAAAGAGTATCGATACATCCATGGGCATGACTCCCCTGGAAGGGCTGGTCATGGGAACCCGTTGTGGGGACCTGGACCCTTCGATTCCCTTTTATCTGCGCAGAGCCACAGGCATGTCGGAGGAAGACCTCGAAGCGCTTCTGAACAAAGGGAGCGGGCTGAAGGGAATTTGCGGGGCCAACGACATGCGGGAAGTCCTTCGAATGGCGGAGCGTGAGGAGCCGATTGCCCGGCTTGCCCTGGAGCTCTACTGCTATCGCATCAAGAAATATATCGGGGCCTACTTTGCGGTTCTGGGCCGTTTGGATGCCATGGTGTTCACCGGCGGCATCGGTGAAAATGCATCCGTGATCAGGGCAAAGGCGTGCGAGGGTCTGGGAGAACTGGGAATTGCTATCGACCCCTCCAAGAACCAGGCCGTCCGGGGAGATCTCACGGAAATCGGGAAGGATGGTTCACCGTTGAGGATCTTGGTGGTCCGGACGGATGAAGAGCGAGAAATCGCCCAGGAAACCGTGGCGGCCATCCTCCAGGCCCGAGAACGAGAGGGGTTCGGGCATCCTTCTTCAACTTACCTTTGGGGGGCTTTCAAATGAGCGGGAAGAAAAGGGAGGTGATTCTTGCTGGAGATATCGGCGGGACCAACACCCGTCTGGCACTTATGGAATTCGTAAAAGGACGCTTCGGCTTTCTTGAAGAACGAACCCTTCAGAGCCGAGAAGAGCCCAGCCTGGAGAGCGCGCTCAGAAAGTTCTTGTCAAACCCTGTTCAGCCCGTCACCCTGGCCTCATTTGGAATAGCCGGGCCTGTCCGGCACGGCCGCTGTGAGGCCACCAATCTCCCCTGGGTCATCGATTCCCGGGAACTGGCACGCCAGCTCGGCCTCCCCTGGGTGGGTCTGATCAATGACTGGGAGGCAGGCGCCTATGGGATCTCCGCGCTTGAGACAAAGGACTTTGAGGTCCTCAATCAGGGCGCCCCTGACGCAGAGGGGAATCGAGCTGTCGTCTCTGCAGGCACAGGATTAGGGGAAGTCGGCCTCTTCTGGGACGGCAGGGATTACAGGCCGTTCGCATCAGAAGGGGGGCATGCGGATTTTGCCCCTCGGAATCACTTGGAAATGGAGCTATTGGACTATTTGTTGAAGCGGCATCCCCGCGTGAGCGCCGAGCGTGTGATCTGCGGGCAGGGGCTTTTCCATATCTACCAGTTCCTCAAGGACAGGGGACAGGGTGAGGAACCGGAATGGCTTGGGGACCAGATTCGGCGCAAGGACCCCCCGGCAGTGATCGCGGAAAACGGTCTTGCAGGAACAAGTCCCCTGTGTACGCAGGCACTTGATCTCTTTGTCTCCCTGTACGGCGCAGAGGCAGGGAATATGGCCTTGAAGGTCATGGCAACCGGGGGCGTGTACCTGGGCGGGGGGATCGTACCCAAGATCCTGGCGAAGTTCAGGGAGCCGGTTTTCATGAACGCCTTCACGGCCAAGGGTCGGATGAGGCCCCTCCTTCAGTCGATGCCGGTTCGCGTGATTCTCAATTCCAAGGTGGCGCTGTATGGTGCAGCATGCCATGCCCTGAAAGGCGCTAAGGCGGAGATGGAATAGACCGGTACGGATGCGGAAAAGGCAAAGATGGACCAAACTCGGTGAAGTCCGATCCTTTTAAAAAGGTGGTGAGCCATGACAGGACCTAAATTTCCTTGCTTGTTTCAAATCAACACGCGTGTCTGGGTAAATGAACTCTCAGAAGCCCTGGGTCGTCCGGCCACGCTGGATGATATTCCAGATCTTGAACTGGACCGACTTGCTGAGATGGGCTTTGATTGGGTCTGGTTCCTGAGCGTCTGGCAGACGGGCGTTGCGGGCCAGCGGGTGTCACGAGAGAATCCAGAATGGAGGAGCGAATTCCACGACACCCTGCCGGATCTTCGAGAGAGGGACATCGCAGGTTCCGGATTTGCGATCACCGGGTACACGGTGCATGAGGACCTGGGGGGCGATGAAGCCCTGGCCCGGCTGCGGGAGCGTCTCAGGCAGCGGGGACTGCGTCTGATGCTCGATTTTGTCCCGAACCACACGGCCCTGGATCATCCCTGGGTTGAGGACCATCCGGATTATTATGTTTCAGGAACAGATTCGGACCTGGCGCGGGCTCCCCAGAACTACACCCGGATCAGACGAAATGAGGGGGACCAGGTTTTTGCCTATGGCCGCGACCCCTATTTTGCTGGATGGCCGGATACGCTCCAGCTCAATTACGGGAACCCCGCGTTGCAGGAGGCCATGATCCAGGAATTGCTGAGGATCGCCGGGAGGTGTGATGGGGTGCGCTGCGACATGGCCATGCTGGTGTTGCCGGAGATCTTCGAACGGACCTGGGGCATCCCCGCACAGTCCTTCTGGCCTATGGCGATACGGCGCGTTCGAGAGCGGGTCCCGGGTTTCTGGTTCATGGCCGAGGTCTACTGGGATATGGAATGGACCCTCCAGCAGCAGGGATTCGATTACACCTACGATAAGCGCCTGTATGACCGTCTGCGAGAGGGTCACGCGAGGCCGGTTCGGGAGCATCTCCATGCGGAGCCGGAGTATCAGAAAAGAATGGCCCGGTTTTTGGAAAACCACGACGAGCCCCGGGCACTGGCTGCTTTCACTCGGGAGGTCTACGAGGCAGCGGCCGTCATTACCTTCTTGACGCCGGGATTGCGCTTCTTTCACCAGGGCCAGTTCGAGGGGAGAAAAAAACGCATTTCACCCCATCTTATTCGAGGGCCTCGAGAGGCGGTTGAACCCGATATTCAGGGTTTCTACAAAAGTCTTCTCGGTGTGCTGGCACGACCTGTGGTCCGTGAGGGCCAGTGGCAGTTGCTGGAGTGCACTCCCGCATGGGAAGGCAACTGGACCTGGGATGGTTTTCTGGCCTTTTCCTGGGAAGGCCCCGTTGGAGAGCGGTTGCTCGTGGATGTGAACTATGCGCCCAACCAAGGACAGTGCTACGTGCGCCTCCCTTTTGCGGATCTCGACGGCCATGCGATTCAGTTGAGGGACCTGATGACATCCGTTTTTTATGAGCGCGATGGATCGGATTTGGTTTCTCGAGGGCTTTATCTGGACATGCCTCCCTGGGGCTTCCACATCTTCGAGGTGACGATACGATGACAACGATTTCAAGTACTCACGCCCGGCTCTGGATATCTTGGTTCAGTCTGTTGCTAAGCGCGGCATGTTTTACGGGCTGTATGAGCTACGGTGCGGTAACACTCGACCGCGATCGGCTTGACTTCACCAAGGCCGTGGCCAATTCCTGGAAGGAGCAGATGCTCCTCAACATCGTCAAGCTGCGCTATTCCGATACCCCCATTTTCGTGGATGTCGGTCAGATTGTCAGCAGTTATCAGATGCAGAGCTCCTTTTCAGCCAGCGGGAATATCTACAGTTCCAGCGGAGTTGTTCCCGGTGTTCCGAACAGCAGCATCGGCCTGGGTGCTCAGGGCCAATACACGGATCGGCCAACCATTACGTTCGTTCCGCTCACCGGGTCGAACTTCATCCGAACCCTGATGACGCCTATTCCCCCCATTCGGCTGATGGAACTGGTCGAGTCCGGCTACCGCGCGGACCTCTTGTTTCAGGTGGCGGTGCAGAGCATTAATGGGGTATCGAATGGGAGGGGCGGGGGTCGCGGGAGACTTCCGGACCCCGATTTTGTGAAAGTGGTCAAATCATTTTGGCGAATTCAGGAGTCCGGGACAGTAGGGTTTCGCGTGGATTTAGACAAGGAAACAAAGCGCGAAGGGGTCGTCATGACCTTTCCCAGAAAGGACATGTCGCCAGAAAGACAAGCGGAGCGGGAAATGCTCAGGAGACTCCTGGGGTTGAACCTGGAAAAAAGCGATTTTCGAATCGTCTACGGAACCGGGACAGACCGGGACGACGTGCTCGCCATACAGACCCGCTCAGCCATGCAGATTCTCCTTGAGATGTCGGCCTTCGTCAGCGTTCCTGAAGATCATATACGGGAGGGCCGTGCTTTTCCGGCC
>Ga0209270_1003258_pt1 | contig 14425 bp, 13 predicted proteins | sample MTBAKSrepl1MetaG_FD_187456 | JGI IMG/M metagenome (GOLD analysis project Ga0209270, IMG submission 187456) | Enrichment culture microbial communities from Arthur Kill intertidal strait, New Jersey, USA, that are MTBE-degrading - MTBE-AKS1... | ecosystem: Environmental > Aquatic > Marine >...
CGGGCCATGGGACGGACCGCAGCCGGGGTCCGAGGCATTCGCCTGGGACCCGAGGACACCCTGGTCGGGATGGAAATCCTGGATCAGAGCATGGAAGAGACCATCCTGACGGTGACGGCCAACGGTTTCGGCAAAAGAACCAAGGCCAAGGAATATCGCCTTCAGGCCCGGGGCGGAATGGGACTGATCACCATCAAGACCACCGAGCGGAACGGTCCGGTGGTCGGCGTCTTCAAGGTCGTGGACGAGGACGAACTGATGCTCATCACCGACACCGGCCGGATCATCCGCATCCGGGTCAACGAAATCTCGATCATCGGCCGCAACACCCAAGGGGTCAAGCTTATCAATGTCGAACCGGGCGAGCGGGTCGTCGGCGTGGCCCGACTCGAAGAAAAAGAAGAGGAACAAGGCCCAGCGGAAATATAATCCGCTGACCAGGTTCAAGCACCAATGTCCCCGGCCCGAACAATATCCCGCCTGCTGACCGCCTTCTGCCTGGTCGTGGTCTTGATTCCGTCCGCCTGCGGACCCAAAAGCGAGGAGGACTACTTCAACCGGGCCAACGCCCTTTTTGAAAAAGAACGTTTTCAGGAAGCGGTCTTGACCTACCAGCATTACCTGGTCGATTTTCCCAACGGAACGATGCGGGACCGGGCCCTTTTTCGATCCGGGGAAATTTTATACTACGCCCTGGACCAGAGAGGGACGGCCCTTAGGGCCTTCACCCTTCTGATCCAAAAGCACCCCTTCAGCCAGTACACCGCCCAGGCCAGGGAAATCCTGGCCGGGTTCTTTCGGGATGAATTGCACGATTACCAACGGGCCGTTTTGGAATATGAATGGCTGCTCAAACAATACCCCAAGCACCCTAAGGTCGACGAGTTTCAGTTCCAGGTGGCCCGCTGTTATTTGCAAGCCGGCCAGACCGAACGAGCCGTCAAGGAGCTTAAGGTTTTGATGGAACGTTATCCCGATTCGGAGCTGATGGAAAGGGCTTACAATGAATTGGGCAGCGCGTATATGATCTTGGGCTGGACCGACCAGGCCCTGACAGTTTTCCGCCGGAGCGTCTTCCTTTTTCCCGAAAGCCCCCTGAGGCCGGCCATCGAGTTCAAGATGGGCAACTGCCTGGAGGAAATACAGCGGTATAAAGAAGCCCTGGCCGTGTATCAAAACGTTCTGGACCGGTATGAAAATCGGGCGGCGGTCGAGCTCCGCATCGAAGGCCTCAATAATCGGCGCAGTCAAAGGCTGGCCGAGGCCCAGCCGGTGGATTATGGGTACCGGCCCAAGGTCAAAAAAAGCCGGAAGGATTCAAGCCACCAAGCTGAAAAAAGCGACAAGAGAAAGAAAACGAAGCCGGTGGAGGTCGACGGCCTCAATTATCAGACCAAGGACGGACAAGGCGGGTAGGGAAAGAGGCGGCGCGAGATGAGTACGTCCGAGATAATAAAGGAAATCGATGGGCTGGCCGTGGTCGGCGCGGGTTCCTGGGGGACGGCGCTGGCCCATCATCTGGCGGGTAAGGGTCTGAACGTGGACCTTTGGGTCTATGAACCCGAGGTGGCCGAACAGATCAGGTCGGATCGGGAGAACCGGGTTTACCTGCCCGGGGTGATTTTGAACGAGGGCATCCGGCCCTCGACCGATCTGGCCGCGGTGGTCGGGAACCAGGCCGTGGTTATCCTGGTCGTGCCCTCCCACGTCATGCGGGAAGTGGCCGGCCGACTGGTCCCTTTTCTCCGGCCCGCCGTCCTTCTGGTCAGCGCCTCCAAGGGCATCGAAAACGAAACCCTGCTGACCATGTCCCAGGTTCTGGAAGACGTTCTGCCGGAAGACCTGGGCGTCCACCGGGCCGCCTTGAGCGGGCCCAGTTTCGCCCGGGAGGTGGCCGCGGGACTGGCCACGGCCGTGACCGCGGCCTGTCCCGACCGGCGGGCGGCCCTCCAGATCCAGAATCTTTTTGCTTCGCCCGCCTTGAGGGTTTACGTCAGCCAGGACCTGATCGGGGTGGAGATCGGCGGGGCCCTCAAGAACGTCATGGCCATCGCGGCCGGCATCTCGGACGGACTGGGTCTGGGCCACGACGCCAGGGCCGCGCTGATCACCAGGGGTCTGGCCGAAATGAGCCGCCTGGGCGTGGCCCTGGGCGCCAACCCTTTGACTTTTATGGGCCTGGCCGGACTGGGCGACTTGGTTCTGACCTGCACCGGTGATCTGTCCCGTAATAGAACCGTGGGTCTGCAACTGGGCCGAGGCCGTAAACTGGCCGACATCCTGGCCGAGATGACCATGGTGGCCGAGGGGATCAAGACGACCAGATCGGTCTATGATCTGGCCCGCCGGGTGGGCGTGGACATGCCGGTGACCGAGCAGGTCTATCAGGTTCTTTACCAGGACAAGGACCCCCGTCGAGGCCTGATCGATCTGATGACCAGGAACCTGAAGGATGAGATCGACCTGGGGTTGGTGCGGGCCAGGGACTTTTTTTAAGCCGTCTCCGGAGCGAAATCTCCGGCGCATGATGAGTAAACCCATTTTTTTAATAATACTAGCGCCGATTTTCCTGGGCGCCCTCCTGGCCGGGGGCCCGGCCGGCGCGGCCGAGGGCTTGACCGATTGGCCGGCCCGGCCCAGGTTAAGGACGACTTGGTGTTTGGGGGCGCGACGGCCCGGAACTCTCAAGATAAATTGTTAAATCCGCTTACTACAGATTTTTTAGGACCCCGCCAAGATAACTTGTTGATTTTATTAAACCAGCATGCTGAAAATCAACAAATTTTACTACCCAACTGTCAAACAAGGATTTAACGCTATAATGTATCCGCCACTGACTGCCCGTCTGGCCCGGCTCTTTAACAACAGTCGCATCAAAAAGCCTGGCTTCAAAGTCCCTGGCCAGACTTGAGGTCACTCCACGTTCTTCGAACAAGGATACACATCGGTAAGGGCGCACGGCCGTGCGCCCTTACAATTACGGTGACGGATGGTCGCGATAGGGGCGTCCCGGCGGGCGCTTCTTGACCATTCTCAACGCCATGCTCCGAAACCATCAAACCTGGCCAGAACATCTTTCGGCTTGGCAGATAAGACAGTGGCTACATTTTTTGCTGGAAACGAACGGCCGCGCTTCGACAAAATGGTCTTTAATAAAAGGCCGGTCCTCATAAAATTCACTCCAGGACCTTTAAGATGTTCGGAGCCTGTCTGACCGGCGGCTCGGGGATGACTTTAGGATAACCGATAATGAGCGGCGCAACTATCCGATAAGCCTCGGGCAGCCCGATTTCTTTCAAAGTCTCGGGATTCCTGATGTTCGCGCCCAGGTCGACCCAGCAGGTGCCCAAGCCCCTGGCTGCGGCCGAAAACATGAAATAGCCCGCCGCCAAAGCGCAATCCACATAAAGGGAGCGGACGGCCTCGGGTCCCGCGATCAAGACCAGACAGGGGGCGTTGTAGAAAACGTTGAAGTCTTCATTCCGCAGAACGGCTTCGTATGACCTGATCGGGGATTTTGGATTCTGGTCCAAATAGGCCAGCAGATTGGCCTTGCTTTCGTCCGAAAGTCTCTGGATCATCTCCCGATTGTTGACCACGATGAATCGCCAGGGCTGGCCGTTACCCGAGCTGGGAGCCCAGGTACTGTCCTTGATGATTTCTAATACCAGGTCGGTGGAGATGCTCCTGTCTTCAAAAATCCTGATCGACCGTCTCTTTTTCAGCAGATCGAAAAAATCAGCCATTATCGCTCCTCGTTATCCAGGCAGGTTCGATTAGAAAAAACAACTCACCCTTTACGCCTTTAAAGGCGCTGGACTTTAAAGCCTTAAGAAAGAAGCCTTAATTCCCCACGGTCACTTCAACCACGTTTTCCCTGGCAATGACCGCTTCGCCGTCCTCCTTTTTGATAAAGACGTGCATCAGGCCCAGAACCTCGTACTGGCCGTCGGCCACCTTGGCGGTGTCCCACCTGACCGGAAAGTTGGCCTGACGGTCCGCCGATTCACCGATTTTCAGCCAGGTGGTCTCCCCTTTCCGGCGGCAGTACCAGGGATTGGTCACTTTGACCACGGCCCCCGGCAGGCCCAGTTCTCTTAATTCCTTCTCCAAAAGACCCTGGTCGAATTCCTCCCGTAAAAGCACTTGACCGGAAAAAGTGGTCAAATTTTCGGAAGGAACAATGAAATGAGGTCCCCAATTGTACGACATAAGCCTTCCCCCCTTTAACGGAAACCATCATCTGAAATTAAACTTAGCAAGAAGACCGCAAAACAGCAAGCCTATCCCCAGTAAACCGAGGGGCGCGGACCACTTCCTTTCCAGGCAAATGATTACAGCAAAACAGTTCCCCCCAAGGAATTTTTCTGTTACAAGGACAAAACAACCAAGTCGGTCGGGACCGACCTGGTGGAAACAGACTTGGTTCAGGCCCGAAACGCGGGCCGAACCCGATGGCGGCCGGGAAGACCCCGGACGCGCGTGACGCAGAATTCAGGAGTCACCAGATGCAAATCGCCCCCTCCATCCTGTCGGCCGACTTCACCCGCCTGGGCGAGGAAATCAAGGCTGTGGCCGAAGCCGGCGCCGACCTCATCCACCTGGACGTCATGGACGGCCATTTCGTGCCCAACATCACCATCGGCCCGTTCATCGTCGAAGCCGTCCGCCGGACCACCGACCTGCCCTTGGACGTTCATCTGATGATCGAAGAACCCGACCGGTACCTCCGGGATTTCGCCTCGGCCGGGGCCGATTTCATCACCGTCCAGGTGGAAGTCCTGCCCCACCTCCACCGGACCCTCCAGGCCATTCGGGAACTGGGGGTCAAGCCGGGGGCGGTGCTCAATCCTTCCACCCCGCTGTCCGTCCTCGAGCACGTCCTGGACCAGGTCGACCTGGTCCTGATTATGAGCGTCAACCCCGGCTTCGGCGGCCAGTCGTTCATCCCGGAAAGCCTGAACAAGATCAGCCGGCTGAAGGAAATGGTCCTGGACCGGGGCCTGCCGGTCCAAATCGAGGTGGACGGGGGGATCAAGATCGACAACATCGGCCTGGTCGCCGCGGCCGGAGCCGAAATCTTCGTCTCCGGTTCGGGCATTTTCGGCACACCCGACTACCGGGAGACTATACGCCGAATGAGAGAAGAAATAGCCTTGGCCTCGGCTGAAACGAAATAAAATTCGGGGAGCCGAAGCCTGGACGGCCCTCCACCTAAAGCTGGCAATGGTTGTGGAAAAATTATGAACATACCCGTCTTCACTCCGGCCGAACTGGCGGCCAGGTTCGAGGAACTGCGCCGCCCCTGGCACCAAAACTACCTGGCCATGTATTCCACCCTATGGGGCGGCATCGTCACCGATCCGGTCCTGATGGTCATTCCCATCGACGACCACCTGGTCCACCGGGCCGACGGCGTCTTTGACGTGTCCAAATGCGTGAACGGCCGGGCCTACTGCCTGAAGGCTCATTTGGAGCGGCTGGAAAGGTCGGCCCGGGCCATCGGTCTGACTCCGCCCCCGGAGTACGATCATATTACCGAGATCATCCGGGCGGTGGTCCGGACCGGCGGCCTCAAAGACGTCTTGATCCGGGTCATGCTCTCCCGCGGCCCCGGCGGCTTCTCGACCAACCCTTACGAATCCCCCTCCAGCCAACTCTATGTCCTGACTTATAAAATAAAAAGCCCGCCCCTGAAAGCCTACCAGGAAGGCGTCCCGATCATCTCGGCCCCGGTCCCGGTCAAGTCCTCCTTTTTCGCCAACATCAAGTCAGCCGACTATTTATCCAACGTCCTGGTCAAAAAAGCGGCCCTGGACGCCGGCGTCGAATTCGCCGTCACCTGGGATGAAAACGGCTGCCTGGCTGAAGGCTCGACTGAAAACATCATCTTGGTCTCGCCGGACCGAGAATTGTTCCTGCCCCGGTTCGACCGGGTCCTGCGGGGCGTCACCGTCAGCCGGACGGCCCAATTGGCCGAAAGGCTGGTGGACGAGGGCCTTTTACGGGCGGTCCGCCTGGCCGACGTGGACCGGGTCCTGGCCGAAGCCTGCCCGGAAGTCATGCTCTGCGGCACCTCCCTGGATGTCCTGCCGGTGCGGGCCTGGGACGGACGGCCCGTAGGCGACGGCCGCCCCGGCCCGATAGCCAAGCGGCTCCTGGAACTCCTGCGGCAGGACATGGCGGAAGACCAGGAATTACTCACGCCGATGTTTAATGAATGAACCTCAGTAATTGGTTCCCAAGCTTGAGCTTGGGAACCAGGGAAAAACCCGCCGTCTCTTCATTTTTGCCATTGATTGATTGACAGGTTTTTAGCCGAATTATATACTAAAAATTGTCTCCGGACGGTGAGGGTGAGCTGACTGGTGCTTATTGATTCATTCCATCGGCGTATCACTTATCTCAGGCTCTCGGTGACGGACCGTTGCAACCTGCGTTGTCGCTACTGCATGCCGGAACACGGGGTCAAGAAGCTCGGGCATGAGGATATCCTGACTTATGAAGAGTTCACCCGGGTGGTGGAAGCCGCGGCTTCGGAAGGCATGACCAAAATCCGTCTCACCGGCGGAGAACCCTTGGTTCGCAAGGGTTTTTTAAATTTTGTCCACACGCTGTCTTCAATTCCCGGCACCCTGGACCTTCGCCTGACGACCAACGGGGTGCTCCTGGCCGACATGGCCGGAGACCTCCTGACCGCGGGCGTGCGCCGGGTCAACGTCAGCCTGGATTCCTTGGACCGGAGCAACTTCTTCCGCATCACCGGCCGGGACTACCTGGAGACGGTCTGGCGGGGGGTCGAGACGGCCCTGGCCGTGGGGTTCGACCGGGTCAAGATTAATGTCGTGGTCATCCGGGGCTTCAACGATCACGAGATCATCGATTTTGCCCGTCTGACTCTGGACCGGCCCCTGGAAGTCCGCTTTATCGAGTTCATGCCCATCGGCCGGGAAGACTTCTGGTCGCCGCACCGGTTGGTCTCGATTCAGGAAATCAAAGACCGCCTGGGCCTGCTGGGCGATCTGGTCCCCACAGCCACTGATTCCCGAGACGGGCCGGCCGCGGTCTTCCATTTGACCGGGGCCGAGGGCCGGGTGGGCTTCATCAGCCCGGTCACCGATCATTTCTGTCAGACTTGCAACCGTTTGCGGCTGACGGCCGACGGCAAGCTCAAACCGTGCCTCCTGTCCAACCGGGAAATAGACCTGAAGACCCCGCTTCGTTCCAACGCCACACGGAAACTGATCGCCGAGATTCTGCACCGGGCCGTCAAAAACAAGCCGGGCCGCCATCATCTTGACCGGGCTCACCATTCCGGTTCCAATCGAACCATGAATTTGATCGGAGGCTAGGCGCCATTCCGCCGGTATTTTTATTCACCGCCCGACAGCCGGGGAAGCTTGGGGAAAAACAGGCGGGCGTTTATAAAACGGCGAAGCGCCGGTTAAGGGAGGTCAGGCGCTCGGCCAGGGAATAGAGGAGTTTCTTCAGCAGTTTCACCTGGACGTCGGTGGGAAGGCCCTCGATCCTTTGGGGATCGAAACGAAGACAATAGCATTCGCTCTGGGTGATGACATAGGCGGTCCGGGGCGTCTTGGCCATGGCTCCGATTTCCCCGAAACTGTCTCCGTCCCGGAGTGTGGCCAGGGTCTTCTTGTTCTTGACCACTTTCACCCGACCCCGGACCAGGATGTAAAAAAAAAGATCGTTCTCGCCCTCGGCGATGATGGTCTGCCCCGGCGCAAACCTGAACCATTGGCCGGCGGCCAAAACCTCCTGGATCTCCGAGCGGTAAAAGTCACGAAAAAAATCCATTTGGGCCAAAATTTCTGGAGGCTCTTTTTCCTGGTTCATACTCTATCCTAGAAAAAGACAGGCAAGTTGCGGTCCGATTTAGCTCTTCGCACTTAGGACCAGGGATAGGCGGCCGAAATGAAACATCCGCCGCCGCCCCCGCCCCCGCCCCCGCCAGCGGCGGCCTCAGCCGCGGTCGTGGTGGTCGTGGTGGTCGTGGTGGTGACCGTCGTCTCCGACACCCCCATGACCGCCCCCAGGTAGGTCAGGTCGGGATTGGAAAAATACTGAATCCGGTCGCAACTGTATCCGAAAATGTCCTGGCATTCGTTATCGTAGGCCATAATGGTCCGCCAGCGGTTCGGGCCGTCCACATAACCGTGACTGTAAGTATAGGGAGTCAATTCGCTGTCTTCATAACAGTCATGGCGAGCCCCCATGATATGGCCCAGTTCATGACCGAAGGAATAATAGCCGGTGGCGCAATCGCGCCGGACCACGGCAAAGGCATAAGGGGCGAAGGTTATGGACACGTTGGTCATCAAATAGGCGATGCCGCAAGCATCGCCGGTTTCCACCATCAAGATCACGCCGTCGGCGCCGGCCGTATTCCGCCAGTCGTGAACCGCGTCCATTTGGCCGTCGGCCGAGTCCTGAAGGGCGGTCAGATCGGTGTCCAAGCCCCCCGATTCAGCATAGTCCACCTGACTGCTGCCCACCAGTCTGATCTGCTGGGTGATGCCGCTGGCCCGGTAGGCTTCATTGGTTTCGGCCACGGCCAGGTTGATTTCCGCAACGATGTTGCCCGATCCGGCCGCCGCGGCGGCGGTGTAGACCACATAAATGTCGATAATGTCCCCGCTGCTGGCCGGACCCCGGAAGTTGGCCACCGTATCGGCGGTGTTGTTCAGGGTCCGCCGGTTGTCAGCCAAACACCGGTTATCCTTTGAAGTCGGCGGTTGATCCAGCCTTTGGGGCGGTGAATCCACGGGGATGGGCGGCTTTTCCTGAGGGAATTTGGATTGATCGATCTCCTGGATCACATGGACCGGGCCGCTTACCGGGCGGACCTGATACTTTTCTCCCATCAGGTTGATGTTGCCGGCCATCTGTCCGTCGTCAACCACCATGATGATCAGGCTGCCCGGCGCGTCCTTGATCCGCCCGGACCAGACTATTTGGCCGGGCGAATTTGTCTGGACCCCCTCCTTGATGGCGATCAGATTCACATCGTCAAACAGGTTTAAAATAAACGATTCCTGGCCGCGAGGCCGGTCCCGGTCCATGACCGGCCCGAGTTCCAAGGTCACCAGGCGGCTGCGCCGCACCGCCGGATTATCCGGCGCCCCCCCTGTTTCCCGGTGAGCGGTCAGATCGGCTGAAGGGGCCGGCCGGAACAGCTCCATCATTTGATCGCCCCAGACCGTTTCGAAGTCCGCCGGGGGGAGTCCGGTTAAAATCAAAAACACGACTGCGGGAAGAACGGCCCGCCACATCCACCATAACTTGATACGGCTGAACATCTAGGTCACCTCATCCATCGCCGGACATACATTTTTCGGCTCGAATCGTGCCGGGCCGTTGAATAAAAAACGGTTCCCTCTAACGAAGGGTGGAATTTTAAAAACCCGGGCGGCCTTTCGGCGATTATAAACCCAAACCTGATTTTTTCTCAAGAAAAGGAGAAAACGACTTTTAAAAATTCATCAGGCCCCGTAAAATTAAGGTATGGAAGCGGAAGATAAATCAGGCGGCCTCCTGGCCGTGGAACCTGAAACCATCTCAAGGCTCCGCACCCTCATTAACGTGGTCCTGGTTCTGGTCGTTGTTTTATTTGCGCTGAGAGGCGTGTTTTTGCGGGCGGCCGGTCGAGGCTTGGTTCAAGAGGACCAGCCCCGCCAGGCCGAGCTCATGGTGATTTCCGGGGAAAGCCCGATCTTTGGAGCCATGGCCGGGGCGGATTATTTTAAGGCCGGATTGGCCCCCAAGATTTTCTTGGCCGGGGGCAGAACTCCGGAAGGGACCGAGCTGGCGGCCGAACTCAAGCTGGCTCCGGAAAAACACCCGAATATCGCCTATCGAATTCTGACCGGACAAGGCGTGCCCGAACCAGCCATTGTTCAGGATGCGGCCGCGGTCCCCGACCTCGAAGAGGAGGCCCGCCGGGTCAAGTCCTTCCTGGCCGGCAGTCAGGTCAAAACCCTCATTTTAGTTACGCCCAAGTATTGTGCCAAAAGGGCCAGGGCCGTTTTCACCGAAATCCTCGGGCCGGAGATTGAAATCATCAGCCTGCCCAGCAAGTACGACCGGTTCGATCCGGACAACTGGTGGCGGGACCGCGACCAAGCCGAAAAATTGCTCGTGGAATATTTCCGGCTTTTCACGCGGGCCGCTTTTTCTCCGGACTGATTTTTTCCCCGGTCCGTGATCGGCCCCGGCCGATCCGGCTTGTTAATTTCCGGTCGGGATCGGCGCGCTGGTCAGCAAGTACTTCAGGTCCTCATCGTAGAACCTTAGCCCGATGCCGAAGAACGCGGAATCCCGGCCGATGTCACTGATAATATCGTCGTAACCGGCGGTTACATAAAAATATTTCCAGAAATCATAGGAAACGCCGAAGCGAAGATGGGCGTTGTGGTCCACATCGCCCTGGGAAGCCTCGAAAGTGACCTTGAAGGCGTCGTCCAGCATATAGTAATCAAGCCCGAATCCACCGCTCGATTCGATCAGGCCGCCCCGGACCACAACGTCGTAATATCTTTTGGCGATCTGGGCGTTGAACCTGATGTCCCCCCGGTCCCAGGACTCCTCGACCGAGGTCACGGGGCGGCCGCCCACGGTATAGGTCCGCTCGCTTTTCTTGTAAGTCCCGTAAGTGTCGGTCGATATGCCTAAAAGGTAGTACTTGTCCTGTTTGGGCTGGATGCGGACGTTTACAGTCGATCTCAGGTCGTCGTAGGCCATCATCCATTCACCGCGGTAGTCGATATAGAATTTGAAGGCGTCGGTTTTGGTCAAGTAGTCGTTGACGCCGGTCAGGGCCTCGTCCAGCTTGTCCGCCGTGGTGCTTTCATTGATCAATTTGCCGATGGTTCCCTGGCCTTTGTTGATCTTGTCGGAAATGTCCCGGAGGGAAGCCAGGGTTTCGTTGAGGTTCTTGACCGTGGTCTGGTCATTGACCAGGGCCCCCACGCTGCCTTCGCCCCGATTGATCTTCTCGGCGATCTCCTGGACGGCGGAGATGGTTTGAGACATGGTGTCCGACGTCCGCCGGAAACCGGCCAGGATCGCGGCGATATTCTCCTTGTTGTCCGCGGAAATGCCTCGCAGGTCCTCGGAAAAAGCGGTCAGGTTCCGGACGGTCTGGTTCAAATATTCATTGTTGTCCCGGACCAGCTTGGCCAGGGTGTCGCTGGTTTCCCTGAGGTTGTTTAGAATCTGCCGCATACTGCTCGTGCCTTCCTCGCCGCCGAGGACTTCGCTGAGCGAATGGGTGACTTTTTTGATATCTCCGGATATTTCACTGATCTTGTTGATTAATTGATCCACGTCCGCCGGGGCGCTGGTTTGGACGATCCTTTGGCCCGGCTCCAGAACCGGGGTTTCCTTGCTCCCCGGAACGATTTCCACGTACTTGTCGCCCAGGACCCCCTTGGTCCGGATCAGGGCCCGGCTGTCCACGTGGAGGGGGACCCGGGAAGCGATGCGCATGGTCACCCGAGCTTGGCCCTCTTCCAGACCGATGGCTTCCACCATCCCGATCTCAATACCGGCGATCTCGACCGGGACCCCCGGCTTCAAACCCGAGGCGGTCTCGAAGAGGGCGTGAATCTGATAACCTTTATCCCGGCGAAGCTCAAACCCTCCGACGCGGAAGGACATGTAAGCCAGTAAGGCCAAGCCCAACAGGACAAAGATACCGACCTTGGCTTCCGTGGTGAATTTGGTCATCGACAACTCTCCCCAGCCTCAGTCCCCCAGAACCATGGGACCTTCGGCTTCTCCCTTCAGAAATTGCTGGACCACCGGGTTATCTAAAGTCCTGATCTCTTCCGGACCGCCGTAAGCCACGATTCGGCCCTCGTAGATCATGGCCACCCGGTCGGAGATGCGCAGAGTGGCGGCGATATCGTGGCTGATGACGATGCTGGTCACGCCCAGGCGCCTTTGGGTCTCGACGATGAGTTCGTCGACCTGCTCGGACATGATCGGATCAAGGCCGGTGGTCGGTTCGTCGAAAAGCAGGATTTCCGGCTCCAGGATCATGGCCCGGGCCAGACCGATCCGTTTGCGCATGCCCCCGGACACCTCGGAGGGCATAAGCTCTTCGATCCCTTCCAGACCCACCAGCGCCAGCTTTTCGTGAACCAACTCTCGAATCTCTTTCGACTTTAGATTGGTGTGTTCGACCAAGGGGAAGGCCACGTTTTCCCCCACCGTCATCGAATCGAACAGGGCCCCGTCCTGAAAAAGCATCCCGAAACGCTGGCGGACCCGGTTGAGACCGCTTTCACCCATCCGGACAATGTTCTTGCCGCCCACCAGAATTCTTCCGGCGTCCGGCTTGAGTAACCCGATAATGTGTTTGAGCAAAACGCTCTTGCCTCCCCCGGACCGGCCGATGATAAAAGTGATCTTGCCTCGTTCAATGCCCAGATTCAAGCCCTTAAGGACCGGAAAGCCGGCGAAGGACTTGTGCAAGTCTTCAATCTGGATGATGTAATCGGTCACGATCGTCCTCAAAAAAGCATGGCGGTCATTATATAGTCGCTGACCAGGATCAGGACCGAGGCCATGACCACGGCCTCGGTGGTGGCCCGGCCCACTCCTTCGGCCCCGCCCTTGGCGTAGAAGCCCTTGTAACAGCCGATCAGGGACAGAATTCCGCCGAAGACCGCGGATTTGATCAAACCATTGAAAATATCCGACAGTTCCACGTATTCCACGATCTTGCCTATAAAAAGTCCGCCGTGAATATTGAGCAGCTTGACCCCGACGATGTACCCGCCGACGACCCCCACGAAATCGGCGATGGCCGTCAGCAGGGGCAGCATCAGAATGCCGGCCAGAATCCTGGGCACGACCAGGTATTTGACCGGATTGGCCGCCATGACGTACAAGGCGTCGATCTGCTCGGTCACCCTCATGGTCCCCAGTTCCGCGGCCATGGCCGAACCGGCCCGGCCGGTGACCATCAAGGCCGTCAGGACCGGACCCAGTTCCCGGGTCATGGCCAGGGCCACCGTCGGTCCGACCAAACTATCGGCCCCGAACATGGAAAACCCATAGTAGCTTTGCAGGGTGAAAACGCCTCCGGTGAAGGCCCCGGTCAGAATAGTCACAAACAGGGAATTGACCCCGACAAATTCCATCTGCTTCAGAATCGCCCGGAGTCTGAGCGGCGGGCGAATGGTCCACATGACCGCGCTGAGCAAAATTATGACGATCCGGCCCATGTCTTCAATGGCCCGAATAACATAACCGCCCAGGATATGTAGAAGATTGGTCATGCCAACCTACTTGGTCGTCATGACGAAGACCCCGTCCCAGTCGGGAGGCGGCGGATTCTTTTTCAGTTCGGCCACCCGATCCAGATAGATTTGCGCGGGCTTGTCTTCGGGGAAATGTTCCTTGATGGCCCCAAATATTCTTTCGGCCTTGCCCCATTGACGGCTTTTGTAAGCAGTCAAGCCCCGATGAAAGGCCCTGGCCAGTTTGAGCTTTTCCGGGGAGACATCCACGCCGCCCAGCAGCTCATAAATCCTGACCGGCAGCTTCTTCCCCTTGACCGCCACCGAATCCAACTCCCGGCAATACATTTCATCCTTGATCTGCTCGTAGGTCATCTCCCCGATCAGGATGTTGGTGCCGTATTGCTTGTTGGCCCCCTCGAGCCGGGAGCCCAGGTTGACGGCGTCGCCCATGACCGTGTAGTCGAACCGGGTGTTCGAGCCCATGTTGCCCACGACCATCGGGCCGGTGTTCAGGCCGATGCCGATGTCCAGATAAGGAACGTTCGGGTCCTCGGCCTTCAATTCCTCACGAAGCCGGGCCAAGGCAGACATCATCTCCAGGCTGGTCCGGCTGGCCAGGCCGGCGTGCCCGGGCTGCTCCAAGGGCGCGCCCCAGACGGCCATAATGGCGTCGCCGATGTACTTGTCCAGCAGGCCGTCATATTTGAAGACCAAGTCGGTCATGACGGTCAGGTACCGGTTGAGAACGTGAACCAGGGCCTCCGGGTCCAACCGTTCGGATATGGTGGTGAAACCCCGGATGTCCGAAAACAGGACGGTCATGATCCTTTTTTCGCCGCCCAGTTTGAGCATGTCCGGGTTCTTGAGCATCTGGGTGACCACCGACTCGTTGACGTAATGGGAAAAGGCCCCCTTGACCTTCTTCTTCTCCCTTTCTTCAGTCATGTAACGGAAGATGGTGATGCCGGTATAAACCACGACAAAGGTCAGGGCCGGATAGATGATGTTGACCCAATAGCCTTGCAAGAAGAGGGCGTAGTTGGCCGCCACGGACACGGTCAGCAGACCCAAACCGAAAAGTGGGCCGACCGTGGCTGAAAACTTGGGCAAAAGCAGTCCCAAAAGCAGACCGATGATTATGATCGAGGCGATGTCGT
>Ga0209270_1003266_pt1 | contig 14398 bp, 12 predicted proteins | sample MTBAKSrepl1MetaG_FD_187456 | JGI IMG/M metagenome (GOLD analysis project Ga0209270, IMG submission 187456) | Enrichment culture microbial communities from Arthur Kill intertidal strait, New Jersey, USA, that are MTBE-degrading - MTBE-AKS1... | ecosystem: Environmental > Aquatic > Marine >...
GCTTGATCAAAAAATCCATCTCCGACTTGAGTTTTTCCCGGCTGATCCCTTCACTGGCCGTCCGGGCGATGAAGCCGAATTCGGCCGGCCGCAGTTCCTGGATGAGTTCCCTCAGCCTTTTGCGTTCGTCCTCATCTTCGATGCGCCGGGAAACCCCGATGTGGCACACGGTGGGCATCAGGACCAAATGCCGTCCCGGCAGGGAAATATGGGAAGTGACCCGGGCCCCCTTGTGGCCCATGGGTTCCTTGGAGACCTGGACCAGTATCTCTTGACCTTCGTGAACAAGTTCCTCGATCTGAAAGGCGTGCTCGGTGTAACTTTGGTATTCCTGGACCTCCGGCTCCTCGGTCGGAACTTCTTCCTCGTCCTCGATTTCTTCCTGCTTGAGCAGCAGCTCGAACTCCTGGCGGTGATCGTAGACATCGGCCACATATAAAAAGGCCGCCCGCGGCTGACCGATGTCCACGAAGGCGGCCTGCATGCCAGGGAGGACCCGGACCACTCGGCCCTGATAAATATTGCCGCTGATGCCTTCCTTGGAAGATTCCTCGAGATAGAATTCAACCAGGATGCCGTTCTCCAGGAGGGCTATCCGCGTGGCATGGGTTCGGGCGTTTATGATGAGCTCGGTGGACATCCTTTTTCCATCTCGACCAGCGTTTCCAGCTTGACCACCACCGACCGTTCAACCACTGTCGCCGGCAAATCGAAAACCGCCCGGGCCGCCTCCCGAGGCCTGATCGAACCTTCCGGGCCGAACAATAGAGTAATTTCAATCGACGTCGGGGTCAAGACCCGTAATTCCTTGAGGAGAGGCTTGAGATCAATGGACTTCGTCCCTCCCTTTCCGTTCCTGGTTATCCAAAGATGGGTTTTTTCTTTTAAAAACTCCATTCGATCCCGGTCGAAGACCTCGGCCGGGGCTTCAAGGCGATACCGGGCGCCGGAGGCTTGCAGCCTGGGTCGACCCTCGGAAATGATCGAGGCTTCCTTGACGGTCAACCCGGCCGGCAAATTCCCGGCCAGCAGTTTTTTCAGTTCTTCAAGCGCCGTCGGGTCCAGCAACTCGAACTCAACGTATTCGTCAAGGCTGGCCAGGCCGACCGGAAGCGGTGTGGCGAAAGATATTTTCGGCTGGGGATGAAAGCCCTGGCTGGTCTGAAGGTTCAGACCGGCTCGGCGGACGGCCCGAGTGAAAACATCGACGGTTTCCAGGTGACTCAGGTATTGGGCCGGCCCGGTTTTGGCGTACTTGACCCGTATCCGGACCGGCCGGTCTTTCAAAACCGAGGGTGCTCCGACTTGGGGTAGGTCTCTTTCCAAGTCGCAGAGCCGGGGCCTGATTTCCTCGAAATCGCAAACGCCGCACCGGCCGCAGGAACCGAAACGACAATCCGGCGTCTTCCGGCCCAGACAGGCCCGCTCCAGTTCCGACCAAAGATAATTCGCGTCGCACCCGGCCTGCAAATGAGACCAGGGCAGTATTTCCTCCCGAGCCCGGGCCCGAAGATAATTTTCCGGGTCTATACCGGCATCGGTCATGGCCTGGAGCCATTTTTTGAGGTCCAGTCCCTCGGTCCAGGCCTCGAACCGAACGCCCCTGGACTGAACCAGCCTAAGAACTTGACCAAGCCGCCGGTCTCCCCTGGCCAGGATGCCCTCCAAGAGACTGGCGTCCGCTTCATTCCATTTGGGCTTTATACCCGGCCCCCTTAACCGGCCCCGTAGAAGTTCCATCCGTTGATGAATCCGGCTTCGGTCCAGCATGGGCTCCCATTGGAACGGCGTATGGGCCTTGGGCACAAAAGCCGCAAAGCTTACGTTGATCCGGCCCCTGGTCCCGGCCCGGACCCGCCGGGACAAATCGGCGATGGCCTCGACGTCCGCCCTGGTCTCGGTGGGCAGACCGATCATGAAGTAAAGCTTGACCAGCCGCCAGCCCAGACTGAAAGCTTCCTTGGCCGCCGAGATCAAATCCTCTTCGGTCAGGTCCTTGTTGATGACGTCCCTGAGCCGCTGGGTCCCGGCTTCGGGGGCCAGAGTAAAACCGGTCTTGCGGACCCTTTTGATCTGTCGCATCATCTCCTCATTGAGGCTCTTGACCCGAAGGCTGGGCAAGGACAAGGCTATCCGCCGGCCGGCATAAGTATCCATGAAGCCGGTCATCAGCGGACCCAGGCAGGTGTAATCTCCGGCCGACAAAGAAAGAAACGAGACCTCATCCTGACCGGTCGCCGCCAGGGCCTTGTCCGCCAGATTCAAAACCGTTTGCGGCCGCCTCTCCCGGACCGGACGATAGATGAAGCCGGCCTGGCAGAAACGGCAGCCCTGGGTGCAGCCCCGGGCTATCTCCAGGGCCAGGCGGTCATGAACCGGCTTGGTGAAAGGGACGACGGTGTCAGTGGGGAAATAGGCCTGATCAAGGTCGGCCGCCACGGCCCGCCGGACCCGGGTATACCCGGGCAGCAGGGGGGTGATTTCGGTAATTCGACCCTGGGAATCATAAACCGGCTCAAAAAACGACGGGACGTAAACGCCGGGCCGGCGGGAAAGGCTGATCAATAGTTCCTGCCTCGCCCCCCCTTGCTCCTTCCAGCGGGCTGTTTCCTTTAGGATTTCGATAAATCCGGCCTCGGCATCCCCCAAATAAAAGAAATCGAAAAACTCGGCCAGGGGCTCGGGATTGCCGGTGCAAGGTCCGCCGCCCACCACCAGAGGCTGAGCGGGCCCCCGGTCCCGAGCCAGCAGGGGCAGCCCGGCCAGGTCCAGCATATTCAAGACATTGGTGTAACTGAGCTCGTATTGAAGGGAAAAACCGATCAAGTCGAAATCGGCCAGAGGCCTTCCCGATTCAAGGCTGCGCAAGGGTTGTCCCCTGCTTCTCAGATAATCTTCGCGGTCCAACCAGGGGGCCATGACCCGTTCGGCCCAGAATCGCGGCTCGCGGTTAATCAGGCCGTACAAAATTTTCAGCCCGGCGTGACTCATGCCGATTTCATAAACGTCGGGAAAGGCCAAGGCTATATGCAGATCAACCTCAGCCTCATTCTTCAGGACGGCGTTGATTTCACTGCCGAGGTAACGGCTGGGGCGTTCAAATCGTTTCAGATCGTCTTGGGGAAAAATCATAATTAATTTATCTATGTTATCAAAAACCTGAGCCGAAAACCGGTGGGCCCCTTAAAACAACGGTCAAAATACGATTCAGTTTACTGTCAACCTACCGCGGCCCGGCTGAGAAATTTTCGGGCATATTCGTCGTCCGAATCCTGAAGCTCGGTCCAGGGAGCGTCCGCGTGGATACGGCCGTCCCTAAGCAACAGAAACCGCTGGGAAAACTTTTTGGCCACGTGGACATCGGTCGTGGCCACCATGATGGTCATCCGGTATTCGGCCACCAACTCCTTGATCAAGTTGACGATGCGCACCGAGGTCACCGGGTCCAGGCCGGCGGCCGGCTCATCGAATAAGGCCAGTCTTGGCGTGGAGGCCAGGGTCCGGGCCACGGCCACCCTTTTCTTCATCCCCCCGGACAGCTCGAAAGGAAACTTTTCCTTGGCCGACCAAAGGTTGACCCCTTTGAGCAGGCGGGAAATTATATCTGACTTTTCCTTTTTGGGCAGTTTGGTCTCCTCGTCCAAAATAAACTTGATGTTTTCCCAGACGGTCATGGAATCGAACAAGGCCCCCGACTGAAACTGCATCCCCACCTCTTTCAGCAGGTCCCTTTTCTCCTTATCGTTCAGCTTGGCCGTATCCCGGCCGAAAAGGACAACCTGCCCGGCGTCCGGTTGGACCAGTCCGACAATAATCTTAAAAATCGTCGTTTTACCGCTGGTGGATTCCCCGCAGAGACTGACGTATTCGCCGGCCCGCACGCTGAAAGAAACGCCGTTGAGCACCGGCCGGCCTTCGTATATTTTGACCACATCCTTGAGGACCAATATTTCTTCCCCCGCCTGGGCTGGACTTTGAACCGAACCGGCGGTCATTTTAAAAAACCGGTGACTCCAGGCGGATATTTCCGTGGGCCCCGACCATCACCGGCCCCACGGAAAGGTCAGCCCCGGGTTCTCTCTGATCTCCACGCAAACCTTCGAAAGCCGGCCCCACGCAGCCGCCGCACAACCACCAAGCGGAAATCATAATAAAAGGGTCCTCCAAAATTGAACAATCGGGCGGGGCCGTTCTTCTCGCCCCTCCTCTTCAGCCGGACGGGATAGACTCAGGACCTTCATTCGCCCTTCCTTTTTTCCCGGTCGTGCGCCTGACCAGTCTTGGCCTACGATCCCTGCAAGGACATAATAGTCCCTTTGAACCAATTGGGCAAGAAAGCATTAGCGAATCTGTCGATAGCACATGATATGACCGATGTATGTAGCACATGAATTGACCGATGAGGGATGTATCGCCAAGAGGGGGTTCATCCATGAGGCGGTCGGAAGTGCTCCCGAAGGTCAGACTGCTGGGTTTTGAGGAAGTTTACGGACAGTTCCAAAAGCGTCGTTTGAGCTGCAGGGAGGCGGCCGAGTTGTTGGGGACCTCGGGTAAGACGTTTTACCGGATGCGGTGCCAGGACAAGGTGGAAGGTTCGAAGGGTCTTCTGGATGGTCGCCTGGGCCGGGACTCGGCCCGCCGAACGCCGGTGGACGGTCCGGCCGTCCCTACGGGTTGAACCAGGAGGTTCAACTTACTTGGAAAAAGCTTGGGAAAGGGGCCTCAAAGAATTCGGCCTGACGAGAAACCGGGGGAACGGCATAGTGGTGGTGGAATATCTGAAGAGAGTCCATGGGATTCGGTTGCACGTCCGGCAGGCCCGGCGTTGGATAGACCGATGGAAACCTCGGCGGAAGTCTCAAAATCGTCATGGTTCGGACCGTATTCAGGCCAATCGCCTCATGTTGCTATATGTTTGTTTTCATTATGTAAAAATGGTATTTGCCGCCCCAGAAATTACATAGCCAAGCCGCCGTCCACGTAATTGAAGGTCCCGGTGATGTAGTCGCCCTTAGCGGCCAGATAATTGACCATTTCGGCCACGTCTTCGGCCGGACAGGCCCGACCCAGGGGGATGGAGGTCTCGATCAGCTTGAGGTTCTTTTCGCTCAAAGCCCCGGTCATTTCCGTCCGGACAAAGCCGGGAATGACCGCGTTGACCGTGATGCCGCGGGGAGCAAGTTCCCGGGCCAGGGACTTGGTCAGGCCCAGCAAGCCGGCCTTGGCCGCGCCGTAGGCCGTGTCGCCCGGATAACCGCGCTGCCCCACACTCGAAGAAATGTTGATGATCCGGCCCCAGCCCCGGTTGAGCATGGCCGGGACCACACAGCGGCAGCAGTGGAAGGCCCCGTACAGACATGATTTGAGGACCAGGTCCCAATCCTCCAAGGGCAGTTTGTGGACCAATCGGCCCCGATGAATGGTGGCGTTGTTGACCAGAATATCTATGGGGCCAAGAGAGCGGTCGGCTGCCTTGACCATGGCCTCGACCTGGGCGTAATCGCCCACGTCGGCTTGACCGACCAGGGCCTTGCGGCCCTTGGCTTCAATTATTGAAGCCACTTCCACCGCTTCTTTGGTCCGGCTCAAATAGTTGACCACCACGTTCGCCCCTTCATCGGCCAGCCTCAAGGCAATGGCCCGGCCGATGCCTCTGGACGCACCGGTGACCAAAGCGGTTTTTCCCTGAAGTTTCATCAATGTTTCCCTTCTTTTTTGAATGTCCATCAATCCGTGGAAAACCGCCTGACGCTCTCCGATTATTAGCAGATCGCCGGCTTGGCGTCAATTTGAGTCATTATCGGTCAAAACCACCGGCATGGCCGGTGGCGGGGTGTTATTGCCCTCAATGCGCCACCCAGTTGGAGGTGGAAGCTGTTCCGCACGGCTATCCTTTAATATTCGACTTTTTGCCCGATTTAGACGTATTATATGAACAATGGCTGGATAGGCCTTTTAGGAGGCCGACACAGCTTGAGGATCGGACCTGTAAGTTTATAAAGGACAATTTCATTCAGGATTAAAGAGGAGGCCTTTTCATGGGAAGAATGGAAGGAAAACTGATTGTTACCGCGGCGATAACCGGGTCGGTTCATTTCCCGACCATGAGTGAGTATCTGCCGATCACGCCGGATCAAATCGTCGAGGATGCGGTCAAGGCCTATGAGGCCGGAGCGGCCATCGCCCACATCCACGTGCGGAATCCGGAAAACGGGATGCCCTCGGCCAGTATAGACCTCTTTCGGGAAGCTCTGAGCAAGATTAAAAAACGTTGTGATATTATTCTGCTCCCCACCACCGGCGGCGGCGCCGGACAGACCGCGGAAGAGAAGTTAAAAGTGGTCCAGGAACTTCAACCGGAAATGTGTTCTTTTGACCCGGCCCCCTTTAACTTGGGACTTTTCCAACTGGCTGAACGATACCAGGGCAAGTTCAAGCATGATTGGGAGCCGCAGATGCTGGTGTGGTGCAAGAACAATATCGGTATGCACATGACTTTTCAGGACGATCTGACCTACGCCAAGACCTTTTTCGAGCTTAACATAAAACCGGAATTTGAAATGTACGAGCTGGGCCACATCGGCTATGTGGTTTGGCTGATTCAGGAAGGATTAGTCAAAACCCCGCCGCATTTGCAGTATGTCCTCGGTCCCATGGTCGGGTGGATGCCGCCTTCGGTCAAGCATCTGCTGCAGCTTCACGAAGAGGCCGTGGACAGGCTTACGGCGGTGGGCTGTGGTGACTTTACCTGGTCGGTGGCGGCCGGCGGGAGGTGGCAGATACCCCTGGCCGCGACGGCCATGGCCATGGGCGCACCCAACGTCAGGGTGGGCTTGGAAGATTCTTTATATGCCGGCAAGGGCGTCCTGGCCAAGTCGAGCGCCGACCAGGTCCGAATGGTGGTCAACGTGGCCAAAGAGATGAGCCTCGAACCGGCCACTCCGGACGAAGCAAGAAAAATACTCGATTTAAAAGGTATGGACAAGGTTAATTATTAACAAAAAAACAAGACCCCGAATTGAGGCGGGAGGTCGATTCGGGGTCTTTTCTAATGAACATGTCTATCTTGAGTAATGGGGAATTGAAGTCTTCGAACAAGGTTTATCCACATGTCATGGCGGGCCCCGCGCGGCGTGGACCGCGCCATGACGACTTGGCCCCTTGATTTTGTTCTAAACTCAAAATGGTACAACCCTTTTAAAACAGGTTATCCGGACCCGAATAAAAGTTCGTCTGGAATTTTCAAATAACGCCCCGGGAACAGAGGCCATATCCCTTATAATAAAATTCGGTTTATTGCCCGCCCATCAAAACACCGGCGGCGAAAATCGCCTCCCAACCCCTTTCCACCGCCTCTTTGTGGACTTCGTTGCAAAGCGCCGTTCTCATGGCCCGCTTCGAGAACCTGATGGATAATTCGGGGTGCTTCATGATTTTCTGGGCCATCTCCACGGCCGCCGGGATAAGTTCATCACGGGGAACGACCTTGTTGACCAGGCCGATTCTATGGGCCTCCTCGGCGCTGATCCGATCACAGGTGAAAAACAATTCATTGGCCTTCTGGCGGCCGACGACCATGGGCAAAATGGTGAAGGACCCATAGCAGAGACCGCCGACCGCCGCCCCGATGAAGCCGCATTTCGTGTCATCCGCGGCGATGATGATGTCGCAAAGCAAGGCCTGTTGCAGACCGTCGCCCAAGGTATAGCCGTGGATGGCGGCGATGATCGGCTTGTCAAAATGAAACAGTTTGTTTTCCTGTTGCAGGCAGACGAACTCTTCCATTACTTCCGGCGGGTCGGCGTTGTCATGGCCGGCGGAAAAAGCCCTCCCGTTCCCGGTGTAAATGACCACTTTAACTTCGTCATCCGCTTCCAGTTCAGACAAGGCCCGGTAAAGTTCATTTTTCATTTCCACGCCGATGGCGTTGAGTTTTTGGGGCCGGTTCAGGGTTATAAAACCGATGCCGTCCTTCTTTTCGACCAGAATTGTTTCATAAGTCATAATGCCACTCCTCGCCCCATGGTCTTTTTTAACAGCAATTCAGGGGTTTTTATTAATTGTTTTTCCAAAGTTAAAATAGCCTAACCTTCATCCGGCTGTCAAATAAAAGTAAGAGGCCGGTAATGTATCAATGTAATGGTGGGAAACCCCTCACCCCAGCCCTCTCCCAGGAGGAGAGGGACCTGTCTTCGTTCGGATACGCACAGGCGGCAGGGTGAGGGCTAAAACATCCCCGCCACCGTTTAGCCCCCTGTTTGACAGTAAAATTGTACGGAAGGCTCTTGATTTTTACAATTTCAGGCCTCCGGCTCTTCCGGAGGTCTATGACTATTAAATACGCTTACTGCATGTTTTTTGAAGATATTCTAAGATAACTTGTTGATGTTATTACAGTCATGTCTCAAAAATCGACCAATTTTACTGCCCAACTTTCAAACAAGGGGCTAAGGGGAAGGGGAGCGGCCTTCGCCCGCGTTTTTTCGCACTTCGTCGATCAGTTTGAAATCGCCGGCCTTGACCGGCATCATGGTCACCAAAGCCGCGGCCACCAGGTTTTCGCGGCCTTCGTTGACCGCGTAGATTTCCGTCTGGCAGACGACCAAACGTTTGAGGGCCTTGAGGACCCGGCTCCGGCCGATTAGGGCCTGCCCGACGGCCGGTTCCATGAAATTGATCTTGAATTCGCCGGTGACCACCCGGCCGACGACCGAGGCGGCGGCTCCGGCCGAGACCACGTCGGCCACTCCGCTGACCACAGCCCCGTGGGCATACCCGTGGGACTGGGTCAATTCCTTCCTCAGAGGCACGACCACTTCGCAAAAACCGTTTTCACAAACCCGGACGTCCGGGGCCATGAAGGCGGTGAAGGGGGATATCTTGATGAACTCCCTCATCACCTCGACCATAGTCATCTGCTGTTGGGGCTTCTGGGTCATCTCGTTTTTCCTCTTGCCGGCGGTTGAATGATGGTCCGCATCCTAGGGCCTAGGGCTTGGTTCGGCTACGGTTCAGATTTCGGGACGAAAAAAACCTCAGACTTTTAGTCGGCCGACCAGGACCGAAAGATCGGGCAGATCGTTTCGGCGAAAATGATCTTCGATTCCTTCCAACACGTCCAGGCAGGCCCTGGGATTGACAAAACTGGCCGTGCCCACCTGGACGGCCGCCGCACCGACCAGCAGAAATTCGAGGGCGTCCCGGGCGGTCATGATCCCGCCGAGGCCGACCACGGGCACGGTCACCGCTCCGGCCGCCTGCCAGACCAGGCGCAGGGCGATGGGCTTGACCGCCGGCCCGGACAACCCGCCGACGATGTTCCCCAGGGCCGGTCGGCGGGAGGCCAGGTCCACGGCCATGGCCGGGACGGTGTTGATCAGGGACAGGGCCGCCGCGCCGGCCTCGACCGCGGCTTGGGCCACGGCGACGATGTCCGTGACCAGGGGGGTCAGTTTGACCATGACCGGGAGCCGGGTCGATTCGACCACGGCTCGGACCACCTGGGCCGTGGCTTCGGGATCGGTCCCGAAAGCCAGTCCGCCGGCGGCCACGTTGGGGCAGGACACGTTGACCTCGATCATGGCCGCGCCCTCGGCCCGGTCCAAACCCGCGGCCAGGGCGGCGTACTCCTCGACGCTTTCGCCCAGGATGTTGACGATGACCACGGCCCCGCGCTCGACCAGCCAGGGCAGTTTGTCGCGGACAAAGGCCTCCAGGCCGACGTTTTCCAGGCCGATGGCGTTGATCATTCCGGCCGGGGTTTCGAAAATCCGGGGCGGCGGGTTGCCCGGACGGGGCTGGAGGGAAATGCCTTTGGTCACAACGGCTCCCAGCCGGGCCGGGTCCACGAATTCGGCGTACTCCCGGCCGTACCCGAACGTCCCCGAAGCGGCTATGACCGGGTTCTTCAATATCAAACCGCCCAGGTCAACTCTCAAGTCCGGCTTCACGGCCATCGCACCTCCTCGGCCCGGAAAACCGGGCCTTCGGCGCAGACCCGGGCGTACCCGCCTTTATCGACCTTTACGGCGCAGCCCAGGCAGGCCCCCAGGCCGCAGGCCAGGCGGGCTTCCAGGGAGACCCAGGCCGGGACTCCGGAGAGTTCGGCCAGCCTGGATACTTCGGCCAGCATGGCCGGGGGACCGCAGGCGAAAATCGGGGCCGGTTCCCGGGCCAGGGCTTGGGCCAGGGGCCGGGTGACCAGGCCCTTTTCCCCGGCCGTGCCGTCCTCGGTGGTCAAAACGATCTCGGACGGAAACAGTTGCAGATAGGATTCGGGCGGCAGGTCGACCGCCGCGGCTTCACCGTAAAACAAGGTCAAATCGGTCCGGCCGGCCAGGTTTTCGGCCAAGGCCAGCAGCGGGGCCAGACCCACGCCCCCGGCGGCCAGATAAGCCTTTTTGAGTTCTTTCGGCGGATCGAAGCCCCGGCCTAAGGGACCGAGCAGCTCCAGATTCTCGCCCGGCCGCGCCAAGGCCAGCAGTTCGGTCCCCACCCCGACCACCCGGTAAAGCAGGGAAATCTCATCGCCCGGACCCAGGCGGTGGATGGAAAAGGGCCGCTTGAGCAAAGGCCCGCCGCCCCGTTCCGGATAGGGGCCGGTCCGGACCATGACGAACTGCCCCGGCCGACCGCGCCGGGCCAGGGCCGGGGCTTCCAGCCGCATCAGGTATGTCTTCCGGGCCAATTTCCGGTTCTCCAGGACCGGGCATCGGCCCAGAAAAATTTCGGCCAAGACTATTTCCCCTTTCTCCGGCCCGCGATCAGGCCGAAACGGCCGGTGACCTTTTTATCCCGCCGGTAGGAGTAAAACTCGTCGGAACCGCAGACCGTGCAAATCCCGGCGGTTTCGATATGCTCAGGCTTAAGGCCGGCGGCGACCAATTGATCCCGGCTGATGGTCCAGAAATCGAAATGGTTGTTGGAAACCCGGTACGGCCGAAACTCGGCCGGCAGTTCCTCCCGGTAATGGACGAACTCGGCGCAGCAAGGCCCCAAAGACGGACCGATCCCGGCCAGCAGGTCGCCCGGCCGGACCTTGAATTCATCGGCCAGCCGGCCGACGGTCCGGCCGATGACCCCGGCCGCGCTGCCGCGCCAGCCGCAGTGGACCACGGCCACCATTTTCGTCCTCGGGTCGAACAGCAAAAGGCCTTGGCAGTCGGCCAGTTTGACCAGGAGTCCCAGGCCCGGGTCCGGGGTGATCAAGGCGTCATAGCCCCGGCGCACTTCGTCCGGCCCTCGGGGCCGGTACCCGTCCTCGGCCCGGACCACCAGGCTTTGGTGGTCGTGGACCTGTCCGGCGAAAGCCAGGGACTCAAACCCCAGGGTGGCCCTGACCAGGTCCAGGTTGGTTCGGACGTTATCTTCTTCGTCTTCCGGGGCGAAGGCCAGGTTCAGACTTTGACACGGGGCCGGGCTGACTCCGCCCTGCCGGGTGAAGACGCCGTGAACCAGTTCGGGAAAGTCCTGGAAGATTTCAAACCGGTAATAAACCAGACCATGGTCATGGCAACGGATCATGACTTCAATTTACTACCGGACCTGCTCCCGGACAAGCGATTTTCCCGGTTCTTCGTAATTATGCATCAAAGGGCCGCCCTTTTTATTTATTGGGATTGTGCCGTTTTGGATAGGTTCGCTTTTTAGAAAGGGGGAAGGGCCTGGAAGGGATTGACAGGCCTCTTGCGCCTTCCGCGTCCCGACAACGAGTTGTCGGGACGCCTTGTGTAAATATTAATAATCTGGCAGGCGTCTGGCACTGATGAAAGTCGAGCCCAGATGCCTTCTGGGTGACAGGCTCCTAACGGAATTCGGCCGGTCTCATGTCCTCGACTTCAAACCAATCGGTCAATGGAAAAAACTTGCCCTGAGTGCATTTGTAAACTTTAACGTGAGAATTCCCCGCAGCTTGCTGGGGGTTTGTCTTTTCTTGCTACTATGTGCTCATGTCATGTGAGAAAAAGAGCACTGTAAGCAGAGGTTATCACTGCATTTGGCAGATAGACTATCATATTGTATTTTCTGTAAAATAGAGGAGTGGTCTTTTGGATGATGAAGTTACGCAGATAATTGTAGAAACAGCCGAAGCGATTCAAGAGAGATATTCCATTGATATGGAAGCAGTCGGTTGTGATAAGAATCATATCCACCTGCTAGGCAGTGCTCATCCCAAGTTTGCTCCAGGAAGAATAGTCTAAATATTTAAAAGTATTACAGCCCGAGAGATATTTCGTAGAAAACCATCGGTCAAAAAGGACCTTTGGGGTGGTGAATTTTGGCCGGACGGCAACTATGTTGGCACGGTTAGCGAACACGCCAATTGGGGGACTGTTGAAAAATATGTGAGAAATCAGAGCCATGACAAAAATGATATGTCCGATTTACGGCAACTAAAGCTCTTCGATTTTTGATACCCCGCAGGTTGCTGCGGGGAGCTTCATTTTTGAAGAAAATTACGACATTCAGACGGCCCTGGGCCGGGAGATTTCCATATAGCGGTGTTGCTTGTTGAGTCGGGGCTTCCGGTTTTTTCGGGGTGATGCCCGGTCGATTTTGGTGACCATGAGCGCCTGGTCTTCCAGATAGGTAAGTAAGTGTGCAACCCCGTTCCCACCTTACCCAGGCGGGAGTTGAAAAAGTGATTTTTAGGAAATGGTTGTGGTCCGCGTTCCGAGGACTTACCCAGGGAGGGAGTTCGGACCGCGGCTCAGCCCGGCGATTTTCCTGGTTTATATAAATGCCGCATGATCAATAACCATTAAGGACATTTCAAATTCGTTTTAAGGTCCGGGCCAGCAGAGCCAGGCTTTCCGGCTGCTGGGTGCAAAGGCTCTGGTTGCGGTCTTCGATCGCCCCGGCTGCTTCCAGTCCGGCCGCGCTCAGGTTCATGCGCACCGATTCCTTGGTCATTCGTAAACCGGCCGGTGATTTTTCCAGCATAATCCGGGCCATTTCCCGGGCCTCCGCCATCAGTGACTCCGGCTCGACCAGGCGGCTGACGAGGCCGATGCGTTCCGCTTCTTTCGCACCGATTGTGCGTCCGGTCAGCACCATGTCCATAGCCCGCGGTAATCCAATCATCCGGGGCAGGAGGTAGGACGATCCCATTTCACCCCCCGACAAACCCACGTTGATGTATGAGGCGGTGAAAGCGGCCCGGGTGCTGGCGATAATGATGTCTCCGGCCAGAGCCAAGCCCAGCCCGGCCCCCAGGGCCGGTCCGTTGACGGCGGTGATGACCGGCTGGGGCAGGCGGCTCATCTGGAGAACCAGCCCGGTGAACCGACGCTGAGTTTGTTCTAAGTGAGCTAAGGCGCCTTGACGGCAGGGGGACATGACCCGCTCATCCCGCAGATCGGCCCCGGAGGAAAAGTCCGACCCGGCCCCGGTCAGGATCATGACCCGGACCGAGGCCGATTTTTGCAGTGTATTTAACAGGGTCTCGAGCTCTTCGACCATGGCCCAGTTAATGGCGTTGTGCATCTCGGGGCGGTTCAGGACCACTTCGGCCAGTCCTGGAACGGGCTCCTTATATAAAAGCGTCTGGTGGGTCATGCCAGGTTCTCCCACCATCGCCTAACCGGATCGCAAGAGCTTTTTGTCCACCTTGCCGATAGGCGTCAAAGGAATGGCCTCAGTGATCTCCACGAACTTGGGCACCTTATATGGAGACAATTCCTCGCGGCAGTAAGCCAGGATTTCCTCACGAATCCCGTCTTGCGGCCGATCGCGGAAGGCCGGGGCAAGCTGAATGACGGCCTTCACCAACTCGCTTCCGGGGCGATCGGGATTAGGCACGCCCACGACGGCGCAGTAATCCACGGCCGGGTGCTTGTACAGGATATCCTCAATCTCCTTGGAGAAGACTTTATATCCGCCCACGCTAATCATGTCTTTGGCCCGGTCGACGATCCAGAAGTAGCCGTCTTCGTCCATGCGGGCCACGTCTCCGGTAAAAAGCCAGGTCTGTCCCTGAAAATCGCGCAGGACCGCAGCGGTTTCATCCGGCCGGTGATGATAGCCCTTCATCATGTTTTGAGTCTGATAGATCAAATGTCCGGGTTCGCCGACCGGCACTTCCCGGGTCCCGGTTTCGAGGTCCACCAGTTTGACCTGGATGTCCTGGATGGGTATACCAACTGAGCCTGTTTTGCTTCGGCCTTTGGGGTTCATGGTAATGAGCGGTCCGGACTCGGTCAGGCCATATATCTCGATGATTTTGCCCGGACCAATCAGTTGATTGAGGGTTTCCATGGTCTCCGGCGGCATGGGGGCCGCGCCGGAGATGCAGTAGTTAACGCTGGAAAAATCCAAAGTCCTGAACTCCGGGTCCGCCAAGAGCATCTGGTAGAGCGTGGGAACCAGACCGATGGAGTACGGCCGGTATTTTTTGATG
>Ga0209270_1003267_pt1 | contig 14394 bp, 14 predicted proteins | sample MTBAKSrepl1MetaG_FD_187456 | JGI IMG/M metagenome (GOLD analysis project Ga0209270, IMG submission 187456) | Enrichment culture microbial communities from Arthur Kill intertidal strait, New Jersey, USA, that are MTBE-degrading - MTBE-AKS1... | ecosystem: Environmental > Aquatic > Marine >...
AGCCCGCTATTCTTGTGTGCGAGACAAGTAGGAAGGGACGACATTTTGCCAGTGATGATACAAGAAGGGGGACTACTGAAAGGTTATGGCTGCCTTCATGAAAATATTTGAGATCGATCGCATAATCATATGCCTGGTCGATATCACTCAGCAAGTGCTCTTTCGAATCAATTTTAAACTCAATCGTCAGGACAACCCCATTGATTAATACAACTGCATCTACACGATGTCCCATCCTCGGGATTGCAAACTCAAGATAAACCTTTCCATCATGTCCGACTAAGGCTTTTCGCAAAAGCGAAATTTCTGCGAGCCAAGCATCTCGTTGAGTTTGCAGAATATCAAACAAACTTCTCCTCAAAAGTTCAGCTTGAACTTGATCATCGGAAGCTTTTTGAAATTCAGCGATGGTTCCAGCGTACCAAGCACGTCTTAGTTGTGATGTCGACGCTACTTCCATCATCAGAAGCCAAGCCTTCCATCTTCCTTTCCAAGAACTATTGCGAGGGCAAGCGCGTTTCTTAGCATGAATGCACCGTATTCATCAGCCAGGCAAATGATAGCCTGCGCGCCTTTTTCTGTCCAATCGTGATTTTCTGATAAAATTGAAACTAGACGGTCTGAGTTTAATTCCCCGTTTCCGAACATTTTTGCCGTATCGGAAAATTTTTTGTATTCCGAAATCATAGATTCTAAAAGTTTAGTCTCATTCACAACGCTCGCCCCCCAAAATACGTTGTTGTTTAAATTGATCTGTCTGATGCCATCTCCGTCTTGTCCATTCTGAAAAACCGTCAGACGGAGTCTATCCTTCTTTTTAAAAAATTGTTACCCACAATAAACTTTCCCCCGGTGCCATTCAAGATTTTTCTGGTCCGGCCAGAAATCCATTTTGTCCGGTTTTATGATATGGCGATCCGAAAGCGTCATGATGTGGCCGGGATAGTTCTGATTCAGGCTGACCGATTTTGAAACGAGTACTTCATACTTTGTGCCGACACTCATCAAGCCCTCGTCAAACGACCAGTGGCATAGCCGGCAAAGTGCCATGCCGTTGGCAGGGCTGTCATCCCGGCTTTCGCTCCAGGGTTTGACGTGCGCCGCTTCGACAATGGTATGACCCTCGGGCGTCAGCATCCTTATGCCGCAAAGGGCGCACCGGTGCTCATAAAGTGTTACAATTGCCTTCCGGAACCCCTGATACCTGACTTTTATTGCCTGATCATCCGGTTCAATTTTATCCCATGGTTTTTCAATATCCTTGGCTTCTTTCAACAGCACTTTACTATACTCATAGGCTTTTATGTTCACATGCCCGCATTCGAGTACCCTTGGCTGGATTTCTTCGGCAAAGTATGTGTTGATTATGGCTGCCCTAAACTGTTCTCTCGTTTCGGGTTGACTAGCCAGTCTGTAAAGCTCGTCGTCAAGTTTTGCACCGGAACAGACCGCTCTGAGTCTCAACATGGAAGAAATTGATTCGATATTTATTAAACCCTCAAAACCCGGAGCCGGAATCAGCTTCCAGATTCCGTCGTTGTGCAGCCGGGGAAACGGGAATGCCATGTTCCCTTTTGAGCCCGGCGGCATGATGCCGCCCCAATAGGTGTTGAAGGTATCGGCAAGTTCAAAAGACGGTTCTATGAAGTTTCGGGTGATCTGCCCCTGGGCAAAGAGATCAATGACGGACAGGAGCAGGAAAGGCTTGTGGGGCGCCTGGTGCTTCGTGATGCCGGACCATCGGTTGCGATTTTTATCCGTCCGCAAAGTCGAAAACTTTTTTATGTAGCGTTCGAGCACGATGAGACTCTGAAATGTTTATGTTTTCAATAAGACATCTTGCCCGGAATTACCCCCCGAACCCCGCCCCGTGGATTGGGGGTATCGCCATCCCGTCGGGGTATTAAATGGATATGTGCATGAAAAATCGTCTGTCAGGCAGATTCTCCGATATTGGCTCCGACATTAAAACCGGTAACGGAAGGATCTTTTTCCATAATGCGTTCCTTCAGTTTCATGATCATATCTTCGGCGTCTCTTTTTTCGTTTGCATTCAAGGAAAAATAATCTTCAACGTGCCGTTTGGGGATGACCAAAAGATGCCCATCGCTAACCGGATAACTATCCTTTATCGCAACGACCGAGTTGTTTTCGGATACGATACGGTCTTTGATGTTGTCGTAGCAAAAAGGACACGGTTTCATTTTTTTGACAAAAATCATTGCCCTTCTTTTAGTCGGTCGGCCTGCTGTTTATTGATGGCGTCAATATCTGTTTTCATCCGGTCCATGCGTTCGAGACTTTTCTGGCCGCTGAGTTCTTTGACCGTATCGTCTACCTTTTCACGGGTCTCGGTACCTTCACAGCCGGAAAAGGTCAGGAATGCGAGGAAAACAAGCGGCAGGGGCCAGCATCTGAATGGGGTCTTTATAAAGGCCATGGTGTTTTGCCAGTTAATAAGATTTGCAGGTTATGAGTTTTTGTCTTTTTGTCATAGCGTGTTCCCAAAACGGACCCGCCGCATGATTATGCGCCGTTCCTTAGAGGTGCTGCATAACCGCGCCCGCTGCCATCTTGCCAGGAGATTCGCACTGCTTTTCAAAGGCCGCATCAATGAGATCCGTGACCACACTTTGCAGTGATTTTGGGGAATCGATTTTCAATGAAAGCGATGCCATTAAAAGGCCCTCCCTTTTCATAAAAGATCTTTATCGGCAGCCGATCCGGGTCACACATTAAAGCTATCAGGCCATCATATCTGGTTTTCACTTCAGGGACCGGGGCTCATTTCCCAGAAAAAACCCTTACCCACAATAAACTTTTCCCCTGTGCCATTCAAGATTATTCTGATCCGGCCAGAAATCCACCTTGTCCGGTTTTATGATATGGCGATCCGAAAGCGTCAGGATGTGGCCGGGATAATTTTGATTGAAGAATCCTGCAGCCCCGCGTCCAGCGGGGACGGGGAATGCGCTCGCTGTTGCTTTTCAATCAGGCGTCAGAACACTCCTGTTGCTCCGGTTCTACGGCAAGTCGCAAGCCCATGGCCTGTAGAACGACATTGAGGCTCCTGATTTCCGGATTTCCCTGTTTAGAGAGCATCCGGTAAAGGCTTTCGCGGCTTAATCGGGTTTTGGCGGCAAGAGCAGTCATTCCTCCGTTGGCTTCGGCGACATTGCGCAATGCCAGAAGAAACACCGGATGATGCCCCTCTTCGATGGCGGCGTTCAAGTATGCCGCCGCCTCACAGGGGTCCTTCAGAGATTCAATCAGATCCTTTTGATACGATGTTGCCTTCATTATTCCTTTCTCTCCTTCTGGTCATGCCAGTATTCTTTTGCGCGGGCGATGTCCTTTTTTTGTGAGGATTTATCGCCACCAAGCAGCAGAAGGATTAGCCGGGTACCTTCCTGGCCAAAGTAAATACGATATCCCGGACCGTAATCGACACGCAGCTCATGAAGCCCCTTTCCTAATGATCGACTATCTCCAAAATTCCCTAGCCTGACTCGATCTAATCGTATGCGGATTTTGGCACGCCCCTGGACATCTCGAAGGTTCTCCAACCACTCCTTGAATGGTTTTCTCCCTTCCCCGGTCACAAAATAATCAATTTGGTAAGGAAATTCTTGCATACGGAATGTAACTTATAAGCTACATATTGTCAACAGAATTTTCAACAATTTTCTAAAACCGAAGGGCCAAGCCTCGTTTCCCAGAAAAAGTTTTTACCCACAATAAACTTTTCCCCTGTGCCATTCAAGATTATTCTGATCCGGCCAGAAATCTGTCTTTTCAGGCTTATGGTTTTGTATTGTCTCTCACAGAGTTCTCAGAGGCTCAGAGTTTTTTCCAGAATTTATGAGAGGTAAATTCTGATAATCTGCCCAATCGAAGGGGGCACTTTGATCATTGATTAAAGTGTCCCGGCGCTTTTTTTTATGACACTTTTTTACTTTTTCCGTAAGGTTTCTGTTTTCCTTTACGGTGAAACCGATCTCCCCAGTTAAATAGCTGCTCACAGATTTAACGGGGTAAATCTTTCTGGGTTTTGCCTCCGTTTCAAGGAGCTGCTTTATTGCCTCAAACACTATTTGAAACTGCTGGTCATACTTTTGCTCCAGCCCCAGCAACTTGCGTTCGATGTCCTGAGCCCTCCCTAACTTGAAATCACAATTTGTCATTTCAATTATGAATAGCGGTTTGAACTTCCAGATACGCACGGTGGGGCAGGAAAAGGTTGCCGGTCCTTCTCAGCAGTGGCAGATTGCGGGCTTCATAAAGGTGAAGAATCGGTCCGGCATCGCATACGATAACACTCATTTTCAATCCACTGCTTGTTTTTTGGCCCAATCAATGTCTTCGCGGGCAAAACGCTCTATCAGATCGATCTGATTGCGTCGCACAAATTCAGACATGGCGGCCAGTACCACATACGGCTCGGAGGTAAAAAAGCCTGCCTTGACGTGATCATTGATCTGAGCCGCCAGATTATCAGGTATATTGATGGATAGTTTTTTCAAGAATGATCACCACTTTCAGATGTATCCCTGACCAGATAGAGGCTATCCGCGGTGATCATATTGGCGCCAAGCCTGTTGTTTCTGGTGTGCTTGAAATTCTTTATGAACATACTTTTCGGGAAAATCAGGCTGGGAAAAATAGTCTGACGTGCTTTTGATAAAAGAATCCATCAAACCGTGCAGCACGCGTCTTTTTCCCGCACGTCGATATAGTGGCGTTCCCTTTTCTGTTGGAAACAAACGGTTTCCCCCAGCGCATTTCTAATTTCCTCAACACTGTAATTTAAAAGCGGCTGATTTGTTAACAGCGAATCGGTCAGTGGAATATCGATCCGCGCAATCATCCCGACGTACCACCGGTCCCCGGCCAGTTTGCGGGAAATGTCATAAAAGTCTAACTTCAGACCATTACGGAGTTCGATTGTTTTTATCAATGTCTGTTCCATCCCGCATTCACTGTTTTTGGCTGAATTTCAGGAACATTCTTTAGTTATACATCTCATAGGTTCAAGCCCTGATTCTTAATGAAAGTTCCCCGGTTTTTCTTTTATGCCCTCTTTTTACCTTTCCTGAAAGCCTTCTGCTTTTCCTTTACAGTGAAACCAATTTTTCCGGTTAAATAGCTGACACACATATATATTATGGAAATCACAATTTGTGATATCCTCCTGGTCTTACTCCTTTGGCCTAAATGAACTCCGGGTGATTTTCCTTTAACCAGTTTTTCACTTCACCCCGGAAACCGGTTTCAGCGCCGTTTGGATGACTTCCACTAGCCCGGTTGTTTTCAACACCAGATGATGAATGTCCGCATACAAGTAAGTTGGGGACGCTCATCAGTTTATAAGTTCACTTCCAGTTCAAAAACCGAGGGAATGGCTCTATTTCCCTGAAATAATCCTTATGCACAATAACCATTCCCCCATTACCGTTCGAGCACTGCGGGCCTCTGAAAATTAATAAGACATCTTATCCGGTATTACACCTCTAATCCCGCTCCGCGGGTTGGAAGTGTTACCATCCCGCCGGGGAATTAAATGGATATGCGCATGAAAGAGGGTCTGCCCGGCGGATTTTCCGACATTGGTTCCGATATTAAAGCCGGTGACTGACGGATCTTTTTGGGTGATGAGGTCCTTCAGTTTCATAATCAGATTTTCGACGTCTCTTTTTTCCTCTTCACTCATGGAAAAATAATCAAAAACGTGCCGTTTGCGACCTCGAGTTCCTCATTGATTTCTTGAACCGCAACAGCGGGCGCATTCGCTGTCCTGCCATGGCTGAACTGTAGGGTTCCTCAATAAATTTCATCAAGTGCCAACCGTGCTTCCTGATAAATTTTTGCAGAGAGCCAAAGTGATGATTGCTCAAGTCCTTTCAACGCCGCTTCAGCTTCTTTCCGGTTCAGAAATCTGTGCGCTGCATTCCAAAGAACTATGCCCAAAGATCCATGCACTTCTATACCTAAAAGGGAAACAAAAAGACGCGTTGCCGCGTCGTCGGTCAAGAACCAGTCGGCTTTTTTCTGTCTGGCTAATACAAGGGCTTCAGCTTCGCCGGCGTGGAGGCCGCCGGCCGCTTGCCACCTGCCGGATTCATTTTGTTCTTTTGGAGAAAGCTTAACAACCCGGAGCCAATCAGGCCACTGGGCCTCCATATGAACAGCAGCTTGAACTTCGAGAAATACAAGATGGGGCAGGAACAGGTTACCGGTCCTTTTCAGAAAGGACAGGCAGCGGGCTTCGTAAAGATGAATAATCGGTCCGGAATCGCATACGATGACGCTCATTTGCAACCCAAAGTTTCTTTTTTGGCCCATTCGATGTCTTCGCGGGCAAAACGCTCCATCAAATCAATCTGATTTCGTCGGACAAACTCAGACATGGCTGCGAGTAAAACATCCGGCTCGGAATTAAAAAACCCCGCTTTGACGTAATTGTTAATCTGAATCGCCAGGTTGTCCGGTATTTTTATGGATAGTGTTTTCAAGTATGATCACCTCTTTCCAGGAAAGTTTCTTGTGTCTATTGAGTCATTAAGGATAGTTACAGAAAACTTTTACCATTTTTTTAAATTATCCGCAAGCACCATCACTTTCTCCGTTTTGCCTGAGACTGTAACCGATTCGAGTCGGACCCTGTCTGGTTAACATTACGGCAAATACGCTTTTTTTCGCGCCCCTTTCCGGTTCACCGCAAGGCGCAGAAAACGCTATTGTCTCTCACAGAGTTCACAGAGGCTCAGAGATTTTTTCAGAAATTATGAGGCGTAAATTCTGATAATCTGTCGACTTAAAACTACTGCAGCAGTCACTTCCGCCGCTTTGTCCATCACATAAATCCAAGTGTTGGATAATTTTTTTCACCTGCCAGGTGACTGTCCCCGGTCCGACAAAGATGCCGCGGTCGACATCTCCGGATTTGAGAAGCTTCCTGTTTTTCGTCAGCAGGATCGGCTTTTCACGGTTTGAAATTTCAATAATTTCCCGCTCCGGCAGGGCCGGGTCCAAGTATACGTCAAACCCCAGCAGCCGCATGCAATTTGCGACCGCCTTCAGGTTTTTACCGGCAATGAATCCGGTTTTTCGAAGGGGAACTTTCCTGAGCCGGGTAATGTTTGTAATGTTGAAACATTCAAAAACCGGATACACGCTGACCCGGTCCCCGTCCTGAAGAATATAGCCGAAACCGACCGATTTGCCGTTTGTAAGGATTAAATCAATTTGCGCATGCTCAACTCCAAGGGATTCAACCATATCTTTGACGGAGCGTTCGCCCTTGAATTCCGCCTCAAAGTCCACTTTGCGCCGATGCTTCGGCAGAAAGTCATTCAGTTCTTCATAAAAGCGAAATGTTGCTGTTGCCATGGCTACGTTTTTTGTAGTAACAGTTTAGTCCCTTCCCTCGAAGACGGAACAGTCATTCACTCTATCTCCTTAAGGAGTAGCGGCGCCAGAAGCCGCTATCTGTTTTTATGTCTGATTATTTTAATTAGATCAACTAGAATCATTGTACAGTTCCGCCTGTGCGGTTGCGGCATCGGTGGTAAGAAGTGTTTTGAGGAACGTGAGGGGATGAACGCCCTGCCTTTTGGCGGTCTGTATCAGGCGGGGGATGATGCTGTGGGTCTTTAGCCCCATTTCTGATTGACTCTTTACACAATTTTACAGATTTTAAGTGTCGGGCATTGGGTCCGACCCGACTGAGGAAGACCCGACTGAGGAACCCGACTGAGGACCCGACTGAGGAAAAACGGTTTGTCAGGATTGCTGAAAGTCAGCATTACCTATTCGTTCAGATCGTCACAATGCGTCGCGGTTCATCCACGAACAGCAGATAGCATTCGACCGGCCGTCCTGGAAATAGACCCTGGAGGATGGTCCGGTAGCGGAGCATCTGCAGGCGGTATTTCTCAGCCAGGTGGCCGACGCGGCCGGTTTTGAAATCGATGAGGGTGATGCGGTCCGGTGCTATGATAAGCCTATCGACGATGCCGAAGGCATGGGAGTCGGAGATGTGCTGCTCCGTCAGGACCCGACCGGGGCAGAAGAGGATCTCGCGCACCCCCGGGGTATCGAGGAACCTCGTGACGGCCTCTTGTTCCTCCGGGGCAAGGATGCCGGGGGAGACGGTCGGGCGCTCACCGGCAACCTGTGCCAGGGCCGCGTGGATGCGAAGCCCGCGCTCGATACCAGCCTCGATGTTTGCGGAGTGCAGCGCCGGATCTATGTCGTCGCTGTCCAAGGTTGCGGGTGGCCCTTCGGTCAGCGCCGGCGGCGTCAGCTCTTCGTAGCCCCTGGGCTGCAGCTCCGCGGGGCCATAGTCGCGGCGCCAGCCGAATCCGGTCCGCTTGGCGCCCGGGATAGGTTCCTGGGCTGTGTGCCACATGAGCTCGCTGAAGCCCTTAAGCTTGCCTTCCTTGTCGGCCCGCAGGCAGATGGTCAGGCTCTGGGCTGCGCGCGTGGCAGCCACATACAAAAGGTTTGCCGTCTCGTCTGCCTTTTCTTCCTTTGCCGCTAACACCGCATCGGCGACGGCCTTGGCCCCGGGGGCCGGCCCGGTGGCGAGGAATTCCAGCTCCTTCCGGTTCAGGCTGAGGGGGCAGCCGTCGTCGGGATGGGGGATTTCGGGCGCCCGGTCGAGGCCCTCTTTCCAGAAAAGGAAAACATGGGAGAACTCCAGCCCCTTGGTAGCGTGGATCGTAGCCAGCTTCATCCGGTCGGCATGCTCCCCCTCGGGCACGGTGATGAGATGCGACATGGCAAGCACATAGGCCAGAAAGGCGGCTGTGTCGCCGGCATCGGGCCAGTCGAAGTAGCGCTCCGCCTCGTCCCAGAGCGTCTCCACCAGATGGCGGGGAAAATGAATGGATAGGCCGTGCAGGGCCGAAGCGAAGGTCGCGAACCGGTGGGGCCGGGGCGCGTGGTCCACAGTTTCGACAAGCTTCGTGATCTCAGCCGTGAGTACCTCGCCGTAGCCCAGTTGGGCAAGGGCGCGGGGGATGAAGCCGCCGTCGTGATCCGCGAAGATTGCGGTAAGCGAAAGCCACAGCGCCGTCCCCTCGCGCAGAGCCAGGACCTCGCGGCCGCGGATCCCCGAGGTGGGGATGCCGGACCCGGCCAGGGCCGCTGCGACCTTGTCCATGTGGATGTTGGTGCGGCAGAGGACCGCGATGTCGCCCCAGGAGCAACCGGTCTCCTGTTTTTTGCGGATCAGGGCCTCGACAAGCTTATCGTAAGCCGGGTCGTCGCCTCGGTCGCAGGCCGCTGGAATGACCGCCACCTCGGAGAGGCCGGTGTAAGGGTGCTTCGGCTTTTCGGGCGGCGCCTGGAGGTTGGCCTTGTCCGTGCCGGCAAAGAGTCCGGTCACGAGGTGATTGAAAAAGGCGATGAGAAGCGGCGTGGAGCGGTAGTTGTGGGGCAGGGTCTCGGAGGCGATCTGCCCGCTTTTAAGGGCAGGGTCGATGGCGGCCCGAAGCGCCTCGGGTGCTGCGCCCCGCCACTGGTAGATCGACTGCTTCCAGTCGCCCACGAGGAAGACGGACTTCTCCCCCTCGGCATCCTCCCCCACGGAGGCGAGGATATCGTCGATCAGGGGCTTGAGCAGAGCGTACTGGATCTGCGACGTGTCCTGAAACTCGTCGAGGAGAAGATGGCTGATGCGGTGGAACCCGAGCTCGTAGAGGCGGGCCATGTAAAGCGGCCGGTCCGGGCTCTCCGGCCCGTCAAGGGCGATGAGGGCCCTGGGGAGATCGTCGAAATAGAGCCGGCCGAGCTTCTCCTTCTCCTGGGCGAGCAGCTCGGCGCGAAGACTGCTGAAACGCTTGAGGAGCGCGCTCCTAAGCCGTTTGGTGTTGAGAAGATGCTCGGCCACAATGCGGCGCATGGCGGGGTAGAGCTTTTGCAGGACGGCAAAGCCCTCCGTTTCGCGGTCGGCCTTGGCCACCTTCACCTCAGCCACGTCATCTTTCAGCCAGAGGGCTCTTTTCAGGTCCACCGCGGCAAGCGGCTCGATCAGGGGGGCCGCCACCTGGGCGCGCAGGGCACCCTTCGTGGCCTTTACCACGGCCTGCACCTGCGTCCGCAGGCCTTCGTATTCGGTCGTGAGGCGCGCCTGGTTTTCCTTGAGCCGATCCAGCATCTCTTCGGGGCAGTCCCATCCTGCCAGCGCCTCCTTTCCCTCATCCAGGGCCGTAAGCAGCGATTCGGGTGCAAGGCGCAGGATGCGGGCCGCGATCACGATGCTCTCAAGGTCTGAGAGGACCCGGGGATCCTGAAAGAAGCGGGCGTCGGCACGCTCGGTGATGTGGGCCGCCTCGTGCTCGTCAGCCACCTGCGGCAAAGAGGCTTCCGTAGAGAGGAAGCGGTGGAAGAGAGCGTCGATGGTGGAGAAGTGGACTTTTGCCGCCCGCATGATGAGGCGGAGCTTCTCGGCCGGGCTTTCCTTTTCCGTGTCGATGGCCTCCAGTATACGCTTTTCCATCTCTGCGGCCGCGGCATTGGTGAAGGTGGCGGCGGCCACGAATTCTCCCGCAGCGTTTAGGTGGCGGCGGACCTGCTGGGTCAGGCGGTAGGTCTTGCCGGAGCCGGCCGAGGCAGTGACGAAGAGACTCTTCACCATGGCTTGCCTCCTGTGCGGTAGAGGTCAGGCTTGAGGCATAGGGCCTTGTGGAAGCAGTAGTTACAGCCCGCAGCATGGAAGTTGGGGAGAAAGCTCTCCTGGCTCAAGAACGCGTCGAGCCGCTGAGCGATCTTATCCAGCGTGGCGTCGCAGGCGGCGAGATCCTCCTCAGACAAACGGCCCTCGTAATCGCCGCGGACCTTCGGTCGCAGGAAGACATAGGCTACCCCGAGGTTGCCGGGCGTCACCATTTTGTTCTTAAGGGCGAGGTAGGCGTAGATGACGAGCTGGAAGCGGTCGTCGAAAGCATCGGGCTTGTCCACCAGCTCAAAGAGCTTTGTCTTTTCGGAGACCTCTGTCTTTTCCTTGTATTTGAGGTCCGTGATGAGCAGGCCCTCCCCCTCGCTTTGCAGGCGGTCGATGCGGCCCTGGAGCTGGTAGCGGCCCCCTTCCCCGAAGGAGGCCGTGAGCTTCAGTTCCGTCCCGGTTACGCTGTCGGAAAAGAGGAGCGGCCGGCCCGTCTCCAGCTCCCAGGCCGCGATATCGGAAAGAAAGCTCCGGACGATGGCCTTGCGGGCTGCCTGGTCCGGAAGCTTTTCCATGAGGTCCCGGTCGCCCTCCCAGGCCGCGTCGAAGCGCTCCTGCCATTTCTCGACGGCCGGGGGATGGTCCTTGAGATCGGCGAAGAAGCGGTGCAGAAAGTTGCCGATCAGGAGGCCGGCCCCCTCTTTTTCCTCAAAGCATGCCGGTGGATGTATCTTCTCGATATCTTCGAGGATGAAGCGGCAGGGGCAGGTGAAGAATTTTTGCAAAGACGTGAAGGACCAGATGTGGCGTTGCAGTTTTTCCTTCAGCTCCGCGGTGTTCTCGATCACGAGGCGGCCCTCGGGGACAGTGAAGGGCGTCGGGGCCAGCCGGCGCTTCACCGCTGTTTGCCCGAATTCGGTGGCAAGAAACGAGAAGTGGGGCGACGGGGCTGCGCCGCTTGCCTGGTCGTAGAGGGCCACTATGTGGGCCGTATTGCCGAAGGCGAGAAACTGGCGCAGGGCCAGATCTTCCGCCTCGTACTGGGTCCGGTAGAGTCGCGACAGGTGGATCAGGTTCAGATAGGGGCCGCTGAAGGACTTGCTCGGGAAGATGCCGCTGTTCATAGGCGCGATGACGGCGCGGCCAAACGGGATGCCCGTGACGTCGCCCAGACCCACCACCTGAATCGGGGCGCTCCGCCGGCCGCGGAGCCTGAGCTTCTTGGCGCTGATAAGGTATTCGGAAAGCGCAGCCCACTCGCGGCCCATGAGGGGCCGGAGCCGTTCCAGGGTGTCGCAGAGGGTAATCGCCCCTTCGCAGGCGGAGCGGTCCGCCTCGTCGAGGTCGCTCCATCGGGCCGTAAGCTCGGCCACGAGGTCTCGCCGCACCTCCATAAGCCCCGTTTTACCGCGGACCGCCTGGGCCAGGCGCTGGGCCGGGGCGAAGTGGGTGAAGGGGAGCCAGGGGGCGAAGTTGATACGATTTCCCAGGGGACGGAAGAGGAGCTGCCACAGGTAGAATGAGAGTCGCTCGTCCAGGGGCACGATGAAAAGCTGCTCCCCGTCGGACCGCGGGGCCCGCAGAAAGGCGTCGATTTCCTGAGCGAGCAGGGCTGGAAGGCCTGCCCGTTCGGAAAGCTCCGAAAAGGCAAGTCCCTGGCCCGCGACCCGCCTTTCGGGAAGCCCGAGGCGCCGCATGAGCGAAAGCGCCGACTCGTACCCGGGCGGCTCCCCCGGCATGGCCGAGCCGAAGAACGGTGCGTCCACATAGAGGCGCTCGCGCGGGATGCGGCGGAAGAAGCTTTGGCTTGCCGGCGTCATGAGGGGCAGACCGAAGAAGAGGTCGTTTGCGGCAGGCTTGAGCCCCGCAAACCGCCCTGCCTCGAAGGGGGGATAGAAAAGTCCCTCTCCGGCAAGGCTGCTGCGGAAGGAATCCAGCAGGCTGAAGAATCCGTCGATCCTCTCGATCTGCTCCAAGCCGATGCGGTCCAGGGAGCGGAGTTCCTCTCTCGTCACGGAGAACTCGGCGATCGTGGAAAGGAAGGAAAGGAGCCGTTCGGTGTTCGCCGGAGGAAGGGAGCGCCCCTCTTCCCGGCAGCGGAGGCCATGAAGTCTAAGTAAGGCATCTTCGACCGGCAGGGCGGCGCGGCCCCCCGTGGCCTCAGCAATACGGCTTGTCCTGTAATCATCGAAGGAGAGAACGGCTGGGAGGAGCCCGCCGACCCGAGTATGGATCTGGTGGTGCAAAAAGTCGCGGCTGCGGCCGGTCATGGAGACCACGGTCCAGCCGCTCATGTCTGGATGAGAAGTGCGGAGCCTTTCGAGGAGGGCCTCGATCGCCGGAGGCTGGTCATCCGACGAAGTGTTGTGGCGGACCATCTGATTCATCATAGCGACGGACTCCAAGGCGGTTTTGTTTGGTATGGGCCGGCCGAAAAGCGGACTTGCCGGGACCGGAAGCGGGACGCCCCTCAGATTCTCACTGAATTAAACTCGATCCACTTACCCAATTATTTGCAAATATCCGATACATGTCAGCAGACAATACTTGCATTGTGAAAAAAATAGCAGATTTAAGCATACAAAAGACAGTCTTCAAAAATTAAAAGGCCCCTCATTTGACCGTCCATGCCAGATTTCTGCATGAATCCCCTACCAAAAACCTTCGGCTCTTTAGCGATATTTGTTATTTCAAGATACCATATTTCTTCAAATTGGATTTTATATAGTGCCAGTGCAAGACAATATGTACCACGACCACAATCATGAAAATCAGTGCAACCCATCCGTGAAAAGAAATAAAAAAATGTCTTAAAGAAACCAAAAATCTACCCCGAGATTCATATCCTTTAGGCAATATAAGCCAATTTAACAAGCCGGTAATAGATAGAATAATAAAGAGAATAAAGGATATAACATTGACTATCCAAATCTTTGATGATCTTCCATTAGTCATCCGCTATCCTTCAATAAATAATGCCTGTTATTTTGTTCATCCTCTGCTGCGATATTACGAGTTATCAAACCCGCCCCGTGGGGGGGGTAGCTATGCCCGCTAATCCCTTGCCATGAATGCCTCCAACTTATCCAGAGTTGAGGAATAACCTCCCCCTAAAATCATAAAACCCCGCTCCAATTCCGGAGACGGGGTTTTTTTATATTCTGTTCATGGCTACCTCTCGTAAGGGGGTTAGCGCCGATCACAAGCTCTCGAGTAGCCGACTATTCGGTGGATGTCAATTAATTTTGTAACATTCCGTCCCCTCGTACGTCATATGTTTCAAACGGCCAGTGTCCGGACACGGTCATAAAAACCACTTAAAACTGGAAGGAGATGTAATGTTTAAACAAGTTTGTAAAATCGGTTGTTGCGTATTGATGATGGGCCTTTTGAGCATACCGGCCTGGAGCCTGGAAAATGCCGGTAGGTTGACACCAGATGCATTGATTCTTGCCCACGACGGTAACGGACCGGGAGACGGATCCGGAAACGACGGCGACGGCCCGGCGGACGGATCCGGAAACGGAGCGCCGGACGGAGCCGGCACCTGCCCGGACGCCCGGATTGATTCCAGGCTGTTTTTGGCAGGCAACGGAAATGCGGGGTCAGGCAGCAATGGGGGTTACGGACCGGGAGACGGTACCGGCAACGACGGCGACGGCCCGGCGGACGGATCCGGAAACGGAGCGCCGGACGGAGCCGGCACCTGCCCGGACGCCCGGATT
>Ga0209270_1003272_pt1 | contig 14358 bp, 9 predicted proteins | sample MTBAKSrepl1MetaG_FD_187456 | JGI IMG/M metagenome (GOLD analysis project Ga0209270, IMG submission 187456) | Enrichment culture microbial communities from Arthur Kill intertidal strait, New Jersey, USA, that are MTBE-degrading - MTBE-AKS1... | ecosystem: Environmental > Aquatic > Marine >...
CCGACGCAGCCGCGACACCACGAGAATAGCCCCGCTGAGGCGCCGGAAACTCTGTGCAACCGGAGACATGGGTGACACTTTGGACCGGGCACCTTGGTTACAATAGGGTTAGTTGTGGTGAACAAGGAGACCCGGCCGCCCCCCCTACCTCAAATGGCAGGCCGCCCACCGCCCCGGACTCAGCTCCCTGAAAGCGGGAGCTTCTTTTTCACAGACCTCCTCCCTCTCCTGGCAGCGGGGGTGGAAGGAGCAGCCCGGGGGCGGGTTGATCGGGCTGGGCACGTCGCCGCTGAGGATGATCCGCTTCCGGCCGGCGAAGCCTGGCCGGAGCTACTTCTTGAGCCAGATCATCTTGTCCACGGCCAGTTCGTAGAACCGTCGTTCGGGAAAGTTCCTGAGCAGGGCCCTGGCGTCGAGATCGAAGCGGTCCAGAACGGCGAAGCTGAAGCTCAGGTCCTTGGGCCGTTCCTTGCCCTCGTTTCTGACGAGTTTATTCTTGTCCACGGCCGTGTCTTCGCTGGGCTTGATCTTGGGCCTCAGCTCCAGGTTGAGCCGGCCGAGGTAGTTGCACTTGGCTTCCCTGACCCGGAAGATGTAGTGGAGGGGGAACTCGAAGGCCAGGCTCTTCTCGGTAAGCTTGACCTGGCCCTCGATCCCGGCCAGGCGATAGCCCCCCGGCGGCAGATCCAGGACCAGGTAGTGGAAGCGGCCCTCGGCCAGGTTCTGGGCCGGAACGGCGTAGAGCAGGTCGAGGCCCGGGCGGTCCTCGCAGCCGGGCCGATCGCAGGGGTAGAACTGGAGGCGCTCGATCAGGGGCGGTTGGCCGCCGACCTTCTCGGCCGAGGTGACCAGGACCAGGGCGACCTGGCCCATTATCTGGCCCGGCTGGACCCCCCAGGGCCAGGGTTGCCCGGCCCAGGCCGGCCCGCCGGCCAGAGTCAGCCCCAGGAGGACCGCGGCGGCCGGCCGTCTCCGGAGCAGGCCCGTCAAGAACACGCTTCCGTCCTTTCCACCAGCCTTTTTCCGCTCGGCTGGCCCGCTGACCTTGCGAGGAGCGCCCCGGAGAGGAGCCCTCTCCCGGCCGCCCCTGGCCGTCCCGGACCCCGCCTCGTGACGGAGTCCGGGCCTCCCCTGCCCAATAGCCCCTCGGGCGGCCCCAAGTCAAGGCCCTGCCCTGTCGTCTGGAGGAGAGGGAGCGGCTGGCGGGTCGGACCCCGGCCCGGCCGAGGCCGGGCTGGGGTGGAGGTGGGGGCGGCTGAGTCGGGCGGGTCTAGTCGACCGGGGCCGGCTGGCCGCCGTCCAGGACGGCCCGGATGACCTCGGCGATCTCCTGGACCAACAAAGGCTTGAGGACAACGGCCCGGACGCCCTGGGCCTCGGCCCGGGCGGTCGAGACCTGGTCGCTGAAGCCGGTGCAGACGATCACCGGCAGATCGGGCCGGATGGCCAGCATCCGGCGGGCCATCTCGCCGCCGGTCATCTGGGGCATGGCCTGGTCGGTGATGACCACGTCGAACTCTTCGGGTTTGGCCTGGAACAGCTCCAGGGCCTCCGAACTGGAGGCGCAGCCGGTGACCTGATAGCCCAATCGCTCCAGCATCTGCCGGCCCAGCTCCACCAGGGACTCTTCGTCGTCCACCAGCAGGACTCGCTCGCTTCCGGTCGGTATCGGCGGCACGTGGACCAGGGGCTGCTCCTCGTTTTCATCATCCATCAGGGGCAGGTAGACCTTGAAGGTCGCCCCCTGCCCGGGCTGGCTGGAGGCCGTGATCGTCCCGCCGTGGCTCTTGACGATGCCGTGGATGACCGACAGCCCCATCCCGGTGCCCTCGCCCGGCGGTTTGGTGGTGAAGAAGGGTTCAAAGATGCGCTCCATGGTCTGGCGGTCCATGCCGTGGCCGGTGTCGCTGACCGTGAGCCGGCTGTAGGTCCCGGGACCCAGATCGAGATACTCGGGCGTTGACTGGTCATCCAGCTCCACTTTCTTGAGGCTCACCTCCAGCCGGCCGCCCCCCTCGCGCATGGCGTGGGCGGCGTTGGCGCAGAGGTTCATCAGGACCTGATGGATCTGGGTCGGATCGGCCAGGATCAGATCAGGACCGCTTTCCACGTTCTCCCTGATCTCGATGGTCGTCGGCAGCGAGGCCCTCAGCAGCTCGAGGGCTTCGTGGATGATCGGACCTAGCTGGACGGGCCGCCGCTCCTGTTCGGTCTGGCGGCTGAAGCTGAGAATCTGTTGGACCAGGTTCTTGGCCCTCTCGCAGGCCTTGAGCACCTGAGCGAGCTTGACCTGGGTGGGGTGGGCTTCGGCCAGTTCGTGACTGGCCAGCTCGGTGTAGCCCATGATGGCGCCCAGGATGTTGTTGAAGTCGTGGGCGATGCCCCCGGCCAGGGTGCCGATGGCCTCCATTTTCTGGGCCTGGGCGAGCTGCTTCTCCAGGCGCCTGAACTCGGTTATGTCCTTGAAGTCCTCGATGACGCCCAGGATCTCGCCGGCGGGCCCCTTCTGGGTCACGGCGGTCACCAGGCAGCGAGCCTTGGCCCCTCTGCGGTTCAGTTTCTCCTCCTCGATCTCGACCCGATTTTCTCCGGCCAGAAGCCTCCTGACCGGGCAGTCCGGCTGGTGGCAGCGGGGTCCGGGAAAGACCTCGTGGCACTTCCGGCCCGTCATGGCCTCAACGTCCAGGCCCAGCATGCTGGCTAGAGTCTGATTGGCCTTCAAGATGTTGAACTCCTTGTCCAGAAGCCACATCCCACTGGCCGCAGCGTGGAAGATCTGATTCAGTTCAGCGTGGGCCATGGTTATGTCTTCCTCAGCCCTTTTGCGCTGGGTGACATCGTCGTAAATGGCCACCACCTCGCCCGAGGGCAGCTTGTAGACGAAGTTCTCCCTCCAGCCGGCTCTCTTGTCGTCCTGGTAGAAGGCGGCCGGATGGTCCTCCGGCTGCCCGGTTTTCCAGACTCGTCTCAGGAGGTCGAGGAGCCCGAAATCCTCTGCGCCCGGAAAGGCCTCCAGCAGTCTCCGGCCGATGACTTTCTGGCGCGGGACCTTCTCCATCCCCTCCGCGGCGGCGTTGAAGTCCCTGATGATGAAATCGTCCCCCTCGTCCTTGGCCTCGTAGACGACCACGCCGCTCTTGAGGTGCTCGAACATGGCCCGGTAGCGAGCCTCGCTCTGTCTGAGCGCCTCTTCGGCCCGCTGCCTCTCGGTCAGGTCGCGCAGGAGGCAGTGGACCCGCCAGAGGCGTCCGGGGACGGCCTCTTCGAGGCAGTGTTCGTACTCGATGAGCAGGGGGGCGCCGTCCTTGCGGACCATCGGCAGCTGGACCGAGCCCAGCGCCCCCGACTCCTCGAGCTCGTGGAGATGCTGGCGGAGACGAGACCTGGATTCCAGGGTCAGAAAGTCTCCAAACCAGCGGCCAAGGACCTCGTCTCGGGAGTAACCCATGATCTTGAGCCAGGTATCGCTGACGTCGACGAGGCGGCCCTGGTCGTCCAGAGACTGGTAGCCGACCGGGGCCTTGTCCAGCAGTCGGCGCAAAGCCTCGGACGATTCCCCTCGGTCCTCCTCTTCTTCCTGGGACAGAGCGGAATCATGGCCCGGCGGGGTTTCGGCCCCGGCCGGCCGGCCGGACCGGCCCGGACCGCGCCAGATCTCCCTGGCCAGCCTCATCCCGGCTTGGACGGTCCTGGGGTCGGGTCTGACTGGCTCTTCGATCAAGTGGGAGCATATTTGGGGCTTGCTTTCCATGTCAGAGCCCATTCCTTCGGCTTGGGTCCGCTGTGACCCGGTCACCGCCGTTGTCTCGTTCACCGATTGAAATCCGAGCCTGATCAAAGGCCCCTCGACCGCGCCGGACCCCGGTCAGGCCGGCGCGGCCGGTGAGGCCTCCAGGGTTAGAAGTCGACCAGGTCCTCTTCCTGATGCAGGGGGAAAACCTGCTCTGGATGAATCTCTCCTTTGCCCCCCTTGACCGGCCGCTTGACCGGCTTCTTCTCGGGGGCGTGAGTCAAGAGGGCGCGCTTCTTATCGGGCCCCGGGAGGGCCCTGTTCGCGCGGTGGCCGTTGCCGTTGCCGTTGGACCCGCCGACCAGGGCCAGCAGTTGAGCGACCATTTCCTTCATCTGTTCGGCCTGGGAGCTGAGCTCCTCGGAAGCCGAGGCGCTCTCTTCGGCGTTGGCCGCGTTCTGCTGGACGACCTTGTCCATCTGGCTCATGGCCTGGTTGACCTGGCCGATGCCCTGGGCCTGCTCATTGCTGGCCGCGGCCACCTCGCTCACCAGCGAGGCGACCTTCTCGGACGAGCCGGCGATCCGCTGGAAGCCCTCCTGGGTCTTGGTCACCAGCTCCGAGCCCTGGTTTATCCGGCCGACCGTGTCCTCGATCAAGGCCTGGGTGTTCTTGGCCGCCTCGGCCGCCCTCATGGCCAGGGCCCTGACCTCGTCGGCGACCACGGCGAAGCCCATGCCCGCCTCGCCGGCCCGGGCCGCCTCCACGGCGGCGTTGAGGGCCAAGAGGTTGGTCTGGAAGGCGATCTCGTCAATGGACCTGACGATCTTGCTGATCTCCTGGCCCGATTCGGCGATCTGGGCCATGGAGCGGGCCATCTCGTCCATGTTCTGGCCGGCCTGAGCCACGATCTGCTTGGATTCCTGCATCAGGCCGTCGGCCTGGCCGGTGTTGTCGGCGTTGGCCTTGGTCATGGAGGACATCTCCTCCATCGAGGAGCTGACCTCCTCCAGGCTGGCCGCCTGCTCGCTGGCCCCTTCGGCCAGAGACTGCGAGGACGAGGAGACCTGGCTGGCCGCCGAGGCCACCTGGGCGGCTCCCTCGCCCATCTGAGACGAAATCTTCTTGAGCATCGAGGTGATCCCCCTGGCGATGAACAGGGCCAGAAGGATGCCCAGGACTATGGCCACGCCGCCGACTGTGCCGATCTGGAACCGGGTCCCCTGGGCCGTCTTGAGCATGACCTGATCGGTCATGATGCTCTTCTTGGCCTGGCCGCGGATCTGGCCCAGTTTCTCCTGGACCGTGGCCAGGGAGGGCACGGTCTTCTGCTGGAAGACACCCATGGCCTGGTCATAGGCGGCGCTGAGCCCCTCCTCGGCGGTGATGGCCGCCTTGATGTGCTTCTGGACCTCTTCCAGGGCGGCCTTGACCTCGGTGTTGAAATGATCGAGAGCGCCGGCCAGGTTCCCTTCATTGACCAGCTTCTCGATGGCGATGGCCGCCTCGTGGAGGGCCTGGTGCGGCTTGTCCGCCGCCTCCAGTGCGGCCTTGAAGGCCGGGAAGCTCTCGGCGATGCGCTGGGTCTCGGGGTCGGCCATGAACTGGCCCAGGCCGCACTTGCCCGGGTCGGTCTGGACCCCGAGGCTGAACTTGCCGCCCTGGCCGAGGCCCTGGGTCTTGGCTTGGAGCAGCCCGGCCGAGACCTTGCTGGCCCAGGCCAGGTGCTGGCCCATTATCTCCGAGAGCTTGAGGGCCAGTCCGGGGTGGGGGTGGCGCAGGGTGGTGATGATCTCAGACGCGGAATGGTGGAGCTCCTGATGGGGCCGCTCGATCTCCTTGAAGAAGGGCGCCAGGGAAGGCACCAGTCTCTCGGCCTGCTGGCGGCCCTGCCCGAAGAGGAATTTGCCGAAGGCGCACTTGGTGTGGTCGGTCTGAATAGAGGAGGCGTCGGTTCCAGAGTGGGCCGAGAACAGATCGCTGACCTTATGGACCCACTTGAGGTGATCCACCTCCCGCTGGGCCAGCTCTCCGTCCAGCTTGTTGCCGTCGATCACTTCTGAAGCGTTTCGAACGATGCCACTGACGCCGCTGAAAGACAGCGCTCCCAGCAAGGTCAGCAGGGCCAGGACCAGCCCAAAGCCGAGGCTGATCTTTTTACCGATGGTCATCCTCCTCCAGTGCATTTCAGTACCCCTCCAGCCTTTGAGTTGCTTCTCGGGTTAAGCCGCCTTTTCCAAGACGGCGATCTCCTCGGCGCCCAGGATCCGATCGATGTCCAGCAGGATCTTGATGGCGCCTTCAACCTTGGCCATGCCGAGGAGCCAGTTCGAGTCGAAGCTGAAGCCGAACGAAAGCGTCTCCTCGATGTCCTCGGCCTTGACGTTGAGCACCTCCGAGACCGAATCGACGACGATTCCGATCTGAACCTGACCGGACGGCCCCTCGATCTCGACGACGATGATGCAGGTCCTGTCCGTTGGCTCGGCCTCGTCCATGTTGAAGCGAAGCCTCAGGTCGATGATCGGGATGACCTTGCCCCTCAGGTTTATGACGCCCTTGACGAACTCAGGGGCCCGGGGAACGGTCGTCACCGGCATCAGGCCGACGATCTCCTTGACCTTGAGAATGCCGATGCCGTACTCCTCCTCGGCCAGGGAAAAGGTCAGGTACTTGCCTTCCTTGGCCGCCAGGGGATCATTCATTTCGCCAGCCATGTTCATCTGTTGAGCCGTCATGATGCTTCCCTTTCCCGGCCTCTCCGCCGCGGCACCCCAGGGCGCCGCGGCGGAGAAATGCCTCAGAAGTCACTCAACTCGCCTCCCTCTTGCAGGGGGATGACCTGCTCGGGATTGACCTCCCGGGCGCCCGCCTTGGCCGGTTTGCCCGCGGCCTTCTTCTCGGGACCGTGGCTCAGCAGAGCCCGCTTCTTCTTGGGCGCCGCCAGAGCCTTGGCCCGGCCGTTGCGGCCCTTGCCGTTTCCGTTGGCCCCGCCGACCAGGGCCATCAGTTCGTTGACCATCTCCTTCATCTGGACGGCCTGGGCGTTGAGCTCCTCCGCGGCCGAGGCGCCTTCCTCGGCGTTGGCCGCCGACTGCTGGACCACCTGGTCCATCTGGACCATGGCCGTGTTGACCTGCTCGATCCCCTGGGCCTGCTCGCCCGAGGCCGCGGCGATCTCGCTCACCAGCGAGGCCACCTTGCCCGCTGACTCGGCCACCTCCTTGAACTCGGCCTGGGTCTTGGTCACCAGCTCAGAGCCCTGGTTGATCCGCCTGACCGTGTCCTCCACCAGGGCCTGGGTGTTCTTGGCCGCCTCGGCCGCCCGCATGGCCAGGCTCCTGACCTCGTCGGCCACCACGGCAAAGCCCATGCCCGCCTCGCCGGCCCGGGCCGCCTCCACGGCGGCGTTGAGGGCCAACAAGTTGGTCTGGAAGGCGATCTCGTCGATGGACTTGACGATCTTGCTGATCTCGGCCCCAGACTCGGCGATCTGAGACATGGACTCCGAGGTCTCGACCATGCCCCGGCCGGCCTGATCGACCAGCTGGCTGGCCTCCTTCATCAGGCCGTCGGCCTGACCGGCGTTCTCGGCGTTGGCCTTGGTCATGGAGGACATCTCCTCCATGGCCGAGGTGGTCTCCTCCAGGCTGGCCGCCTGCTCGCTGGCCCCTTCGGCCAGGCTCTGCGAGGAGATGGAGACCTCGCTCGAGGCCGCGGCCACTTGATCCGAACCCTCGCTGAGCCCTTGGATGATCCGATTGATCGACTTGGTGATCCCTCTGGTGATCGCCCAGGCCAGGAGGATGCCCAGGAGTATGCCCGTTCCGGTGGCGATGCCCATCGTGGTCTTGGAAGAGGCCATCTGGCCTTCCATCTTGGCCTTCTGGTCGCCCCGGGCGGCCTCGTTGACCTTCTGGGCCTCGCGAGCCGCGGCCACCATGGCCTCGTCGGCCGCGCCCTGCTGCTTGGTCAGGTCGATGAACTTGTCGAAGGCCTGGTCGTAGCCGGTGACGGCGGCCACGAGCTTGTCGATCTGGTCGATGTTCTTGGCGTTCTTGAAGCGGGCCTTGAGATCCTTGGACAGGCCCGTTATCTTGGCGATCCGGGCGTCAACCTGGTCGCGGTACTTCTGATCGCCAGAGATGATGTACTCTTTCTCGTTCTTGCGGCCGTCGATGAACCACTGGACGATCCGGTTGGCGTCGTCGGCCTTGGTCAGCTTGTCGTTGAGGAAGGCCTCGGCCTCGGCCTGGACCTTTTCCAACTGGGCCATCTGGTCGGCCCGGATGCCCTCGATCTCCTCGACCGCCCTGGCCGCCGCCTTGAGCATGACGTCCTTGTCCTGTTCGCCCCTGGTTCCGAGGTATTTCAGGAAGGAGTCCTGGTATTGACCGTAAGAGGACAGGATGGCTTCGGCCTGCTTGACGTTCTTCTCGTACTTGAAGCGCGACTTGAGGTCGGCCGTCTTGTCCAGAATCTCCTTGTTGATCCCTTTCCACTGGGCCAAGGTGGCGGCGTCATCCTGGAACATCAGGGCCACCCGGAGCGCCTTGGCCTGGAGAACCAGCTTGACCAGTTGCTCAGCCTCCTCGGCCTTGGCCAGCTTGTCTTGAATCAGGGAGGCGGTCTTCTTGCGGCCCTCTTCAAGCTGGCCCCGCTGATCCGCGGCGATGGCCTCGGCCTGTTCCAGGGTGATCCGGGCCTTGGCCCTCATCTCCTCCATGGTCGCGTCTTTCTGCTTGCGCAGCGAGACGAACTGGGCAAAGGCGCCCGTGTAACCGGCGACCTCCTTGATCACCTGGTCCATCTGGTCCTTGTTGACCTGCTGGTTGAACTTCTCTTTGGTGGCCTTGGCCTGTTCGGTCAAAGCCTTGATCTTCTCGTCCACCTTGGCCGCGTAGGAGTCATCTCGCCTGATTATGTAGTTCTTCTCCTGCTGCCGGGCCTCGAGAATTCCCTTGACCAGGCCGTTGACGTCCTCGGCCTTGCCCACGCGGTCGGCCACCCCGGTCAGGCCGCTGTAGCCCATGTAGGCGACGACGCAGAGAAGGATCAAGATGACAGCGAAGCCGCTGAACAGCTTGGTCCCCAGTTTCATGTTCTTGAACATTGTTCAGCTCCTCCTTGTTCCAGTCCGCTCTCTCTGTTCAGTTCCCCGACTCTCTTCGGGCGGCTTGATGGTTTGCGCTCGCGTGTTCGCCGGCAAACGCTTTATCAATATCGAGAAGTAAATTGACCCGCTCATTCCGGTCCGGAGTCATTTCTCCGTTCGGCTCCTCTGGCCTCAGGCAGCCTCCTGGACGGCCCTGGCGTGTTCGTCTCCCAGCACCCGGTCAATGATGACCCCCTTGACGCAGCGCGGGGCTCTGGGAACGGCTGTCACCGGCGCCAGGCCGATGATCTCCCTGACCTTGAGGACGCCCAGGCCGTACTCCTCCTCGGCCAGGGAGAAGGTCAGGTACTTGCCGTCCTTGCCGGCGCCGGAGCGAACCGCCGCTGCATCTTGCTTATCCATTGCCTTATCACCTCCTCTCTTCCTGAAATTGTTGGGCCCCGGGTCGGGTCAGATTGCTCCCTGGGCCGGCCGGTAATTGGAACGCTCATCGGTGTTCTCCTTTTGTTTGGCCAGCATCTTGAACAGCACCGCCAGCACCTCCCACAGCTCCCACTCGGCCAGAGCCAGGAAGCGGGGTCTCAGCCTGTGGCCCAAGGAGATGGTCTCCGGATCGGAGGGGCTCAGGATGAGGATCAGATTGACGCAGTGCAGGAGGGTGCCGAGGATGAGCAGCCGGTACAACTCCGCCCGGCCCTCGGCCACGGCGACCACGATGGTCTGGCCGGGCAGGGGACGCCGGAGATGGGCCGCGAAGTCGTGGATGTTGGCAAAGGTCTTCAGGCCGTCCTGACCCAACGAGGCCCGCAGTACGTGGAACAGTCTCTGGCCGGTCGCGTTCTGCTTGGGCGCGTACAAGATCAGATCCGACACGGGATGCCTCCTTTGCGACCTGAGATTCTGAAGGTCAGGCGTCGACATGCCCGTCGCTTAGACAAGAGACGTGCCAAGCGAGTCCCTGCCGAATATAAAATTTTATTAATGGATAGTTAGCCGCAAGAAGCGGGCGTCGGGACCGGCCGGAGGGGGCTCGAACAGAGGGTCCTCAGTTCGCTTGGAGCGAACTGGCTCCGCCGGAAGCGGAGAGAGCCCTGGTTTGGCCGGGGCGCGATTAAAAGGCCGGGCGCCTCAGTCGCGGGGCGCGGTCTTGGCTCTCTTGAGGAGTTCGAAGAAACGGGTCCGGCCCAGCTCGGAGATGCGGCGGGCCTTCTCCGAGTCGCCTCCGCACTGGCTCAGGAGTCGGGTCACGTAGTCCCGCTCCAGCTCGGCCAGACCCGCCTCCCTGAACTCCCGCCAGGGCGGCAATGGCTTGTCGGCTTCCTGGGCTTGGGTCGCCGCCGCCTTGGCCTGGCGGCCGGACAGGAGCGAGGACCTGGCCAGTTCAACCCGGATGTGGGTCGGCAGGTGCTTGGGAAAGAGCGTCGGTTCCGGGCCGGCCGCGGCCAGGGACCTCTCCATGGCCGTGACCAGCTCCCGGACGTTCCCGGGCCAGGAATAGGCCTGCAGGGCGTCCAGGAACTCGGGCGAAAAGCCCGTGGTCCCCCGACGGTAGCGCTGGCAGAGTCTGTTGATGTGGTAGAAGGCCAGATCGCCGATGTCCTGAGCTCGCTCCTTCAGGGGCGGCAGCTCGATGGCGATGGCCCGCAGGCGAAAAAGGAGGTCGCTCCTGAAGCGGTCCTGGGCGACCATCTTCTCGAGATCCTTGTTGGTGGCGGCGATTAGCCGGAAATCGCTGGCTATTTCCTGATTGGAGCCCAGGGGGCGGAAACGGCGCTCCTGGAGGACCCGGAGGAAGGATTTCTGAACCGAGAGGGGCAGCTCGCCGACTTCGTCCAGCAGCAGGGTCCCGCCGTCGGCGTGCCCGATCAGTCCGGTCTTGGCCCGGTCCGCCCCGGTGAAGGCGCCCCTGGCGTGGCCGAAGAGAATGCCCTCGACCAGCGATTCGGGCAGGGAGGCGCAGTCGACCACGACCAGGGGCTGATCGGCCCTCCGGCTGTTCTTGTGGATGGCGGCGCCGAAGAGCTCCTTGCCCGTACCGCTGGGGCCGGTGATGAGAACGTTGGCCTCGGTGGCGGCCGCCTGGGCGACCTGGTCGAGGCAGGCTTTGAGTTGAGGCGAGCTGCCGACGATTCCGTCTCTGTCCAGGACCAGACGCGGGGTCGGGGCGCCCTTTTCCTGCTTGTACCTGAGGGCCCGGGCCAGGTGGAAGGATATCTCCTGGCGGGAGGCCGATTTCTCCAGGTAGTCCCAGGCCCCGTTCTTCATGGCCAGCTCGGCCCCATCGGCGTCCCCGGCCCCGGTGACGATGATCACCTCAGGCTCGCCCGTCCAGGTCCTTATTGCGGGAATCAGGTCCAGACCGTTGCCGTCGGGCAGGAAGACGTCGAGAAGAACCACCTCATAGGATTCTGAATGACCCTTCTTGCTGGCCTCCTGGAGGGTCAGGGCCCTGTCGGCCTGGTGGCCCAGGCTGGCCACCAGGCTGGCCAGAACCAAGCCGAACAAGTCATCGTCGTCCACGACCAGGACCTTGGCCAAGGCTCACCCCCTCTTGAATTCCAGCGATCTGAAGGCGAAGAATCCGATTCAGACCTCTGGTCCAGATTGCCGCCGGCCCAGTCCCGATCAGGGAATCAGGGGCCGGTCTCTTCTCTGTTTGGTGGCCCGAGGGCCTTCCGGAGGGCTTGGGCCAGGTCTCCCATGAGCACTGGTTTCATGACGAAGGCCCGAAAACCCAGCGGGGCGATCTCCTCCGGGGTGAGGCCCTCGCCGTGGCCCGTGCACAGGATCATGGGAATGTCGGGCCTGAGGGCCCTGAGTTCCCGGGCCAACTCAAAACCGGTCATCTGGGGCATGGTCAAATCGGTGACCACGGCGTCGAAGCCGTCGGGCCTGGCCCGGAACTGGTCCAGCGCCTTCAGGCTGCTGTCAGCCCCCACGACCTGATAGCCCAGGTACTCCATCATCTGGCGGCCGGTATCGACTAGGGGTTTCTCGTCGTCGACCAGTAGAATCCGTCCCGCTCCCCGGGGCATGGCCTCGGCCGGCCCGCCTTCCAGTTCCTCGCTCAGCTCGCAGCGGGGCAGCCAGATCTGGAAGGTGGCCCCCTGGCCCGGCTCGCTGCTCACGCTGATCGCCCCGCCGTTACTCTTGACGATGCCGTGGACTACCGACAGACCCATCCCCGTGCCCTGGCCCCTCCTCTTGGTGGTGAAAAAGGGCTCGAAGATGCGGTCGATGATCCCGGGATCGATTCCCGGGCCGTTGTCTCGGACCATCAACCGGACATAGGGTCCCGGGTGCAACTCCGGGTCCAGACGGGCGGCCGCCTGGCTGTCCAGGTCCAGGCTGTCCAGGCTGATCCCCAGGAGGCCTCTTTCCTGGCCGATGGCCTGAGCGGCGTTGGCGCAGAGGTTCATCAGAACCTGATGGAGCTGGGTCGGGTCGGCCAGGACCGGACTGGGGTCAGGGCTGATCGTGTGCCGGATCTCGATGCTCGTCGGCAGGGTGGCCCTGAGAAAGCGGACGCCCTCCCTGATGATCCGGGTCAACTGGACCGGCCGGCGCTCCTGCTCGTGCTGGCGGGAGAAGGCCAGGATCTGCTTGACCAGCTGCTTGGCCCTCTTGCCGCCCTTGAGAACCTGTTCCAGGTTTTCCTTGAACTGGCCTTCCTCAGGGGCGGCCAGGAGGGCCATCTCGGTGAAGCCGACCATTGCCCCCAGAATATTATTGAAGTCGTGGGCGATTCCCCCGGCCAGGGCCCCCAGGGCCTCCATCTTCTGGGCCTGGATCAGCTTGGCCTCGACGGTCTTCTCGTGATCCTCGGCCCTCTTGCGGGCGGTTACGTCCAGCCCGATGGTGACCACGCCGACAAGCTGGTCCTCCTGGTTCCGGACCGGATTGGCCCGGACCAGCCAGAAACGGCCGTCAGGGGTGGACACCTCCCCCTCGCCGGCCTGGCCGCTCTCCAGGGCCCGGGGCACCGGGCAGCCCGGGCAGGGTTGGGGCCTCTGGTACCAGACCTCGTGGCAGCGCCCCCCGACCAGGTCCTCCGGGGCCAGGTCGAGGGTTTCGTGGGCCACGCGGTTGGCCCAGATCACCTTCATCTCCCGGTCGTGAAAGGCGACCAGTTCGGTCATGGAGTCGAGGATGGCCGCTTTCTCCCTGGAGGACTGATCCCTTTCCCGCTCCATCCGCTTGCGTTCGGTGATGTCCTCGATCATGGGCAGGTAGTAGAGGGGCCGGCCCATGGCGTCCCTGAGGAGTCGGACCCAGAGCCGAACCCAGACGATCTGACCGTCCTTGCGGAGGTAGCGCTTGTCCATCTGGTACTGGATTATCTTGCCGGCGGCCAGGGCGCGAGCCTGTTTGACGTCCTTTTCAATATCCTCGGGGTGGGTGAAGTCCAGAAAGGTGAGTCTGGTCAACTCAGCCTCGGTGTAGCCGGTGATCCGGCAGAGTTCCGCGTTGGCCCGATGGAGCCGGAAGTCCAGGCCGGTAATGGCCGCGCCGATGGGCGCCTGATCAAAGGTCCGTCTGAAGCGCTCCGCGCTCTCCCTGAGCGTCTCCTCGGCCCGCCTGCGTTCGGTGACGTCGTGGAAGGCGCAGTGGGTGTGGATATAACGGCCCTTGTCGTTTTGGTCCGCTCGACACCAGAACTCGGCGAACAGGCGCGAGCCGTCCTTCTTGACCAGCTCGAAGAGCACCCCGGAGATCTCGCCCCTCTTCTTGAGGGTGGGGAAACTGGCCCGGAAGCGCTGGGCCGACTCCGGGGTCAGAAGATCGTAAAACCAGCGGCCGATTACCTCTTCGCCGGAGTAGCCGAGGGTTTCCCGCCAGCGGTGGTTGACTTCGATCAGGCGTCCCTCTTCATCCAGGGTTTGGCAGGCCAGGGGGGCGTTTTCGAAGAGGTGCCGGCGCTCGGCGATGCCCTGCTCCGGAGTTTCGTCGCCCCCGGGAAGTTTGTCATAATGCGGTGAGGTCTTGTTGTCTTGCGCGCTGAGCAGGGCCTCTAGTTCGGCGATCCGCTGACGAGCCTGAGTCAGTTCCTCAATCAGTTGGGCTCTGGTCATGGACTGGGCTGTCGTCCCCCCTGGCTTGCGGAAGCCTGCTCCGAAAAGGCTGTTCGTTGATCTGAATCCTCGATCTTTTCATTTTGTGGTTAGCGCCATGTTTTGTCAACGTTCGAGTTTTTTAATTTGTTCTGAGGAGATGAAACAGGCGGATCAGGAACGCGAAAGCGTAACTCGGAGATCAAGGGTGCATATTCATGGAAACGTAAATTATCAATACTAATGATATCTATCTTTTAATAATTACCTGACCTTTTGCTGAACGAACCGCGGCAGAGGCCTGACCGGGATCTCTGGTTTGATGAGGCGGCCCGGATGGGGAGGCCGCTGCTCAGGCCGACAAACAGCGGGGGGATCGGCTCCCGTCGATCCCCCCGTCCAGCCTTAGGCTCTTGTTGGTGCCGAAGAGGAGACTCGAACTCCTACGGGGATACCCCCAC
>Ga0209270_1003275_pt1 | contig 14350 bp, 15 predicted proteins | sample MTBAKSrepl1MetaG_FD_187456 | JGI IMG/M metagenome (GOLD analysis project Ga0209270, IMG submission 187456) | Enrichment culture microbial communities from Arthur Kill intertidal strait, New Jersey, USA, that are MTBE-degrading - MTBE-AKS1... | ecosystem: Environmental > Aquatic > Marine >...
CAAGCTGTTATATGGAGTCAATCTGAGAAACCCTGCTCCTATTATTGCCTAGGGTGTAGTGTGCCTGGTGATCGATAATGACTCGAATAGAAGCAAAGAGTATAAAAACGGTCAGGGTGTGATCTGCCAGATACCATTCAGATAGAGGGTTTTGCGTTGAAAAATCTTCATTCTCTCCACTTTTCTCCAAATTTCCTCCATTTTTCCACAGCCTCTAATATTAATAACAACTATAAGTAAAATTGATATCAGGAAAGTCAATGTTATCGCTTTATGAACTCAAGATTTTCAGTACGGTGGCGCAGGCAGGTAGCTTCAGCGCAGCGGCGCAGGCCATGTTTCTGACCCAATCTTCCATCAGCCAGCATATCGATAACCTGGAAAAGCAGTTGGGTGTGCAGTTGTTCGAACGTGGCAATCGTGGGGTGAGCCTCACCACCGAAGGAAAGGAACTGGAACGTCATAGCAAACAGTTGCTCAAATTGGCAGCTGATGCTGAAAGGGAATTGACCCGCGTTGCCAACCTTGAAAATGGACACCTGCGCATCGGTGCGACTATCCATACAGCCGGGTACATGCTGCCTGAATGGCTGCAAAAATTGCAGGATGTTTATCCCAATATCAAGGTATCCCTGGTCACTGATGCTGAAGAGACCCTCATTAACAAACTTGTACTTGGCAGCCTGGATCTTGGTTTTACCGAAGAAGACCTGCCTGTTATCCCTGTGGATATCCGTAACGTGACCGTGCGTGATTCCGAACTGTTTGTCATGGTGGGCGGAGGGCATCCCTGGTTTTCTCGATCGCATGTCACTCTGCCGGAACTGGATGGGCAGTCCATGATCGCTTTCCCGCATAACAGCACTTATCGCCGCTGGTTGGATCGCTTCTTCACGGAACAGGCTGTTGCTCCTGCCATCACTGCCGAATATGGGGAACCGGAAGCCATCAAACGGCTGGTAAGTGCCGGACAGCATTTTGCCATGCTACCCAGTTGTGTGCTGGTGGATGAAACCGAACGTCACAAGCTGCACATGTTGCCACTAGCGGGCATGCACATCATCCGCCCGGTCAAATTGCTCTGGTGTTCCAGCATCCCTATTTCCCCGGTTGCTAAAGCCTTCATTGATATTCTTGCCAGAGAATATCAGAATTTGAACACGGTACAGTTTTAGCGCACTTCTATCTGGCTGGTAAAATACATCGCATGAAAAAATTAATCCTTATTGTTCTTATGATCTTATTGGTTTCGTGCTCCCCCGATGGGGCTGGATCGCACACTTCGATTTCAGTGGTGAACACACTCCCGGCTGAAACGGATGCAACAACTATGGTGACAGATACGCCAGCATCACAGCCCTCTCTTACAGCGACCGAGAATACGGGTCCCCTCCCTATAGACTGGCAAACCTGGCCGATCATTCCCGATCTCACCACCACTGCTCGCATGATATACGAACAGGGTATGCAGATGGGCAACAACCCGCAGGCTTTCTCCAAGATCGGCGATTGCCAAAATCTCAAGACGGTCTTTTTGTGGAAGTTCGATCATCTGGATATTTATGAGTTTGATTGGGATATCACTCCCTACTTGGATACCATTGCTAATTTTCAAGGTTATTTCGACCGCGATGGGCAATCAGCCCAATATGGATTCACGGCAGCTTCCCCGCTCACCCAGATCCAAGCAGATCTTGCATTGTGCCAACCGGATGAGACGCCTATGGAATGTGAACTGCGTATCGCCCACCCCAGTTTTGTGCTTATCAGTCTGGAGTTCCCTTTCAACGGACGTACACCTGGCTTATATGAGCAGTACCTGCGCCGCATCATCGAGTACACCATTTCGCAGGGCGCGGTACCCATCCTGGCGACCAAAGCAGACAATGTTGAAAAAGACAATTCCATCAATCTTACTATCGCCAAACTGGCTTACGAATATGATTTACCGCTGTGGAATTGGTGGGCAGCCGCCCAACCCCTGGCAGATGCGGGAATCGACCCCTACCGCGATGGTTTTCATATCAGTGAACAAGCCTGGGAAGAGCGCAGCAAGACATTTTTACAGGTGCTCGACCATTTATGGAAACAAGCTATCCAATAGCAATGATGCAAGACAATTGCTGTCATATCTGCTAATTCTTATTTTTTCCGAGGATGAAAAATCCCTCGCTGATGTATTGTTCTTGTAATGAATTATGGATCAGTAAGTTTTATGTGCAGTGAATCAGGGCATTTCTTCTATCACCAGATCCTTGAAAATAATCGCATCCGGGTTCGGTTCCCCACCTGCTTTGGTATACAGACCTGCCCGCCCGAAATGCAGCCCATAGCGCGTGTCGGTCAGGGATTCAACTAGGGTCCCGTTGATGCTGAAGATGATCTGGTCTCCTTTGCACTCCAGCCGGAGAGAATTATTCACTGCTCCGATCCGGATGGCATCCGAGTGTTTTTGTGCCAGCAGTGCGAAAGGTCGCTGAGGTGTATCCCTGAAGATGGAATAGGTGCCATCTGCCCTGATGACTGCCATGTACATACCATCCTGACTGGAACGACAGATCAATCCGGCGTAGCGGCTCGAACTGCTATTGGGGTCGATTTCCATGTGTACAACTGCGCTTACTGCCACATTTGCCAGGGCGGGCTCACTTTTAGCGGCGTAATAACCATAAGGAATAAGAGAGGAAAAATGGAAACCATCCTCCGCGAAAGTATTGAACGCGCCACTGAGGGTAGTACTGGCAAAATTGCCATGATCGGCATGCAGATCATCGGAGATGTGGATGGGTTGGTTAATTTCATGGGAATTGGAAAGATCTTCAATAGTTAATGCATGGAACTGAACATTGCCAAAGTGCTGATCCCAACCTGAAGCAGCGAAGATACCTGCTGCGCTAATTCCCTCCGATAGGGGTAATGGATAACGGGCGCTAAACTGTTCATTGAAATAAACATCACAGCTATCATCTCTGCAGTAAAACTGGATGTGGTTTTCCTGTTCAGTGGGAAAAAGATAGGGTGAATAGGTTTCGTTGAAGAGGGTTTCATTTTTCTCCCCCCAGCGTTCCAGGGCATAATGCTGCCCATGCAACCTTAGAGCATACAGAGTTCCGCTCCTATCTTGTAGCACAATGCCGTATTGGTTCTGATCGATATCCACGTTTTCTGCTTTGGAAGAGGTGATGGTTACATTGAAACGAAAAGCACCTTGAAAATTGACCGGTGTGCTGCGTTGCAGCAGGATATCCACCCCCCGTCTGTTGTCGTTCTGCGAGACACTGGCAATACCATTGTGGCAGATAATGTTGAACATGCTGCTTTCATCTTCCGTCGTGCACAGAGCGCTTGTTTCATTGAATGGTTCATCCAGATGAAGCGCGGATTCACTGGGGGTCTCAGTGAATTGGCTGATAATGGAAATACTTTCTGCCTGGTCGCTGGTGGGAGCTGGCAAGAGCGTATCTGCCTGTGCCAACCCTGCACAGGCGCAACTTAACAACATAAATGCAGAGGTGAAATAGAAAAAGAAATGGTGATCTTGTCTCATCTGCTCATTATAAACAAAGTGCGTTCTTTATAGAGAAATTGCCTGCACTGTGAAAAAGGAATTCAGTCTGATATACCTATAGAGGAACTTTTTTATCATTGGTGTGATTTGTGTAGACACATACCCGATTTCTACCAGCATCTTTGGCATCGTAAACCGCTTCATCCACTCTACGCACCAATTCTTCAAAAGGTATATCCTGATCGAGTGAGGTGGCAGCCACACCGAAGCTGGCAGTAATGTGAAATGAGTGCTCCTCAAACGGAATGGCGGTTTTCTCGAGTAAATTTCTTAATTTTTCTGCTATTTTATTTGCTGTATTCAAATCGGTCTCCGGTAGCAGGATCAGAAATTCATCTCCCCCAAACCTTCCAACGATATCATATTCACGTAAATTTTCTGCGAAAATGTTCACGACTTTGATCAGTACTGCATCACCTGCGGAATGTCCAAATTTGTCATTGATCAATTTGAAGTCATCCAGATCGAAGATCAATAGAGCTAGATGACCATTGTGTCTTTTTGCGCGTGCGATTTCCTTTGATGCCAGTTCGTAGAAATGGCGCCGGTTGTAGATGCCGGTCAGATTATCCAAGGTGGCAAGCTTCTGTAATTGTTGGATTAGATTTTCCGTTTCGGAGAAATCATGAAAGGTTACGATCTTCCCGACTGTTTCTTTATGTGAGTTGATCAGTGGCAGTAAGATGCAACGGTAGTACGCAACAGAATTTTGATGGGTCAATTTCATCTCGATGGGATCACTGTTGTTTTCATTGACCATGGTTAACAACGCAGGGTAGGGGTTGAAGACTTCTTGAATTTCCAATCCGATCACATCGTCAGAACATTCTGTGAAGATCCTGCAGAGCATTGGATTAAAATCGATGATGCGGTTGTGATTATCCAGAACCAACACCCCTTCTCCCATAGATTCAAAGATGATGTCTTTTGCCATGGGGGTGATATCTAGTATTTGATATTTATCGAAACCAAATAGGTAAATGATGCCACTGATGCTTATGGTGAAAGGGGTCAGATCAAGATTGTATGGGGATAATCCCAATTGAGTCATCAACATACCAACCCAGGGCACGATCGAACCGAGCAGGAGGATCAGTGCTTGCTTTCGAAATGGTCGCGAAGCTTTTAGTGACATAGTTGCAAACAGGATGAAACTGATTGCCAGGCAAATACTGATGTAAATTATGCCTGTCCACGACCATATTGTTCTATCATAGTAGAAAGTGGGGAAGGGGACGTTAGGTGTCAAGCGTGGGTTGGCATGCATCCAACCGGCAAAAGCGGAGATGACCAGCAAGACCGGGATGATGAAAAGGAGCACAACGTTAGTTCTGGATATCCATTTCTGCCGGCCGTTTACGGAAAGTGAAAACAAGAGCCAGAAGGGAGCAATAATTTGAATTCCAATATGTTCTATTTTTACCCAGGTGTAGATCAAGTTAATGGTATTGTATGCCAATTCCATTGCGTAGAAAAAGGCATAAATGGCAGTCCCAGCCATACTGAGTGCCAGGAATTTCGCTGCCATTCCTGATTCTTTGCACTTCTTAAGTGCTGAAATGCTTACAAAAAATGCCAGAAGAGTAGATAAAAGATTGATACCAATGAGTAGAATTCTTTGATAGGTCATTTTGAATTAGTTATGATCATAGCATAAATATTCCGCTGAGGTCTACCAAGGCAGTGCGCCAGTAGGATGATGATCTCTGCTTTTTTGTCTTTCTTTCAAATCCAATTGTGTTCATTTTGAATTATGAGATGTATGTCATTAGAAAGACGAGAAGATGTTGATCTGGATTGCCGGACCATATGATGTGAATCGACGCGAAATGGTTGGATTAACCAAGTGAAGTGAAGAAATGAAAGAAGAGGAGGGACCGTATGATCCCCCCTCTTTATTTGATGTTGGTGTGAATAATGTTATTTCTTTTTGAAAAGATTGATGACCAGCAACAACACTGCCGCTCCGGCGGTGGCTGCGATGATCTCCCACAGCAGTCCGCTTACGGGTAACCCTAGTCTGCTGAAGATCCAGCTGCCTACGAATGACCCGACCACACCGATCAGCATATCCCCAACAGTACCGAAGGTGTTCTTCACAAGCTTATCTGCCAGAAAACCGGCGATCAAACCAACGAGCAATAAAACTAGAATATTCATGATTCGTCTCCTTTTTCCTCTATTTTATTGCATCAGAACTAAAAAAGTATTAGAAAATGATATGATGTTGATTGTGGGCAGTTCAAATTCACAACAATAATAAACTTGTTAGTGTTATCTTATTGCGTCAAATTCCTATCTAGTATCATTAATTTTCAGCCGCGGATAACGCGCAGCGAAATCCCAGGGTGCTCCAAAAGCTGTCATTTTTGCCGTGGTAGCGCAGAGTGATAATGAATTCACCATCGTTGAAATTTGAGTAGAAATTGGAACCACGCTTTACGCGCTCGATCCCGGAGTCTGGTCCAGTGGGATTGGATTGCGGAGACCCTTTGTAATATGAAGGATGATAGATATCGGATACCCACTCGCTCACATTGCCGTTCATATCCAGAACGCCATAGGGGCTGGCACCTGCAGAAAATTGACCGACCGGAACTGCCATTCCCAGTTCGAACGGACTTCCTTCTTCATAATCAAGAAGGACATTGGTGGATAGATCATTGCCCCATGCAAACAGCCGGCTATCTGTTCCACGAGCGGCTTTTTCCCATTCAGCTTCGGTTGGTAGGCGCTTGCCTGCCCAATTGCAGTAGGTGGCTGCCATCTCCCAGCTCACATAAGAAACCGGATAGTTTGCGTACGTTAGTTGTATCACTATAGATTGGCCAGAACTGGTTGGCGTTATACTCTCCTGGAGGTGCTGGCTCAAGACATACGCCGGCTGCCACGCATTGCTGGTATTGCCCGATGGTTACTTCGGTTTGATCGATCCAGAAGGCATCCAGATATACTACATGGGCGGGTTCCGAATCAGATGCTTCCATTTCTAGCCAGGGGATGGCTGAATCTTGTAGTATCTTGACCATATTCTGTGTTCCACCCATAGTGAATTCGCCGGCAGGCACATATACCAGAACACTACCATCATTTCCAGTCATGGTGTTGCCTGTAGTAGGCGCGGGAGTAGCGGTATGGGGGTGAGTCAGTAAAAGTCGCAGTCGATGGTTGCGTTGCATCGATCTGCGCAGAAACGCTTTCTCCTTCGCTCGGAGTGCAGGCGGAGAAACACGACACAGCAAAAATAACCGATACAAGGATAACTTTTACCCGCTTCATGGAATCCCTCTCTTATTCAATTGTATTCATTTCCAGGAAAAGCTGCATTAATGATATGGTAAATATCGAAGTTCAAAAGGTTGTCAGAACATTGATTTTATACGGAAAATGAAGACGAAAATTTACTTGTGGTTGTGGAATGAACCGCCTGACAGGTTTGTATACCAGGTCATATGGTAGTCAAAATATTCTCTTAACCGCAGGTATCATTTCTTAGGGGATGCCAGTGTCGATAACATTGCCCTTTCACAATCAGGGGCTTTTTTCGATATTCCTTTCCAAGTATATTGATTTTGACATTTGTGATGTCATGGTGTTACAATATATTCAGAATATTGAATATGAAAATTACAAGTTTTGAAAAGAAAGCATCCAAACTATTGGCAGTCATGGGAAATCCGTTCCGTCTTGCCATCCTGTTGGAGATCGGAAATGGCGAAGCCTGTGTTTGCCACTTGGAAGCAGCACTGAACCAGCGTCAGGCATACATTTCTCAACATCTCATGGCGTTGCGCGATGCTGGCGTATTGAAAACACGCCGGGAAGGAAAATACATTTACTATCGTCTTTCTTCCCCTCAAATCCTTGATCTCATCCGACAAGCAGCGACCATTGCGGGTATAAAGACAGACCAATTTCCTGTCAGTGCTGAACCGGCTGTACTGAAAAAATGTGCCTGCCCTCATTGCGAAGAGGAAAAAGGAATGAGCGGAATACAGATTGCCACACCGAATTCTGTGATCTAGTTTGTTATATAAGGAGTAGAAAAATGGTAGAAATAAAGATCCTTGGTGGGGGATGTGCAAATTGTAAGAGATTGGAGCAGATCGCCCGCAAAGTGGTTGAAAAGAATGGTATCGAAGCAGATTTCACCAAAGTTACCAATTACAATGAGATCGCTGATATGGGCGTCATGAGCACACCCGGGTTGGTTATTAATGGGCGGGTGGTATCCAGTGGCAGGATTCCGGCGGAAGTGGAAGTAGAGGAATGGATTAAAGACGCTTCCTAATCTGGCAGGTTTTAAATAGCCCTGTTTGTCGGGCTTATTATTTTGTCTGAACATATTCAAATATCTGAATATAAATTAGAGGTTAACTATGAATGCATTAATAAATGGTATGTTGGATCTATTGCATGCTGGCTTAGGGAATCTGGCATCTTATCTGGCGGCACACGTATTACTATGCCTGCTGCCTGCCTTTCTGATTGCCGGTGCCATGTCAGCTTTTATTCCCAAAGAAATGGTCACCCGTTATCTGGGGCGCACCACTCCCAAATTCATCTCGTATCCTGCCGCCGCCGCTGCCGGTTTTTTGCTGGCGGTTTGTTCTTGCACAGTGATACCGCTCTTTGCCGGTATCTATAAAAAGGGTGCCGGCTTGGGTCCTGCCATCACCTTTTTATTCGTAGCCCCGGCGGTCAATATTCTGGCTCTGACCTATACCGGAACAGTTATTGGGCTGGATCTTGCTATTGCCCGCCTGGTGCTCTCATTGACATTTGGGATCGGCATTGGTTTGTTGATGGCGCTGATCTTCCGCAGAGAAGATGCTGAACATGATCGTTCTACCGATGATCCTTTTGCAAGCCAAGCAACCATGCGTACTACCACACTGGCTTTTTTGGTCGTTCTGGTCGTTATGCTGATTGTTGGTACTCTTCAGATCGACCTTTTTAGATCGATTTATTTTACGGTTGACCTTCCTGTTGCAGGAGTTGACTCTCTGCAAAGCTCCTTGAATACATTGGTGCCTTTTGATGCCTCCCGCGGTGAAGAGGGAGTCACAGTACAGGGTGCTTTATTAATTGGATTGTTGTTGTTGATCGGGATCAGCGCCTGGAAAGGAGTGGAAAAGATCCATGATGGTTTCAATGCATGGACCTGGATATCTATCAGCCTGCTTGCTTTGACCTTACTGGTCGCATCATTGGGCTTTGCACCGCATGCAAATACCCTGCAAATTCTGATCACTGGTAAGACCCTGGGTGTGTTCCTCTGCCTCGTTTTGCTTGCCTGGCTCTTGAGCAGAAAATTCCCTGGTCAGGAAGTGCGAGATTTCTTGTGGGAAACCTGGAAATTCATCAAGCAGATTTTTCCGCTCTTGATCGTTGGTGTGTTTGTGGTGGGTATGGTGCGTGGCTTGATTAAGCCAGAGTGGATCGAATCCATCGCTGGCAATAATACCGTGTTGGGTAATTTCATCGGCGTGATTTTTGGTGTGTTCATGTATTTTCCTACTCTGGTGGAAGTTCCTATAGCTCAGATGTTTCTCAATCTGGGGATGCATCGTGGTCCGTTGTTGGCATATTTGATCTCAGATCCCGAATTGAGCCTGCAAAGCATTCTCATCACAGCGACCATCATTGGTAAACTGAAAGCTTGGGTATATGTTGTTTGGGTGGCATTGTTCAGCACATTGTCTGGTTTGCTTTATGGTGCTTGGGTGGATGGAACCAATTTGGTGCTCATTCTTCTGTATCTTGTACTATTTATATCCTTCCTGGTGGCTGCAGGGTTGCTATTGAGCGATCGGAAAAAAAGGAAAACATCAGCTGGTAACCAGACATTCATGTAACTTAAAGAGGTAAAGATGGAGAAGAAATACGAGAAGATTATTTGCTACAAGTGTAAGAAAGATACCGGTATCACCGAAGAAGTGATAGTAAAGGGTAATATCAACGAAGATGTCAAGTGTCCCCATTGCGGGACAATGGTGATATCCACCCAGGTGGATCACTGTTAGCTGATTTTTAAGACAGGTAATTAAAACGGAGATTTACATTGTAGAAAGTGCACGATGTCTACAACCGTGCACTTTCTACAATTATGAAGGACGTGCCTCCTTTGATAAGCGACCAGGTTGATCCCTTGAAAGATTATATAAAAAGGTTTGCTGAATTTGGCAACGATCTTGCATTATATTGATAGTCAATTTGTCCGACCCCGATCCATTTGTAGAAAGCAATCAGTGGTGAGTATATGAAAAACAGGGTTTCAAACTTGAAAACTGAAAATTGGATCCTGTTCCTATTGATGCTTGGAACGATTGCCAATCTTTTTACACTTTTCTTTTTTCCAGATTCGAATACCAAAGTATTGATTTCTGATCTCCTTTTTGTGTTCCTGAATGCTGTTGCTGTTTCAGCAGTACTGCATACCTCACTACAATTAGGTTCTGTCTCAAAGACAATATCACGGGGTTGGTTCTTTATAGCTTTAGCACAATTCTCTTTCTTACTGGGTGATTTGATCTGGATGATCTATGAAGTTTTCCTGTATATCGAACCTTATCCCTCTCTTGCCGATCTATTTTATGTATTGTATTATCCTCTTATTTTGTATGGCATATTCCTTTTACCACACAGTAAGCAAAATCGATTCGATCAAACCAAGCGCATATTGGATGCTTTGATCGTTTTGCTGACAGCTTCTTTGATGCTGTGGATGTATTTGATCGATCCATTGATAAGCGGTTTTGCTCAAGAAACAATGCTGGTCAAATTTTTAACGATCGCGTATCCAGCGGGAGATATCGCTCTTTTTGCTGCTCTCATGATCTTGATTTACAACTATCCAGTCGATCGCACCAATACCCCTTTTATATTGTTGATCTTGAGCATGGTTGTTCAAATTGGAACAGATGTATTGTTCAGCATACAATCTCTTTCTGAGACCTATATGAGCGGTGGTTGGTTGGATAGTGGTTGGGTGTTTGGTTATCTTTTCCTGGGTGTTGCAGGTGTGGTGCAGACAAGTATGAACGAAGTAACCACAATAGAAGACAAAATCACGCTGTTTTCTCATCAACGGTATCTTTCTGTTTTCATTAACAAACTTAGAACGGTTATTCCGTATTCTAGTGTGGTGCTGGCTTATATTCTATTGGTTGTTTATGAATCCAAACCAAATGTTGTAAATCATTTTACTCATGTACTTGTAGTTGGTTTAATCATTATCCTGGTGATGCTTAGACAGTATTTGGTTCTGTTTGAAAACAATAAATTGAATAAAAAGTTGCGAGATGCACTTGCCAATGTCAAGGAAAAATCATCTACGTTGGAAAATACCAATGAGATTCTAAAACAAGAGATAGAATATAGAAAACAGATCGAACAGCAACTATCATTTGATGCACTGCATGATGCACTGACCCAATTGCCAAACCGCACCTTGTTTTTAGATCGTTTGACCCATGCGATTGACTTCTCGAGACGCGATGTAGACTTTGCGTTTGCAGTGCTGTTCCTTGACCTGGATCAATTCAAGAGTGTCAACGATAGTTTGGGTCACAGTGTAGGTGATGAGTTACTCATCCAATTTGTTGCTCGTATTAATGAATGTTTGCGGAAAAGTGATACCTTTGCCCGCATGGGCGGAGATGAGTTTGCCGTTCTTCTTGAGGATCATGATGCAAAAATTGAATCGATAGAAGTCTCTAATCGTATCCAACAATTATTACAACGCCCGTTTACTATTCTCGGACAGGATTTCTACGTTTCTGCCAGCATCGGTATCGTAAATGAAGAAATCGGAGAATATGAAAATGCCGAAAGTATTTTACGAGATGCTGATATTGCTATGTATCATGCTAAAGAACTTGGAAAAGCCCAATATCAGATTTTCAATACTCCCTTAAGATCGGAGATGCTATCAAAGATTAAACTGGAAACACAGGTACGTACATCTCTGATCGAAAAAAGATTCACATTACATTATCAACCGATTTTTTCAATTGCTGATGGTCATTTGGTTGGATTTGAAGCATTGGTGCGTTGGGATCACCCTCAGTACGGTTTGTTGTATCCGCCAGACTTTCTGGCGATTGCTGAAAGCTCGGGATTGATACTAGAATTGGGGGAATGGGTACTTTTCGAAGCATGCCGTCAAATGAAACAATGGATAGATGAACATCCCCAAGCGGCTTCACTTTCTATGAGTGTGAATCTTTCTGGGCGTCAATTGAACCAGACCAATTTATTGCAAACTTTGAAAAACACTTTGAAACAAACCGCTTTACCTGCCAGGAACCTGCATTTGGAAATAACCGAGACGGTTTTAATAGAAAATCAAGCACATGCTGTTAAATTGTTCGATGAACTGCATACCCTGGGCATCGAATTGCAGATTGATGATTTCGGATCAGCGTATTCTTCTATTGGTTACCTGCAGCGTTTTCCGATTGATACGATCAAGATCGATAAATGTTTCATTCAAGATCTAGGAATAGATTACAAGGGTACACAGATCGTTTTGTCTATGATCAAGATTGCCAACGATCTTGGTATGAAAATCATCGCAGAAGGTATTGAGACCAAAGTACAACTCGATCAATTGAAAACACTTGCATGTCAGTATGGTCAGGGTTATCTTCTATCAAAACCACTTCCTCCTCAGAATATTGTGGAATTTTTAATTTAATTGATGTGTTGTATTCATTGGCAGCAAAACAATGTATGAATACCATCTCAATCTCGATGGTTTGATTGCATTAGGCTGTCACTGTACGATAACATGAGCAGGGTTTTCCTCTATGGCGCAATTGGCACTCTGGACCATCACACATTCAAAGAGATAATACCATGGTGTCCTATTACAAATGTTAATCAAAGTCTGATATCTTGTGCAGGGTTAGAGTGCATAGAATCTAGACAAGTTCAGATATTTTTATATATACTATTAACACATCAGGGATGGTTGCATTGTTGTTCTTCACATAGAGCATAGAATGAATGCACCAATGCATAGTATCATCCTTGTGATTGGATGAATAGCGAGATGTAATGATCTGCTCTAATTAAAATATGGGTGAAAGCGGAAAAACCAAAAGACAGTTATTGGATGAGATTGAAGCTTTGAATCAACGGCTTTTAGAACTTCAGAGAGAACAAACTTCACCGAAAAAAGAGCCATCCTCATCACCTCCGGAAACATTTGATCACAGTTACCGTTTGCTTTTGACATTGAGCAAGGCTGCCACAACGGTTCAAACTGCGCATACTTCTCAAGAAGTCTACGATATTGTAGGACGCAAGATACGGCATCTCGGGTATCAGGCTATTATCTTGTTGCTTAATGGAGATGCATCGCAATTAAAAGTAGCATATACGACCATTGATAGCCCCTTGTCGAAAAAAATTGGCGAGATCGCAGGTGTCTCATTGAATGATTATCAATTTGAGATCAAACCCGGTTCTATTTATTCATCTCTTTTATCTAAGAATGAAACTAAATTCTTTGATAATGTGATCATTCCCATCAAAGAAGCTTTGCCAAATCTTTCAAAAAAGGGAGATCAACGTCTTGCTGATCTCTTAGGTATCGAAACAGCGATTTATGCTCCTCTGATCATCGAACAAAAAACCTTGGGGTTGCTTTGTGTTACCGGGAGAGATCTGTGTGAAGCCAATACTGTTGCTGTGAATATCTTCGCCAATCAGGTTGCCATCACATTGGAAAAAGTACAGCTTTCTGAAGCCCTTCAATTCGATGAGTTACGCTATCATTCCTTGTTTGATCAGGCTGCCGAATCGATTGTGCTTATTGATCCTTCTAATGGCGAAATAGTCGAATTCAATCACTCCACTTATGAAAATCTGGGGTATACACGCGAAGAATTTGAGAGACTACATATTCATGATTTTGAAATGAATGAGTCACCTGAAGAAGTGAAACTACATTTCGAGAAAGTTCTTCAAGATGGGAGCGATACCTTTGAAACCCGCCATCGTACGAAGGATGGCGAGATCAGGCATATCCAGGTGAATATCAAACATATACAAATTGGCGGTCAGAATTTTATTCAGGGTATCTGGAATGATATTACAGATCGTGTTGCCGCAGAAAAACAACTCGAAAAATATCGCGAGAACTTAGAAGAATTGGTCGACCAACGCACTATGGAGCTGGCAGTATCAGAAAAACGTTACCGTTCATTGGTGGAAAATGCGCTGGTGGGTGTGATCCAGGTCAGTGCTGAGGGGAAGATTCTGTATGCCAATCCTGAAATGGCTGGCATGCTGAAGTTCCCGTCTGCAAAAAAAATGATAGGAGTGGATTTTTGTTCTCTTTGCAGAGAGTTGAAAGATTGGCAGCAGCTAATCCGGGAAATTGAACCTGAAAAACAAATCCGCAATCTTAAAATTGATATGCTTACGCAAGAAGGAGGCATTATCAATGTATTGATCAGTCTGACCCGAGAAGATGGTGTTCTATCAGGAATGATCAAGAATATCACCGAACAGAAACAAGCTGAAGAGTCTTATCACGAGAGTCAACGTCGCCTGACCACCTTGATGGATAATCTACCGGGCATGGCTTATCGCTGTCAGAATGATGCGGATTGGACGATGGAGTTTGTCAACCAGAATTCTCTGAGACTGTTGAAAAAGAAGTGACAAAATTGACAAAGGGGGAGAGATTTAATAGAATAGGGGGAACAACAGCAGCGAGGGAAGCATGGCACACGAACACTTCATCGAGACGGGGGAAGGTACCTTTTA
>Ga0209270_1003280_pt1 | contig 14336 bp, 10 predicted proteins | sample MTBAKSrepl1MetaG_FD_187456 | JGI IMG/M metagenome (GOLD analysis project Ga0209270, IMG submission 187456) | Enrichment culture microbial communities from Arthur Kill intertidal strait, New Jersey, USA, that are MTBE-degrading - MTBE-AKS1... | ecosystem: Environmental > Aquatic > Marine >...
TGTCAATCTGCACGTTTGCTTGTGCGGCGACCACCAGGTCGTCTCCGCGCAAACGCTTGATTTCCTTGATATTGGCCAAACCGGGACCCGCCGCGAAGCGGTGGGACTGAGCGGCGAAGCGGTGAAGAAACCGGGACCCGCCGCGAAGCGGTGGGACTGAGCACACGAAGGGTGTGAAGAAAAATCCTCATTTCCGGATTGGAAACTGGGTTGTACCGGGAAATCATTTCCGGATGGAAGCCAACTGGCACAGCCGTTTTTGTGCCGTGTCCAGCTGGGCGACAGGTTCGGCCATCGTCAGATCGTCCTCCATTTGCTACACCGGCACGTTGTACTACGCGCCCAATAACCGCCGCTGCAGCAGTGACTGCATGTCACGCCGGCCATCGGCGATCAATAGAACGTAGACGTTCCTGTCGATAACCCGGTAAAGGATGCGGTATGGTTTGAAGAAGACCTCGCGGTATTCACGAATCCCCAGGGCCAGCAGTTCCTTGGGATAGGCACCCCGCTCGGGAAATTCGGACAGCCCGAAGAAGGCTCGCTCGATCTGCGTCAAAACATAGTCCGCCTCTTCAGGCGCATCGTGCACACCAAGGTAGTCGTAAAGCTCCTCGAGATCACGTGCTGCATCAGTGGTCAGCAAAACCACGAACGGCATCCGTTACCCTCCTGCCCGCACGCGCAACCGTTTGATCACCTCCTTGGCCGGCTGAACCTTGCCTTCCTCGATCTGGCCGGTTCCGAGCGCCAGGATTTTCAGGAGGGCCATCGTCTCCTGAGTCTGCTCGTAGCTTTCAATATCCTGTATGACCACCTTGGCTTCGCCATTCTGGGTAATGACGAGCGGCTCCCGCTTTTCCCCAAGTTCCCTGACGATTTCAGCGGCATGGGCCTTCAGGTAACTAATGGGTTTAATCTGACTCGAGAATTTCATGGGTGACACCTCCATCTCCTGGTTACGACTCAATTTAGTCCATAAAAAGGTCAAGTGTCAAGATAGCGGTTTATTGGTGATCGCGGTCCTCGGATTGGTCCTCTCGATTTTTCCTCTCATTCGAGAGGAAGCGGCCCTCCCGGGGTCCTGCTCCGCCAGCATGAAATGCCTTTGGGGGCGCCTTCCTTCGAGACATGAAAGGGGGAGAGGGGTGATATGCTCTGACCGCACACGGTGCAAATGGGATATCCAAACCGATCGAAGCGGCTGATGGCGTTGGTGGACCCCACATTCACCAGCCGGGGCCGCACACCCCGGCGATGTTGTCGTCTGTGAGGATTTGGATGGAGTCGAGCTCCATGGTGCGGCCGTCTCCAGCGCCACAGCGAGCAGTTCCACAGTCAGATCAAATCCGACATGGACATGGAACGCCTGCCATCGGGCAAGTTCGCCACCAACGCCTTGACCTTGGCCGGGCTGGCCTACAACATCCTGCGTTTCATCGGGCAGTGTTGAGGATTTTAGCGAATCTCATCAGCCAGATATGCAACAATTTCTTTTGCAATAGGGGAATATAGTTTTATTTTGGAAGGGTCAACGATGGCGTTATTCAGGTATTGAAGTATCAGGGTATCTTCAAAGTGAAGACACGGGATTATTCCGCCCATAAAGAAGCCGAGCTTTTCGATCTCTTCGCTCATATAACTCGTGATCGGATCGCCCAGGTTAAGAAAAAGAGTGAAGTGTTCAATTCTTTTTGCGCATAGGTCCTTGAGATGGTTTCGAAGAACTCTTATTGCATCCTTGCCGTATTGCTGAATTACGATTTCCGCGCTGTTTATTTCGGAAAAAACCTTTAATTTCATTACGGATAAATCCGGCATGGGGGCGGACCCTTCCGGAGTCTCGAAACTTCTGGTCAATCCGATATTTTCGTAGAGCTTACGCAAAATGGATTCGTGGCGGGAAGGGAGGTATACGGACGTGGCCGGTAGTTCGACCACAGGCTGAAAACAGAATACAAGCGATTCCCTTTGGACAAGCTGCTCCTGGATCGCTTTGAAGGCAATATCTGCCGGTGCATAACCGAGTACAATGCCGCAGTCTTTATACCCTGTTTTCTCCGTCATCTTCTGGGTTGCGCTATGAACCGTAACCGACCTCCCGTAAATGGCCTTCAGTCCCATAGCTCTTGCTTCATCAATGAGAAGCTTTTGCATTCCCGTGAAAATGTCGTGGCCCCTGAAACTGGGGTTTACGGCTCCTTTCCCTGCCTCGGCAATCATATCATCTTTTGTCTCTCTCGTTATGGCAAGATGCCCGACAATCTCTCCTTCCTCCGATACTGCAACAGCCGACGTGATGAGACCTTCCCTGTTGAGTTCCGCGAGTCTTTCCGGATAATACATTATATCCGACAAATAAGAATACCCGTATGTCCGGTAGAAAAGCCTGGAGACTTCCAGGGCCTCCGATGGTTTCATCAACCTCAGCTCGATTGAGGGAAGCGACGAAGAAACGGTTTTTCTATCTTGGATTTCTTGAATCGGCTCCGGACATTCCCCGAGTTCGACGACGTTCTTAGTCGGAAGACGTTTGATAAGGTGGAGCTCTTTCCCTCCCTTTCCAAGATTACAGAAAAGCACCTCATCAACACATTTTCTCATGATGAAAGATCCAAGACCTTTAGACGGCATCTCCTCCATGCCCTTAGGTGCTTCATATTCGGGAATCAGACCGGGATCGTACGGCAGACCCATGTCTTTAATGATGATCCTGATACCTGTTCGAGACGGCTCAAAACATATCTGAAATGATTGCTCTGTGGACTCGAAAGCGTGTTTGATCACATTTATTACAGCTCATTTCTCCTATTCTCTCCGCGTCACACGATCCTATTCTCTTTCAAAGCCCTCTGTTTTTCATGTACACCCATTCCATACCCGAGCATTTTTCGCCTTGCAACGGTAGAAAACTATCAAGGTAACGTGCAACCCCTCACTACGCTCGACTCCGTATCTCCTGCGGGGCAGTTATATTTAGAAACTCTGCCACTCTTGCCGCATTCGGTGAATTCACCTTCATTATTGTCCTCTGTCAAGGGCTGACCGCTTTTTCTCTTCCTCGAATTTATCATATGTTTTGGCCCAACGATAGCCATAAGCGGCGGGCGGTTCAAACTCGATTGTAGTTTAGATCATATGAAACGGGCTGGTCCGGGGTGTAAAATACACCCCAGCCAAGAAATCCAAAACGGAGGACCAGCCCATGAAAAAAGTAGCGTATGTCGGTGTAGATTACGACATGAATTCTCTTTCGATCGCCGTAGTGGTCGAGGGTGAGAAGAGGATTCACCAGATGATCCGCTTGGCGAACGATGATAAGGTAATCGTGAAGTATTTCAAGAAACTGTCTGCCGAGTTTGAAATCCGGGCTTGCTATGAAGCCTCCTGTAGCGGCTATGCGTTTCAGCGAAAAATGAAGAACTGGGGTTATGCGTGCGAAGTGATCGCACCAGCGTTGATTCCTCGTAAGGCAGGGAACCGACGAAAGAACGACTTCCGGGATGCGCGAGACCTGGGGCAGAATTACGCAGCGGGACTTCTGAGCGTTGTTCATCCTCCAACCGAAAAAGAAGAAGCGGTACGGAGTTTGATCCGCTGCCGGATATCGCTCAAGGACTCCGCCAAAAATGCCAAGTATCAAATCAACTCTCTTCTTCTGAGCCAAGGCATACGTTGGGGACGCAGTAAATGGACTTTTGCTCACCGCAAGTGGCTTGCTGAGTTGCAATTGCCCGATGCAATCATGCAAAAGGTTTTGATGGAGCATATAGAGCATTTGTATTACTTGGAGACGCGAATCGCCCATTTGGACCATGATATTGAGGAGATGGCCAGATCGGAAATCTATGCTCCAAGCGTAAAAAAACTGCGGGCTTTCAAAGGGATCGGAACATTGGCGGCGATGCTGTTGATTGCAGAGATTACGGATTTTCGTAGATTTGGCTCCGCAGGTGCGTTGATGGCTTTTCTGGGACTGACTCCATCGGAGAATTCGTCCGGTGACAAACAAATGTCCGGTGCTATTACGAAAACTGGCAACCGTCGATGCCGCACTCAATTGGTGGAGGCGGTCCAACACTACGTACGTTCTCCGCATATAAGCCTAAAGATGAAAGCTGATCTAGAGCATGTCGATGCTTCTACTGCCAATACAGCGATAAAATGTTTAAAACGTTTGAATAAACGATTTTGGGCGTTAACAGCGAGAGGTAAAACACGGCACGTAGCCATTACGGCCATAGCGAGGGAGTTTGCGGGATTTATTTGGGCAGTCATGCAGTCCGAACCGGTAGCTAAAGCCGCATAAAATTGATGCGGAATGAAAAATGTTTGAGAACGAGAACAGCCAAATCCCACTGTTTCTGCAAGGGGCTGCCTGAGGTACGCCAGGAGATACTCGAGGACACTATGTGACAAGCCCTGCTTGATTCACGTTCATTAGATCGAGTACCTCCGGACGGATACCGAATAGTGTTGGTACCCAACCCACGAATAGCAGATTGATTCACCGTCGAAGAAACCTCAGGGCCTCTTGCAGAAACACAACTCCGATGGAGGAGTTTTGACAAAATAAAGATGAAAAGGAACGCCGCTTTACGGGGCCTTGGCTCCGACGAGCTCCACGCAGGGCCCATTCTCGCCAAGGCCCCGTAAAGCGGCGTCGATTTAACAGGAGCTTTTTTCAGAACTTTTCATTTGACAAGAGCCCGTTTCATAACAGTGTCCATCCGGAAATGATTTCGCGGTAGAACCCAGTTTCCAATCCGGAAATGAGGATTTTTGGCCAATATCAAGGAAATCAAGCGTTTGTGCGGAGGCGACCTGTAGGTCGCCGCACAAGCAAACGTGCAGATCGACGCCGAGATTGGCCAAAAAGACCATTTCCGGATGGAAACGAGTTTAAAGCGCACTTTCCTTGCCATATCTCAAAGGCTATCGAAGCGCCATAAAAAGTCCGTCCGCCTTCATGCCTTGGTTGGGCAGGATGCCTACTTTTTTCCCATCGTCACGATGCAATGCGTACCGTTGATACGCCCAACCAGACGGCCATCTTCGCCCGTAAAATAGGTCGCTTCCAATTCCTGGGCACACTTGTGATCGATGACAACAAGGCCATGAGCCATTGCAAATGATTCAATCTCATCGGGTTCGATACCAAATCGCCATTGCTCTCCTGCTTTTGCCACGGTTTTTGCGAGCCCGCTTTCACCGTAGAGGGTATTCTCATGACGAAGCACGGAAGCTTGAATGTAGTCAAAGACAACTCGACTCCCTACCCCAGCATACTCACGAATGATCCGAAGCGTCGATCGGACGGAATCCGGTTCCAGGTACATCAGCAAACCTTCGAGAATGAACAGAGTTCTTTGATCTTTCCTGAACTCCGGCATGTCCAGTTTATGGGACAGTGCCTCCTTTTCGAAGTCAACAGCTATAAACACCAAATTCGATGGGATACTGAGCTTGCGCTTCCTAAACTGCTTGATTTTGGCCATTTGGGTTAGAGGTGCATCCAGCTCGAAAACGCGGGTAGGTTCCGCTTCGGAATGGAACCGTAATGCTCGCGTATCAAAGCCGGCGCCAAACAAAAGGATTTGGTCGAATCGCTCAGTCAATGCCCTCCGGAATGCTGCATCGACATACTTCGTTCGGGCGATAACGTACTCATAAACCCCCTTGGGCGCAAGGAAACGGACAAAGAACTTTCTACATAAAGAAGTGTGAATGAGCACCCTGATAAAGCTTGGGAGAAGACACACGGCAAGATAGTCGTCGCCGTGATAATGGTCTACTTTTTCCAGAGATGAAGCCGCGCGTGAAAGGCAAGTCATTTCAGCGGTTCGTGATGTTTTTCTCTCGATTCGTTTATTGATCACTTTCGTTTGCCTCACCGGAGCGACTTGCCAATTTCGCCAGTCGATTGACCCAAAGCCCGAATCAAGCCGCGCCGCCAAGCGGCGTCGGCTTAAATGAGTTGTTTATGTGCCTGTTCCGATCAAACCCCTTGACATTTTGGTCAAAATGGTCAAAATGGTCATAATGGTCAAAAGAGGAGATTGATAATGGAAAAAAACATATCCGTGGGTGAAGCAAAGGCCACCTTTTCAGAATGCATCCGTAAAGTTGAAGCAGGTTATGCTGTGCTCATTACCAGGCATGGCAAACCTGTCGCCGCTCTGGTTAGCCCCACTGACCTCGAACATCTAAAGCGTTTGAGAAAAGCAGGGCCAGAGAGTGGCCTTGCCAGTATTGCTGGCGGCTGGGAAAATAGCGAAGAATTGGCTTCAATTTTGAACGCATCTCCTCGACAGGGACAACGAAATACCCCTGACCTGGAAAATTGAAAATGGCTTTTCTCTTTGACACCGATGCAATTTCAGAACTCCTGCGCCCACGCCCCGCAATAGCCTATGTGAAGTGGATCATGAAAGTTCCTCGTGAAGAGCAATTTACCAGTGCGGTTGTAATAGGCGAACTGTACAAAGGCGCCTACCGCTCCCAACACCGTGAACGACACCTAACCAATATAGAACAACGGGTTCTCCCCGCTGTCAGCGTTTTACCTTACGACACAAGCATTGCGAAAGTTTTTGGTAAAATCCGAGCTTACCTTGAAGAAATGGGAACAATCCTTCCCGATGCGGATATTCAGATTGCAGCCACGGCTATAAGCCATAATTTGGAGCTTATAACCGGAAACCTTCGTCATTTTAGTAGGATTACCGATTTGAAGGTTAATAATATCCTCGCAGATTCACGGAATCAATGATTTCTGGCCTCTTCTCCCACATAACACCGGGCATCAGGGGCACGACAACCACGCGGGCAAGGGATTTCAACGCAATGCCACCGGACTGCCCCCGCGCAATTTCGTGTCTCCCGGATGCCTTTGTCATGCGGATTTCTTCGACCTAAGGAGGTACGCTGAACTCTCCCCTTCTCACGGCGCGACAAGGTTCTCCCCCTCGACTCGACATCCACCACTCCTTTTCAAGAGTTCGATGCCCTCATCGAAGAACGACCGCACCTTGTTACCGAGGCGTGTGATACCGAACACTTTGGCTGTTTCTCGCGCAAGGTCGTCCTTGCCCATGCTGATGTTCAGGATGAGGATCTGGGCCGCTGCGTTGGCGATCTCATCAGGGCAGATTTCCCCCGCCGTGCGCGCCTTCAGGTCCTCCTCTCCAGGGATTCGGAATCCCTTGTAGGGATTCGCGCTCAACTCCCTGGTCCAGACGAACTCGCGCTTCCCCGCGCTGCGCATCCCCAGACCGCTCCGCTTCACCGCGGCCCGTACTACCTCACGGACGCGGCTTCCCGCCCTTTGCAGTCCCCAGGCAAACGCAACCTCGGAGCAGAGCGTATCGAACAGCAGGGGAGCCTCGATGGCGACGATCGCCATGACCAAATCGCGCACTTTGCCTGCGTTGGCTGAATCGTAAAGCTCGCCCGAAAAAGTGTGGGCATCCGCCCTGTAACGCCGGTAGATCGACTGCTCCGCAAACGCCGCAACGCCCGGAAGAGGTTCGACGCCCTTCCGCTCGACAACTGTCGTCACACTCGCGAATTGCCGGTTCGTATCCTGCCCACCGGGGTTATCGGTCGGCACATGCGCCGCAGGGACGCTTGCCGGCGGACTCAGTTCCATGCCGTCGGCTGCCACGGATTCTTGCTTCGCCAGTTCGAGTGCCTCTTCAAGTTTGCCGATCTCCCTGGGACGTTGAAACCACCAGTCAGTTGACCAGACGCGATGCAGCCGCCAGCCGAGGCCCTCCAGGACCGTCTGGCGAAGCCGATCGCGGTCCCGGGCCGACTTGGCGCTATGGTAGTTCGCACCGTCACATTCCACGCCCAGGATATACCGCCCGGGGGCGTCGGGGTCGCGGACGGCGAGGTCGATTCGGTAGCCCGAGCAACCCACCTGAGCATCCACGCGCCAGCCCCGCCCGGTCAACTCATCCAAGACCGACTGCTCAAAGAAGGACTCCACCTCGCCGGTCGCTCGGGAGGTCTCCTCCATAAGCGCCACCTGACCGCGCTTGGCAAAGTCGAGGAAGGTACGAAGGTGGTGCACGCCCGTTGCCTGGGTCCGGGAGAGGTCGATCTGATCCGGCCGTAGCCGAGAGAAGACCAACAGCTGCTTGCGGGCTCTGGTGATTGCCACATTGAGCCTCCTCTCCCCGCCCTTGTTGTTCAGCGGCCCAAAGTTCATACGAACCACCCCGGCTGCGTCCGGCCCGTAGCAAATCGAGAACAGGATCACATCCCGCTCGTCTCCCTGGACCGTTTCCAGGTTTTTCACGAAGACGGGCTCGCTGACGGTCGTGAAGTATGGCTCGATTTCAGGGTATTCGCCCCGCGCCGCATCCAGAAGGTCCTCGACAAGGCCCTGCTGCGCCTGGCTGAAAGTAACCACACCCAGCGAGTTGTTCTGTTCCTGCGGGTCGCGCAACCTTTGGACAATCTCGGCGACCACCGCCTCCGCCTCCTTGCGGTTCGTACGCGTCTTCCCGTGGTCGTAAACTCCGTCCGGGACCTCGCACCACCGTACCCCGAGCCGAGGGTGCTCAGCGAATGCTGCCGGGAAGGTGTGGAGCCGGTTCTCGTAGTATTGCAGGTTGCTGAATGCGATCAGGCTCTCGTGGCGGCTGCGGTAGTGCCAGTCGAGACGCAAGGCTGTTATTCCCGCCGCCTCTGCCTCCTCCAGGATACTCTCCAACTCCTCGGGCAGATCGACCTCGCTGTATTCCTCGTCGCCCTTCTGCCGCTCGAAGAAACTCGTGGGCGGAAGCTGGCGGGAATCACCAACCACGATGAGCTGGTTTCCTCGTGCGATGGCGCCAATAGCGTCGTAGGTCGGCATCTGCGACGCCTCGTCGAACACGACCATGTCGAATTTCGGGAAGTCCACCCCGATGAACTGGGCAACCGACAGGGGACTCATAAGAACGCAGGGTTTGTACCTGGCGAGCGCGTTGGGGCACTCCTTGAAGATGCGCCGGATCGTCTTGCGCCCACCCTGCGCGAACCGTTGGAGCAGCCCGGCCTCGGAACTGGCGGGCGTGCGCTGCCCAGCTGCCACCGCGCGCGGCATCCCGCCGGCGATTCGTGCAAAAGTCTCCTTTCTAGTCAGCTCGGCGACCTTGGCATCATGCTCCCGGAACTCCCGAATCTTCAGGTTGTGACGCTCACCAATAAATCCGACGAGAGAGGGAACGGACTTCAAGACGGTCCGCGCCCACCAGTCGGTGAATGAATGCTCGAACACGGCTTCCATCTGGTGAATGCCGATCTGCCCGCGTTCGAGGGCTTCCGCCAGTTCGGCAAGGTGATGCTCCACAAGCAGCGCGCGCGACGCCTGATAGTGCGTCCATACCCGCAGGCGAGGCAGGTTCGCGGCCAAATTTCGCAAGGTTTTTTCAGTCCTCTCCAGCATCCGTGCGTCAGCATCTGCGCCCCAGGCCATGTGCGCGTCCACACACAGAAGGCTGCCCAGGTGCGCCCGCTGACCGTCGAAGCCCTTGACGGCGTCCCGGAAAACCCGCGCCTGCTGCGCGGCAGGAGCACCGGTGGCATACAATGCGCGATCTTCCGTGGCGAGACACGCCCACCTACCTCTGATCTTCAGTTTCGCATCCAGGTTCGCACCCGGAGCGCGGTCGAGGACCGCGCGGAACCGCTCCACCCCAACCAGCATATGTTGCAGCTCATCCCAGGGCGATTCAAGTCCCTGCCAGCACGAGCCGAGAAGCCTGGAGAGGACCTCGCCCTGAGCGCTCAGCCTGGCGCTCTCCTCGACCAAGGTCAGCGCCTGGCTAAGCTCCTCCTCCAGGACGGCCAGGTCCCTGGGCTTCTTGCCATCCTTGCGGACCTCCCGCAGGACCTTCCGGGCGAAGCTTCCCAAGCGCCACTTTTTCCAGAACCAGGCTTCCTTCCTCGCCCGCAGCTTCTCTATCAAACCGGGAAGATCCAGCATGAGGAGCCCGTCGGTGTACGTCTCCAGCAGCGCCGTCCGCCTAGCGGCACACCCGCATCCCAGCTCGATCCACCGGGTGAGTTCAGTCCTGGTGCCCTGCCAATCAGGCTCGGAGAGGATCGCTTGGGTGACGCTCGGGGCGGTCTCCAGCAGGGCGGTCAGCTCACCCGCAAGCTTGAGGTCAGAGAGCGAAGCCTCCTCGATGTCCAGTCCAAGGTCCGGCACAATCAACAAAGCCGAGGCCCTCAGGCTTCGGTGCATCTCCTCGACGGCCTGAATCGCCTTCTTGGCGTCGTCCTCGATGCCATAGATCCAGCTGGGCAACCGGACCGCACCCAACGGGTGTCCCGCTGGATCGCCGGAGATGCGCGCCGCCTCCGCCACCTCGCGCACGGCGGCCCGCATCCGCTCGAACTCTTCGGCCGTCCACCCGTCAGAATCGCCGAGGTCCAACTTGACTTTCGGTTCGCCCCCACGGCCTATGAGCCTGGAGATAACCCAGTACGGGCTTTTACCAAACGCGCGGGGCTTGTGGAGGTCGCGCACATACTCGTTCAACGCTTTCCGCTGCTCGGCGAGGCGGTTCGTCTCCAACTCCCAGTGTTCGCTGGCTCCGGTACCCGCTACGGCGAGCGCCTCGCGCACTTGCGCACGGAAAGACTCCTTTGTCGTCTTGTTCGAGTGCAGTTCCAGGCAGAAGGGGCTGAGGCCTACATCCGTCAGGCGCTTATGCACCACGTCGAGCGCCGCCCGCTTCTGGGCCACAAACAACACCCGCTTCCCAACGGTCAGACAGTGGGCGATCAGGTTGGTGATCGTCTGGGACTTCCCTGTACCCGGCGGGCCTTGCAGCACGAAGGTTTGCCCCTCGGACGCCGCGAAGACGGCGCGAAGCTGGGAGGAGTCGGCATGAAGCGGACAGAACGACGCCGACGGCGGATACCGGTCGTCGAGGGTCTCCAGGTCCGGAAACGATGCGTCGGGCTCGAACAACTCGTTTGGAGTCTCGATCAGATGACGGACCACCGCGTTGTTCTTGAGCTCCCCTACGTTCGCCTCGAGGTCCAGCCACATAAGGAACCGGGAGAAGGTGAGGATCGTCAGGCTGGCTTCCGCCTCTACCTTCCAGCGCGGTTCGCGCTTGATCGCGTCGCGAAGGGTCCGCAGGATTTTCGGCACGTCCAGACCGGAGTCGTCTTCGGGCAGGGGGTCCAGGCCGTCGATGGAGATGCCGAAGTCCACCTTGAGCTTGTGGAGCAGCGTGACGTTGATCCTCGACTCCTCGTCAATCCGCTGGATGCGGAATCCGTCGCGCACGGACTTGCGCTCGATGGTCATTGGAATCAGGAGTATAGGCGCTCGGCGCTCGATGTCGCTCGTCGGCGCCTCCGTCCAGACCAGGAAGCCGAGGGCCAGGAACAGCGTATTCGCACCTCCCTCCTCTAGGCCCAGGCGGGCGGCACGCTCGATCTCGGTGAGACGGCCGGCAAGCTCACGCTCCGTCACGACGGCGTGTAGCCGTCGCTGCGACATCTCCTCGCGCAGGTAATCGGCCAGGGCCTCGCCGCCCGTTTGCTCTTGATGCAGGGTGGCGTCGCGGGGGTCGCCCGGCCCCCAGGCATCCGGCTTCGGACGCACACGAAAAACTGCATCGGCGGACAGGGCGTCTTCCAGTCCCGCAATGTCGGGGCAAAGCAACGGAATGGACTTCCTGGAGTCCTTGAAGTTGAGCAGGCGGTTGCGCAGGCTGAGATCGAGCAGGCTGGTCTTCCACCGCCCGAGGCGGTCGGCACCGCTCTCCTGCTCACGGGGAGGGCGCGTCGGCTTCGGGGCGCCAGCTTCCACAACCGCCTCCGGGATGGCCAGGTCATCATCGAGGGATACGGCATGTTCACGAGCGCCGATACTGTCGTCAGCCGATCCACTACTCTCCTCGACCAGCGACAAGGGACGGATGCCGATCTTGCGTGCAGCCTTTACGTCCAGCGCAAACCGAAATTGCGCCTGGGTCTGAAGGTGGGTCTTCGCCTGTTCCGACGCGATCTTGAAGCTCAGGGGTGGTGTCTTGGTTATCCCCGTTGATTCAACGACGAGGAGTTCGCCCAAAGCGAGCCGATTCAGGAGGATCGAGGCGTGGCCGGTCACAATCTCGTCGAAGGACTTGTCCACTAGCCACACGCCAGGGAAGGCGTGCCCATCCACCAGCACGACAATTGGTCGCAGTCCTGCCTGCTCGAAGCACGCGGCGAGGAGTGCGGTAGTATCCATACAAGTACCGAGTTTCCTGCCCAACAGGTGCTCCGGGGTTCTGATCTTTTGCCCGGTTTCCTCGAAGCTTGCCGGAGGGTTGACATAGCTGATCTTCTGAAGGGCCGCCGCGAAGTAGATCGCGGCAGCCTGGGCATACGCTCGAGATGAATCACCGCTCTGGTAGCCCGACAGTGAACCATCCTGTGTCTTCTCCAAGAGCAGCTTCGACGCCTCAGCCAGTATGCGCTCCACGGCCGGATCGTTAGGCAGCACGTGTGCAGCGAGGATCTCCGGAAGCGACGTCCCGCCGAACCACTCGTTATAGGCCAGCACGGATAGGGGGAGCGGCTGGCGACAGGGCGGAATGTCGTCAGCCGCGATCTCGATCCACAGGTGGCCTTCTTCGCGCTCGGAGTGCTTGCGAAGGGGCTCGCGCAGGAGGGTGAGCGCAAGGTCCGAGAAAGCGTAGCTCGTACCAGGATCAACCCGATCCACCCGGAACGTCGCCTCCCGAATGACCGGCGGATCGCTCCACACACGCACAACCACGTGAATGGCCTGTTTCCCCGAGGAGTTCGTCACGGAGAGCGCTCTAAGCAACGGAACTGCGTTCTGCTGCATCGCAAAATTCACGAACGGCGTATACTCCGCCCCCACGGACAGCGGGGGTTCCACGCTCGATTGCTGAGATGATTCAACCATGGTAGCTCCGAAACTGTGGAAACTGAAGCGTAGAGGCAGGAGTAATGGCTCCTACTGTTCTGCTATCGTTTCTTGCCATAACGGACCGCTCAGCCGCCGCGCTTTTTGCGGTCGGCTGGAGTGGCAAGGTTATGGATTATTGTTGATTAAACAACTAATATATCATGATATAATAATCTTTTATGTGGTTTTATTTCCAAATTGACAAGCCCACGACAAAGAGATATTGTTTAATTAAACTGTTTGCCAAGCATTAGAGGAAAACATACCAAAATGGTAAATTATACTGCAAAGTATACTAAAATAAGTTCAGGATACATGGGTCAACTGGTGGAGTGGCCTGAGATCGTTACTGAAGGTAATGATCTTGAAAATTGCCGTGAAATGCTCCGGGATGCATTGCATGAAATGGTTCTCGCATACCAGCAACTTGGCAAGGAGATCCCTCTCGGAAATGCACTCATTGAACAACTCCCTATAGAGATTCAAAGTGTCAGTCAAACGTCGTGATTTAGTGGGACACCTCGAAGCGAACGGATTCCATCTTCTCAGAGAAAGAGCCAACCACTCCATCTACAGTAATGACAAGAAGGTTATTCCAGTGAAGCGCCATAAACAAATTGATCGAATAACCGCAAATGAAATCTGCAAACAAGCCGGTATCCAACCCATATTCTGATCTTCTTTTCTGCTGGCACCTCAAGTTTGACACCTGAGGGTCCTTTTCAGGCATCCGGGCATTGAAATCATTAGGAAAATTCCGCAAAATTCAAAATTTTTGTCGTACGTAAATATGGATGTTTAGTGACGTTTATAGTCTGACATACCGTTTTATTTTTTCTAAAATCGGTCGTACTATGTACGTCCGAATCGTCACCAGCAAACAGAAGCATAAAACGTATCGATCCGTGCAGATCGTCGACTCCTATCGCGACCCGGCCAGGAGCAAACATCCCATTACCAAGGTCATTGCTCACCTTGGCCAAGTCGAGCAGTTGACCGAGCGGGATGTGGACAACATCATCAACGGTGTCTGCAAAGCCATCGGCAGGCCCACGGCCAAGGAAGCCACCCTGCAGAACGCTTTCGACTTCGGCCACATCTTCGCGATCCAGGAAATCTGGAAGCGCTTGAAATTCGACAATATTCTTCAAACCCTGGCCGAACATGGCGGTCAGTCTTTCGACCTCGAAAAACATATCCAGCTGATGGTCATCAACCGCCTGTGCGACCCACAGCCGGGGCCTAGCAGCAAAGCAGCACCGGTCAGTTTCCAACGCCATGTTGGGCGCTGGAGCTATTTGCTTTAAGACCGCCAAGGGGCAACGGCTTAATATTCTCCAGGGCGTCGAACTCAGATTTCTTAGCGAAATAAAGATCCCATCTCAGCTGAACATTCATCCAG
>Ga0209270_1003284_pt1 | contig 14324 bp, 11 predicted proteins | sample MTBAKSrepl1MetaG_FD_187456 | JGI IMG/M metagenome (GOLD analysis project Ga0209270, IMG submission 187456) | Enrichment culture microbial communities from Arthur Kill intertidal strait, New Jersey, USA, that are MTBE-degrading - MTBE-AKS1... | ecosystem: Environmental > Aquatic > Marine >...
AAGGTGCCTGCAATGTCTTCGGCATAGTTTTTACTCAAGGAATCGGTCATCCTAACCATAAATGTTATTTTTTAAACCCCCAGTATCAGCTATAATTGCTCATATGAGGCTTATCGCTGGATTTGGGTGAAAATTAAGTGGTTAAACCCGTCATCCCAATACTTAACTTTTTTTATCCAGATTGTAGGGAATACATCTCTCCGGAACGGCTTGAGATTTATTAAAGAGCTTGTATCAATACAATATATTGTTTTCGGGAATAATTCCGGCTCTCGGGGCATTCCAGATTACCGCTCGATAAACTTTTCTGTATATTTTGCTTTCAGACTTAAGATATCCATTACCTCAGAATAGGAGATTTTACCGGACCGATAAGCATTATTCGTCTCTCTGATAACTAAATTCCCGACTCTATTCTGAAATACTTTATTCCAATCCCTGCGGCCAAATCCTTTCCCCTTTGCTTTAGCTTCACCCTCTTTTTTAAACCGCTCATATCTTTCTTTCGACATATATCCTAACCAAAGAAGTCTAAGCATAATTACTTGTTTGCTTACTCCATAAATTTCAGACAGACCTGAAATTGTGTTTTCATCCAATTGCATAAATTTCTTATACTCTTCCTTTAAGTCATCTAATGGCACAAGGAATTCTGCAGAAAACAAATTACAGCTTGCTTCTATGTCCCCGACTTTTTGTTCGATCTCTATTGAACATATTCCGGGGGTTCTTTTTAGTAAGTGATATACCTCGTGGAAAAGAGAGAATAATTTTATCGACGGATTGTCTTCCTCATTTAAAACAACGATAGAGATGTCGGAAGAAACACTAAAGCCTCTGACATCTTCCGCCTTTAACGGCAATTCAATAATCGATAACAATAATTTCTCTTCCAATAGCTGTTTGTAATGACTTGAAAGTTCTTCTGGTTTCTTGGTCTTCAATAATTCGGCTTTTAAATATTCCCTGAATTCCCGTGCTAATTCATCAGGTTTCAATATCCCAGGAAAATTCGGTATTTGACTTCTTTTGTCTGTCAATTCAGTCAATTTATTGGCAATGTAATGCGCCCTTCCTTCAGCGATATATACCTGCGGGGTTAATCTTTTTTCACGATTTATTCTATAGTCCGTCAGTGCAGGCATTGCCGGAACTGTGTCTGTAAAAAAAGCGGCAAGGGAGCGGTGATAAATATCAGCCAATTTTTTTATTTGAGTCAAAGTGTATAAGGCAAGTCCTTCCTCGACTTCTTTCACTTTAGTAACGGATGTCTTAATCTTTTTTGCTATCTCCTCAACAGTATATCCGGAACTTTTGCGGAGTGTTTTCAGCACGTCAGGATTAACTTTTATTTCCGGACTTTTTTTCATTTTTGTTTATCTCCCTCGCCTAATAATGAGAATCTGTCCACCTTTTTTCTGAATACTATAATTTAACGGGAAAACACTTTTCACAGAGATATTCATTGCCCTTTCTTGAATAAGCATCTTCGCCTAAAATAATAATCTCATTACAACTTGAACACCTGGTCGGTGCGTATGCAGGTGGATTTTCGAGTTTTTCAAAATTATATTCATTGGTTCCATACCATACATACATTTCGGTCTCACAGAAATTGCGGCATTCAGGACAGTCCTTCCAGTGTCCGTGATGTCCCTCATTAAAATGATAGCCGCAAAGAGTGTACCGTCTGTGATTACGATAGCAACTGTTCCGTGCATACGAGAACATCACGTACTTGTCTTCATCATCACAAATCCATTGACCGCAACATTCAGTTTTAATCAGATTTTTTGTTTTTCCGCACAGACCGCATTTTGGTACATCTCCTGTCTTTTTGCGTGAGATGTCTGTTTTCTTAACAATCCTTTTAATCTTTTTCACTAAGATCGAGTTCCCAATATCATCTCTGCAACTTTCTTTTTGGCTTCTTCGACAATTTTACTTGCCTCTGCTTTAAGTCTTTCAGCTTCAGAGATTCGTCTTTTAACTTCCTCAGCGATTTTGTTCTGGATTTCGAGAGGGGGAAGAGGAATTTTGACGGTTTTAAGTAATTCTATATTAACGCCTGATTGATTGTTCCAGTTTGTGCAAAGATTGAAAAATATCTTTGCTTTTTGGTATATATTCAGAATTATCCAAAGATATATCGGCGTGATGAAATCTTCATTAACTTTTATCCTTGTTATGTGATTTGAACAAAAATATTGCCCTTCTAAATCAAAAAAGGATGTCTTACCGACTAATTCTTGACTGTTTGTATTATTGAACAAGACTTCACCTTTTTGTAGTAAGTCATCATGTTTTTTATCGAGATAATCCTTTTTCAGATATATATTCTTATCAAATCTCAGCAGGCCGATATCATCAATATTTGTCGGTCTTATCTGAATGATGCCTTCATTAACTGTTTCTTGTTGAGAGTTGCCTGCTGCAAAGCCTGTTTTCAAATAATAAGTTATTCCCTCTAATGGCTTTACATCATAAGAGAACTTCCTTAGAAAAGAAAAAACCTCTTTGGAGTAATATAATGGGTCTAATCTTTGGACAACTTCATTATTCCAGACAAGAAAACACTTTTTAATTTTTATCTCTGGCAGTTTTATCCCAAGTTCATCAAGAACATAACTATCAATCGAATCCAATAGCCTCTGCGCTTCTGTTTCTTTCTGTTTTTTCTGATTGTAAGCTGATTGCATGATTTCAACGATTTCAGGTCTAAAAACTATGGGTATTGTTTTCAACGCTTGATAATCTAAAGCTGGTCTTGTGCCACCTGTTGAACGTCTAAAAGCTAATCTTTCTACAATATCTGAATTTAAAAAAGTTGCTAAAACCTCGCTCGTTTGATAGCTATCTGTCTTCATAGCGACTAAATGCTGATTTATATTCCCCTCAAAACCTTTAGGCGCGACTGAAGAAACAGCCATCCTGCCGACACCTGTAATCTTAATAATCAGATAGCCTTCTTTAACCTGACTCCGTTTGAGCATCCCATTGTGAGTATCAAAATTGATGTATTTGCAATCCTCTAAACTTATTCCTTCCTCGGTAACATTCTGAACTCTTAAGAAGGGCACTCCATTTTCAGATGATTCCGTGTAGTATTGCTCAGGCTCATCCTTTTCAGGTGTCGCCCCACCAGAGATGTTAATAATGTAGTCTCCGAGAGTTTTAGAGGTAAGTTTTCTTATTTTCTTTTCTAATTCGACAAAAATAGGCTGGTAGAAAAAACAATCTAATCTTCCCTCAATCTCATCGTTCCAGACAACAAAACTCTGCATTTCTACACACCCCTCACCCCTCTTCTTAGAGGGGAAGAAGACGTAACCTTTCTTTTTTCGGTTTCTCTTTGTTTTTTCGTGTCCCCTCTATCAAGAGGGGATAAAGGGGTGTGTTCTTTAATTATTTTTATATACTCCTCAATCTTTACCACCACCCCTTCAATATCATTCATAACCGCTTTATCTGTGAATCTTAAAACGGTTATTCCCATATTATTTAATTTTTGTTCTTTATTTTGGTCCCTTTCTAAAACTTCTTCAAACCCATGTGTATATCCATCCAATTCAATCGCAAGCATTAATTTATTGCAGAAAAAGTCTATGACATAGTTGTCTATTGGTTTTTGCCTATGAAAATCGAATCCCAACAATTGCTTGCCTTTTAAGTATGTCCATAACTTTATTTCTGCTTTTGTGCTATTAGTTCTCAGTTGCCGTGCCAATTCTTTTAACTTTGGATTGTAAAGTATTTTCATTTAAACACACCCCTGACCCCTCTTTTTAGAGGGGAACTTTTCCCTTCAAGAACTTCTTATATTCTTCATAAATTGTATTCAGATCATTTATTGGGTCTTCTCTACCAGTGGCGTCATAGCCGATATGGTCGGCTATTGCCATAAAGATTGGATACTTTATTAATCTTTCGTTTTCACCTTTCCTTCTCAGAAACACAAGTGAAGATTTAACGCCAGCTCCGTAATGGGTAAAAGCAAACTGGGGCAGGGAGACAACAGCCAGTATCTGGCATTTCTCCATTATAAAGTTTCTCACATATTGTAAGGATGAGTTTGTTAATATTCCGTCAGGCAAAACTACGCCGATCCTGCCGGTTTTTGGCTTCACAAAATCTATGCATCTTTCAATAAACATTATCTCTGTCTTCTGATTTTTTTTACCTTTGCCGAGGTCATACTTTTCCAAATAGTTTTTCTCTGTTGATTTAACAGTCGCCCCAAATGGCGGATTGGTGAGGATGATGTCGAAATAATCCTTCTTGAAGCCTTTGTGTATATCCGTAATTTCTTTAATATCTCTTAAAGAATCCGTGCTGATTACATTTGTATGTCCGTCATCATGTATTATCATATTCATCTTGCAGACCCTTGCAATCTGGTCGTTAATCTCAATTCCATAAAGATTATTCATAGCGAAGTTATGCCAGTGTTCCCATGCTTCTCTGTCGTCATAGTTTTCTTCTGCAAATTTTTTTACCAAATCCATTGCATTCAGCAGGAAGCCGCCGCTTCCACAGGCTGGGTCCAAGATTAAATCAGTCCTTTCAGGATTGAGCATCCTGACGGCAAATTCGACAATCGGGCGTGGGGTAAAAAACTGACCCATCTTTCCTTTAAAAAAGTCCTGCATAAACCGTTCGAATGCAACCCCTTTGGTGTCCAGATCAATCTTGTTTATAGCCAGCTCCTGCAGGTGCTCAACAACGTTATAAACAATCTTTGCATCCAAACGAATATCCTCTCTGAAAACCTCAGAATCTTCCTTTTTGGCCTTCTGATAAATAGAATCAATCCTATCGTAAACTTCTCCTGCCGATTCATGGGTGCCGATCTGGAATTTATACGTATCGCCCTTCTTTGTGCCCTTTTCGTCTTTCAGTTTGCAGAAAAGAAGTTTTGATACTTCGTCAAAAGCTGTTGTAGGCGCAAGTCTGCCGCCCTGCCAGACAGTATCGTGGGATTTCTCCAATGCCCTGATGAGTTCTTCTCTTGAGACTATCTTTAAATCCCTTGCCGGATCACCTTTAACAAATCTGTATTTAGGAGTTTTTCCATATCTTACAGAAACATCGGAGATTACATTTTTTTCTCGTTCGCTCGGGTTAAATCCCGCAACATCAAAGACCGTCTTTGTTGTGCCGGCAATAACAGCAGCGAACTTTGCCCTTAGACTGTTTGCGTTGCCGAAAGCCTGTTCAATCGCCTGTTTGAACTCTGCATCAGAAATGCCGTCTTTTTTACACTCTACTACAAGATAAGGCTTCTTAAGTTCTTCATCTTCGTAAATAACAATATCTGCTCTGTCTTCAGGCTTCCTTCTCGGAACAATCACCTCGAAATCTATCTTTTTATTCGGGTATTCATAATCCAGAACCAGCTCGGCAAAATAAGATGCTCTTACTTTTTCCTCCGGCTTTTTAAAACTTGTAGTATAGTCCCTGCTGCAATAATATGTAATTTTGGAATTATCATGAGAAAAAGAAATGAAACCCTTCTCGACTGCCCTCTGAATGTTTCTCTGAAAGATTGAGTCGTGATTGGTCTTTTCAGACATAAAATAACGTATCAGGATTATGTAATTTTTTCAAGAAATGAACATCCTCTTCCATTGATTATCAAGACATTTGCGCCATTAAGGATGCTTTGCCCTTTACTTTCCGCAATCAGACTGATTCGACACTATAACTTATATCCTATTTTCCTTAAAAACTCCTTCCTGTGAGCCTTGTCTTCAGCGCGCTCTATCCCCTTTGGTGACAAACCGTCAATGACACCGAGCACGCCGCTTCCTTGCGATGTTTCGGCTGTAACAACCTCGACCGGATTAGCAGTCGCACAGAAAATCCTGCATACTTCAGGACAATTCTTAATCTGGTTGAGGACATTGATCGGGAATGCATCCCGGAGGATGATACAAAAAACATGCCCGGCACCTAACTCCTGAAGGTTCTTGACACACACAGTAATCAATTCTGCGCTATTTCCCTCGGTTCTTATCAAGCAAGGGCCGGAGGCCTCTGTGAATGCTATACCGAATTTCGCTTGCGGGACAGTTGTCGCAATAATTTCATAAAGGTCCTCTGCGGTCTTGATAAAATGTGTCTGTCCGAGGATAATGTTGCTCCCTTCAGGTATGTCCAGTTTGACCAGCTTTAATTCCATAATTTCCTCCCTTTTATAGAGAACAGACGTTTGAACAGTTAATATAAATCTTCTTTTTTATCCAGATGATACCATGTATCCGATGCATTTTCCATCGGAATTGCCTGTCAACGGCTCTTGTCCCCTGTTGCTATGCTATAATGAAAATAAATTTTCCTCGGTATGTCAAGATATTCAACAGTATGGATGTTACAGTTTCACGGAAATGCGATATGAAATTTACAACCGGATTGTGCGTATTATTCTCTCTCTTATGTCTCTTATGCTTACCCTCCTCCTCAAACTGTGCATCAATAAAACAGCTTGACATAAAGGTACGGGAAAATCATATATATGTCTCGACCGCTGTATCACTCGCTGAAAAGCACCTTGAAGAACTGAAAAATGGCATTAAAAAGGAACTTTTTTTTTATATCGATGTTTTCAAATTGTGGAATATATGGCCTGATGAATTCATTACCGGTAAACTGTATGTAAGGACAATACAATACGATCCTGTCAAAACAGAATATATTGCAACTTCAAGTAATGGACAGACACTGATCGAGAAAAGATTTACTTCATTGGAATCAATGCTCCAGTGGGCACTCAGCATTCATGAACTGGGCATCAAAATTCCTCAAGACCCCGAACCTGGTGCTTATTTTGTCAGGGTAACCGTGGTATCGAAAATAAGAAAATTACCGCCTGTGTTAAGAGATTTATTGATTTTCATACCTGAGAATGAATTCAAGATCAAAAAAGATTCCCCTGTTTTCTATATAGGAACAGTCAGGTGAAAAACATCCGCTTTCATATAATCTGGGGCTTAATCATACTCATGGTTTTGATTTCCTTCGGGATTTCATTCCACTATATGACCCGCGAGGCAGTGCCTGTCCTGACACGAATTATCATCCTGTTACTCCTTCCATTGACGGTTATTCCTTTACTCACGCTTATGTTCTTCGTCAGTAAAAGTCTTGTAAAGCTCTATTTTGAAAAACGGAACAAAATCCTGGGGTACAAATTTAAAACGAAGTTTGTCGCTACCCTTGTCGTCTTGACGTTGATCCCTGCTACACTCCTGTTTATCATCTCAAGCGGCATTATCACGAACTACATAGAACGGTGGTTTACTCCTCAAATGAGAGAACCTCTTGAAGATTCAATAGAAATTGCAAAGGCTCTGTACGATATTGAAAGGGAAAAGACGCTCGGCTATGCACTGGCATTATCAAGGGGCAAGCTCGTAACAGGCGATTACCGGGTCAACTATCTTCGCACGATCCCGAAAGATGCAACAGAGACCCTGCAGGCTGCCTTTGGCGGCAAGGCAGGTGTCGAGGTTATTTCCGGCAAAGACGGCGATACAGTGAGGGCTGCTGTCCCCGATATACTCGAGGACAAACAGAAAGGAATTATCGTCGTCGAATCCCTCATCCCTCACAAGATCACCACAAGTGTTATGAACATCAAGGATGCTCATGAAAGCTATCTCACGCTCGAGTCTTTAAAGACACCACTCAAAATCAATTACCTGTTAATCCTCGGTTTCCTGACCATGATCGTGATCTTCATAACCCTCTGGGCTGCGTTGAGAATCGCCCGGGGCATAACAGACCCCATACAGAGCCTTGCTCAGGCAACGGAGCTCGTTGCTGCAGGTAACCTGCAGGTAAAAGTAGACATCAACAGGGAAGACGAAATAGGCCTCCTTGTGAATTCATTCAATAACATGGTAAAGGAATTAAAGGACGGAAAAGAATCGCTCCAGTCTGCCTATCTCGAATTAGAGAGTATCCTCGATAATATTGATTCAGGCGTTATCCTGCTTGATGCCTCGGGAAATGTTCGAATGATCAACAGGGCTGCATGTTCGATACTGAACCTGTCACCAGAAAACTTTACGGGGGAACACTATAGAGAGCTTCTGCAGAAAATAAAGTCAACAGAGCTTCACAGTCTCATTCAGGGTATTGAGGGAACTGAATTCAGGCCTGTTAAGAGAGAATTAAAGGCACTTATAGGTGACAGGAGGGTTATCCTGCGGGTCTTCATAACAAGTCTCCGTGACTCTGAAAAATATATCGGCATACTTGTTGTCTTCGATGATCTCACGGATATTATAGAAGCAGAAAAGGTAATGACATGGCAGGAGATTGCAAGAAGGGTTGCTCATGAAATCAAGAACCCTCTGACCCCCATTAAACTCTCAACAGAACGTCTGATAAAGAAATGGGAACAAAAAGATACTGATTTCGATCAGGTATTTCAACGGTCCGCAAAAACAATCATCCAGGAAGTGGACAGTCTAAAGAGACTCGTTGATGAATTTTCCAAAATCGGGAAAATGCCGGAGAGCCATAAAATCCCTACTAACCTCCCTTCAATTCTCGATGAGGTAATTGATCTCTATAAAGTATATAAACATATAGAATTCCTTACCTCTATCCCGGATAGTTGTCCTTTGGTCGACATTGACGGAGAACAATTTAAAAGAGTTATCATCAATTTATTCGATAATGCAATGCAGGCAATGTCAAACAGCGGAACTATACAAGTAACAGCAGAATTTGACGTTCAGGCCAACAGGGCATATATAAGCATCGCAGACACCGGGCCGGGAATAAAAGATGAAGACAAGGAAAAATTATTTCTTCCCTATTTTTCTACCAGACAAAATGGTACAGGCCTTGGCCTTGCCATTGCGAACAGGATTATTTCAGAGCACCGGGGTTATATCAGGATTAGAGACAATGAACCGCATGGTACTATTGTAACCATAGAGATTCCAATAAAGGAGAGCTAAATGGCTGAACCGGTCGTTCTTATCGTAGACGATGAAGAAGGCATCCGTGAGAGCATTTCCGGCATTTTAGAGGACGAAGGTTATGCTGTTATCACATCAACTACCGGAGAAGAGGCACTCAAGGTTTTAAAGGAACAGAATCCTGATCTCATTCTCCTCGATGTATGGCTTCCGGGCATTGACGGGATTCAAACCCTCAAAGATCTCAAAAGCATGAAACCCGACCTCCCTGTCATCATGATTTCAGGACATGCGAATATCGACCTTGCTGTAAATGCAACAAGAATGGGTGCATATGACTTTCTTGAAAAACCACTCTCACTCGAAAGGGTTTTATTGGCAGCCAAGAGGGCTCTAGAGCGAAGGACGCTCGAGTTAGAATACAAAGCCCTTAAACAGGACTTGACGAAACAGTGGAAACTCATCGGCAATTCCCCCAAAATGAACCACCTGAGAGAACAGATAGACATGGCTGCGCAAAGCAACAGCAGAGTATTGATTTTCGGAGAGAGTGGCTCAGGGAAAGAGCTCGTTGCCCATATTCTCCATAACAACAGCAGGAGGACTGAGAAACCGTTTATTGAGATGAATTGTGCCGCAATACCGCAGGAACTTATTGAAAGCGAACTATTTGGTCACGAAAAGGGATCTTTTACCGGTGCTTTTGAGAGAAAAAAGGGCAAATTTGAACTCGCAGACGGAGGGACACTCTTCCTTGACGAGATAGGAGACATGTCGCTTTCTACGCAATCCAAAGTGCTCCGCGTTTTAGAAACACAGGAATTTCAGCGTGTCGGCGGGAGCAGAAATATAAAGGTTGATGTGAGGATTATATCCGCCACAAACAAAGACCTCAATGAGGAAGTCAGAGAGAGCAATTTCAGAGAAGATCTCCTGTACCGGCTCAATGTGATACCACTTACTCTTCCTCCCCTCAGGGAGAGAAAAGACGACATCCCCATGCTCGTTGAATATTTTCTCGAATATTTCGCATCAGAATACGGTAAAAAACAGAAAAGAATAACAGCGGACGCTTTAAAAACCTTCGAGGCTTATAACTGGCCCGGGAACGTCAGGGAACTGAAGAATGTCATCGAGAGACTGGTCATCATGACACCATCAGATACCATAACACCCAAAAATCTCGTTTTCGGTGAGACTGTCCGCTCAGACTATTTCTCTCTTAAAACGCTTCGTGAGGCACGGGAATCGTTTGAAAAAGACTTTATTACAAAAAAGCTTGAGGAAAATAACTGGAACATCTCAAAAACAGCGGAGCTTCTCGACATAGAAAGAAGCAACCTTCACAGAAAAATTAAGTCTTACGACATAAAGACGCCTTAATTATGAGCTGTTACTCAATATTCCGGGGTTGCATGAATTTATACAGGTTTAAAACGTAACTTGCGTCCTGCAAAGGTGGCAGAATGGAAAGTTTTTTCCGCATATATGCCCTATTGTTTGTTTATATAAATGTATTAAATAAATAATACATATTAAAAAATAAGTATTTTTACCTATTGTATTTAATTTGATATTGTAATAAAAGTAACTATACATCAATAACAGGCCTCCGAAGGGGTGAGGGGGATTTCATAGTTTATACAAAGGCACTAATTAAAGATAGTGTCGAAATATACTCTATAATTACAAGTTAATATGCCTCTAAAGATTAGTGATACAATTCGTAATGTTACCAAAAGATGTCAACGTTCCTTTGGTTGTTTAGATAATGAGAAATTAGATATGTGCACTATTGAGAGATGTATCGAGGGGAACGGTTGTTATCTTAAAAATCCGATATTTCCTGATTGCAATTATCAAATATCGCTTGTAAATTCAGCAATATGCAGTTGCCCTGTACGGTCTGAACTTTATAAAAAATACGGCATATGAATCCCGATGTTTTAAATATATTACAGGAGATGAGGAATGTTAATGGAATGAGTACTCCTGCGGGTAAAGAAAGAAAGGACTTTTCGCTGAAATCTAAAATATCCTGTAAAACAGATGACATTGGGTTGGAGTCGTTTCTTATATGTTTAGAAAAGAAACCTAAAAATTGTACATTTTCAATCCTGTTCGGTAATAGATACTTTTGTAAAAAACCTCTCTTTCTAAAGTGACCCCCTCGTTCTGACTCAACCACCCCATTAAGCTAATCCCCTATCCTGTGTATTTTCATAAAATTTGTTTTCTTCATTGTTGAGAGGGGGGAACATGATATGATTATGATCCTGTCACGTTTTTTTACGATTTTTTCTCGAACAAGAGACCGTTCAACCTCTTTTACCATTTCATCGGTCGTGGTAAGTGGCCTCATGAACTTTGAAGTAACACCCCAGTAAAGGCACATCTTTTTCTGAACCTTCGCATTAGGTGTATAGGAGATTATTGGTACCTTCGGTCTGAGTTTCGACACTAACCGGGCGGTAAAACCTGAGCGGGTAAAGGCAACGAGTACCTTTGTTCTCATATCCTCTGCTGCCCTGCATGCTGCATCAGCAACAGCATCAGCAACGGTGTTTCCGCGGATATAGGACGACGAACCATGCCGTGTCGATTCCGTATATCGTATAATCTTGTCCATCATCCTGACAGCAAGGGCCGGATATTTTCCCGTGGCTGTTTCGGCAGAAAGCATCAACGCGTCACTACCGTCGAGCACTGCATTGGCAACATCTGTCGTTTCAGCCCTCGTCGGCCTCATATGTTCTGTCATCGATTCAAGCATCTGTGTTGCAGTTATGACAATTTTCCCTTTCCTGTTAGCTCGTTCAATCAATCCTTTCTGTATGAGAGGTATCTCTTCAGACGGCATTTCTACGCCGAGGTCACCCCTTGCTACCATGATTCCCTCTGCTTCAGAAAGGATATCTTCAATATTATGGAGTGCCTCTGGTTTTTCTATTTTCGCTATAAGAGGTATCGGGTGTTTTCTTTTTGCAAGCCATCTCCTGACCATTATGATGTCATTGACATTACGTACAAACGAGAGTGCGACATAATCTACATCATTATCCATTCCAAGCAAAAGGTCCCTCTTGTCCTTTTCTGTAAAGGAACTCATGGATAATGCTGCACCGGGGAGATTAACGCCTTTTCTCTCTCTGAGCACTCCTCCCTCACGTACTTTTGCTTTAACCGCGTCCTTTTCTACACTGATAACAGCAAGCTGGACCAACCCATCGTCAAGAAGGATTTTATCACCTTTTCGGATATCTCTCATGAGAGGGGGATATGAAATGTATAACATCCTGCTATTGCCGGTACCGACACCTGGCTTTAACATAATAACGCTGTCTTTTTTCAAATCTACCGCGCTATTTTCTATACGTCCGACCCTTATCTTTACTCCTTGAAGGTCCTGTATGATGGCAACCGGTTTCCTGTGGGCACGAGAAAATTCCCGAATCATTCGTATATATCTTTTGTGCGTATCATGATCTCCGTGGGAAAAGTTCAACCTCGCAATGTCCATACCACCTTTTACGAGTGATGACATGACTGTCTTGTGAGATGATGCCGGTCCTATCGTACAAATTATTTTGGCTTTCCTGTATTGAATCTTACGCGGTGAACTCATGAAGTATCCCTCTTTCCTCCCTCTTCAGTACGATATGCACCCGCCACCGTTCACCCTTGTCCGGAAAATCAGAACGGTAGTGTGCACCGACGCTCCCCTTCCTGAGAAGAGCAGCCTCTGTGATTAATCTGGCGCATATGATCATATTCTTCAGTTCAATTTCACGTCTCTTCATAACAATTTTGTCAAGGATAGTTTCCCAGTCATCAAGCTGAGCCTGTGCTTCTCTGAGAGACTCTTCGCAGCGGATTATTCCGACCTTCTCCCACATCAATTTTCTCAATGAATGCCGTACCTCCTCACAATCAGGGATTGACGAAGCATGAAGAGCGCTGTCTATAGCCTTACGGACTACCTGTATGCGTTTCTTTCTCCTTGAGTATTTTAAAGCTGCCTTACCGGCCCGTGCACCAAAAACGAGTCCTTCGAGAAGGCTGTTTGAAGCGAGCCTGTTAGCGCCGTGCACACCCGTACACGCAACCTCACCGGCTGCATATAAACCTCGTATATTCGTTGCGCCATGGAGATCAGTCTTCACACCACCCATAATATAATGGGCAGCAGGTGATACGGGAATCATGTCTTCTGTAATATTGACATCATACCGGAGGCACGTAGCATAAATCCTGGGGAACCTGTTTTTAACGAATGAACTATCAAGATGTGTAAGGTCTAAGAATACGTACTTGCTGTTTGTTCTGACCATCTGTGATATGATGGCCCTTGAAACAATATCCCTTGGTGCAAGATCTCCGTCCGGATGATACATGCTCATAAAGGGTTCTTTACGGATATTCCTGAGAATTGCGCCCTCTCCTCTCATTGCTTCACTCAATAAGAACTGAGGAGCTGAGGGAGCAAAGAGAACAGTCGGGTGAAACTGAACAAATTCCATGTCCTCAACTATGGCACCTGCCCTGTATGCAATGGCAAGGCCATCGCCTGTTGTCACCTCAGGATTCGTAGTCCTCGAAAAGATCCGGCCCGCGCCTCCCGTGGCAAGGACAGTAACCCTTGCAAAGATCGCACTAATCTCCTTACCCCTCAATATGTATGCACCAAGACATGCACCGTCTTTAACAATGAGATCCACAGCAAAGCCAAACGGGTATTTCTTAACCGAAGGGTAGGAGCGGACTTTGTTGAGGAGCACCCTCTCGAGTTCCCTTCCTGTTGAATCTCCTTGCGCATGGAGTATCCTTTTCCTCGAATGGGCAGCTTCCATCGTAAAGTCCAGTTTCGTTCCCTCTTTGTCAAAATCAGCGCCCCAAGATATGAGTTCAAGTATCCTTTCCGGACCGTCCTCAACAAGTATTTTTACAGCCTTTTCCATACAGAGTCCGTCCCCGGCCTTCAACGTGTCTTCAAAATGTATCCCGACCTCGTCCTCATCACTCAACGCAACAGCAATCCCGCCCTGTGCATATTCAGTACTGGACTCAGCAGGCCGCTCTTTTGTCACAACAAGAACTGTGCCGTGTTCCGCAAGTTCTATCGCAGCCCTGAGACCTGCAACCCCGCTCCCTATGATGAGAAAGTCCGCTACTTCCGTCTTCATAATAGGAAGAATAAATGATACCATTCTTTTAATCAAGCACAGATGTAACCGCTTCTATCAAAACTGATATCTACTGAGATTGCAGGTAGCGTAAAATCTTCTGTGTAAAAATCTTGAGGTAAAAAATAAAAGGGTGTATTCTCCATTGTTCTGACAGGAACAAGAAAGGAGGGATACACCCATGTCAGTAAAGGAACTGACGAAGATA
>Ga0209270_1003287_pt1 | contig 14317 bp, 13 predicted proteins | sample MTBAKSrepl1MetaG_FD_187456 | JGI IMG/M metagenome (GOLD analysis project Ga0209270, IMG submission 187456) | Enrichment culture microbial communities from Arthur Kill intertidal strait, New Jersey, USA, that are MTBE-degrading - MTBE-AKS1... | ecosystem: Environmental > Aquatic > Marine >...
TGTATCCGGTTATCTCTTCGACTGCGTCGTTAAAAAATTCCATGCGGTATTTTTCCTGCAGGAATATCCGGTAAACAATGCCGGGCAGATTCCTGGCCAGGGTTCTATAAGACAGCTCGCTCTCCCTGAGCGCCTCTCCCACCTCCTTGCGGTCGCTGATGTCGATGATGAAACCCCGCAAACCGACCGGCCGGCCGCCTTGAAGGATCGGCGTTGAACGAAAAAGGGCCGGGAAAGTGCGGCCGTCCTTGCGCCGGGCCGTATATTCGGATAAACCGGACTTCTCGCCCCTGAGGATCAAATCAATGTTTTCCCAGACTCTTTGACGATCTTCCGGGATGATCATCTCAAAAGCGTTCAAGCCTTGCTGGAAATCCTCTTGAGTGTATCCGAAATGATCAAAGGCCTTCCGGTTGACAAAGGTCAGGTTCCCCGCCAGGTCCATTTCATAGATGGTTTCCGGGAGCAGTTCGGCCAGTTCCCTGAACCTCTCCTCGCTGGCCCGCAAGGTTTCTTCCCATTTTTTCCGGGCGGTGATGTCCTCGTAAATAACCAAAAAATTTCTTTCCGCCAAGGCCACCGGCCGGAATAGAATCTCCTTTTGGCTCCCGTCCATGCAAATCACCGGAAAAACACGCGGGTTGCACTCGCCCGGCGCGGCGTCTTTAAAATCATCTTTCCAGGCCGATATGGCCTGGCTTCGGAGCTTCGGGTCAGGAAAGGCCCTTTTAAACCAGTCCCGGCCGGTGTTCAGATCGGCCGGACCGTAACCGAAAATTTCTTCGAACTTGGGGTTGACGTATTCATAACGCCCGTCCGCCCGAATAAGGGCCACCCCCAAAGGCAGATGGGCCACCAGGGTCTCGAAACGCTCTTTATCCTGTCTTGTCCGGGCCTCGGCCTCTGAATCCGTCGGCGGGCCGACTTCAAAACCGGCTTTCTCCAAACGGTCCCGAAGCGCCTCGGCACTCTCCGACTCGCCGCCGACCACTGAAAAAACCGGGCGATCATGCCTCTTCTTTATGTTCATGGCGGGTCTCCTTTAACCGGACCGGCTAAAGATTGAAACCTTCGATAGTGAGGTGCTGGGAAAAAAGCCGAATCCTCAGCCTTTGAGGTTAAATTTAAAAGAACCGACGAAATAGTCAAGACTTATCCCTTCAGCCCGGCCCCTCCCCATAATTTTTACAATTTTTCTCGGCCCGTTCCGATACCTGAATCCTCGAAAAGAAATTGACTTCCGGAATGAATTGGTTTTCAATACTCTTGGCGGATTGGAGCCGAACGCGATTTCGGCCGGGTCGAAATAATGGCCAGGAGACCCGTAGTCGCCGGGTCTGAAAACCGGAAAACAAGCCTTAGACCATTGGGAAACAGCGTTTCGATTGCGGAGGTTGAGTATTATGAATAAAAAATTTAAACACCTTTTGTTCACCTCGGACCTGTCCCAGGGTTCGCGGTATGTCTTTAATTACGCGGTCAGCCTGGCCAATCTTTATGGCGCCCGCATGACCATTATGCACGTCATGGAGGAGGTTTCTCCCCACATCACCAGTCTGCTCGGCGGCATCCTGAGTGAAAAGCAGCTCAAGGAAATCCAGGCCAAACACAAGAACGAGGCCATGACCACCCTGGTGGGAAAAAGCCGGGAACGCTACCTTATCCAGGAAGGACTGGAAATGTTTTGTCGGGACGCCGTGGCCGAAATACCCGAATGCGACCTGACGCCGGATGAGGTGGTCATCACTTCGGGGCACGTGGCCGACGAAATCCTAGGCCAGGCTTATAAGGGCGGCTGCGACCTGATCGTCATGGGCCAAAGGCCTCGCGGCGCCCTGATCGAAGCCCTGTTGGGCAACGTGGTCAGGGACGTCTTGAAACGTTCCAAAATACCCGTTCTGATCGTCCCCATGCCCGAAGACCTGTCCTGAAGTAAGTGAAAAAATTTGAGCAATTAATTGGATATTAATGACAGCAAGGCGGACGGCCGCCGAATTCTTTTTCATTGGCCCGGGCCAAACGCTCCAAAAACCGACTGAAAAAGCCTTTCGGCTTTAAAAATTTTCGAGGATCACCCGAGAAGGCGTCCCGGCAACCGGGCGAACAGAAAAAGTATCTTTGCCCCTTACAATCGGCAAACCGGAAGGTTCGATCCGGGTTGAGCCGCCGGCCGCAGACCGGGTCTGTTACTGTTTTTTGTTTTAACTCCTTCATTTTCATCTTCCTTTCCAATCGGCCGGACTGGTTTCCAGGGCGCGGGTCAAAAGCCCGCGCCCTGTTTAAGGGTTAGCGCCAGCAAGCCCCTTGGCCGCGGCCCCAGCCGGAAAACCGATCGCCGGGACCGTAACCGTAGCGCCGGTCCGGATTGTTCTTTCTCCATTCCAGTTCGGCCGCCAGACGCTTCTGGGCCCGCTCGTTTTCCAGTTGATTGATTTCAGCCTGCAAAGCCCTGGCCTTAGTCTCGTTCAACTCCGGAGCGGCCAGGGTCGCCTCCAACTCGGCTCGTTTCTGATAAAGCTCATTGTTCAGCTTGGCCGCGCCCTCGAAGTATTCGCCTTCCGGGCCGTCATAAGCCCCCCAATGGCCGTAGCCGTAACCCATGTGACCCCGGAAGCCGGGCCCCTGGGCCAGGGCGGCCGTGCCGACCAAGCCAAGAATACCCAGAAGCAAAGCCAAACCGATCAAAGTTTTTCTCGTCATGTTCGTTCCTCCTTCCTAGAAAATATTTTGTTCAGGTAGTTCATAGGGCAAAAGGCGGGCCAAAAGGGGAAGCAAAGGACTTTTATTACATAATAGACTGATTTTTATTAATATATTTTTCGGGGCCGAGCGGGAACCAGAACGCTGTCCCAAAATCTTCAAAGAATATCCTGGATGATTTTTTTACAGTGGGAACGATGATGTAAAATTATTAGACAGAAGGACCCGGCCGGATAATTTATTTATGTCCCGAACCGAGGGCCCCCAAGGGGTCCGTCCCTCCAGAAAGTCAATTTGATCTCGTTTTCAAAAAGATCAATCGCGGCCGTCCGGCCGCTCCTCCTTAAAACAGGCCGTAAATGCTTCGGCGGAAAAAGGCAGGCGCCGTTCGACCCGACACGGATTACTCCCACCGGGAACGACCGTTTCGAGTAATCAGTTAGTTATCGGTGGTCTGGATTCCGGCTTGCGCGGGAATGACGGTGCTAACTATCAGTCATTCCTGCGAAAGCAGGTATCAACTTCCGCCGGCTAGGCTGAAAAGGGCGGAAAATGCGCCCGTTTAGTGAACGGTTACCGCCTCGAAAAATAACTTCTTGATTTGATTCGCCCGTTGTGGTAGAAAAAATAAATTTAAAAAATCCATAAAAGTTAATCCAGTCGAACTGCGGTCTGTCTTTTCACGGGGTATCGTTTTGAAAGCCGGCGCGGGCCAGGCTTGAACAGCGAGTCAAGCCTGGGAATTTTTCCGCCGGTAGGGGACGGAATCATTCTTCAGCGCCGGAAGACCTTCAGGGTGACCCATGGAATTGGTCAATGAGATTTTGCAGACCATTTTGAGCGGGATTGCCATCGGCTGCATTTACGGCCTGGTCGCCCTGGGTTTCGTCCTGATTTACAAGGCCACGGAAGTGATCAATTTCGCCCAGGGCGAGATGATGGTCCTGGGCGCCTTTATCGCCTATAGTTTAATAACGGTCTTCAAATTCCCCTACTGGGCCGTCCTGGGTTTGACCATCGTCGCCCTGGGACTTTTCGGCCTTATTCTGGAGCGCGTCCTTCTGCGCTCCCTCATCGGTGAACCCGTCTTCGCCATCGTCATGTTAACCATCGGCCTGGGTTATTTCATCCGGAGCGGAGTGAGCATGGTTCCCTTCTGGGGCACGGAAACTTACGGATTCAAGACCCCCTTTACGGACGAGTTCGTCAGGTTCAGCAATCTGGTTATTTCCTGGGAACAGTTGGCCATCATCATCATGACCCTGGTTCTACTGACCGTCCTTTTCCTTTTTTTCCGTTACACTCGTATCGGCGTGGCCATGAGGGCCGCGTCCCAAAACCAACTGGCCGCGGTTTACATGGGCATCAGCGTCAAACGGGTCTTCGCCCTGACCTGGACCATCAGCGCGGCCCTGGGGGGCATCGCCGGCATCCTCCTGTCCCCCATCACCTTCGTTCACATGAACATGGGCTTCATCGGCCTCAAGGCTTTTCCGGCGGCCGTGCTCGGGGGTTTCGGCAGCATCCCCGGCGCGGTGGTCGGCGGCCTTATTATCGGGGTCACCGAGAGCCTGTCCGGTGTTTACCTGCCCGAGGGCTGGAAAGACGTGGCCGCTTATATCATCCTCATCCTGGTTCTGATCCTCCGCCCCGAGGGTCTCTTCGGGGTCCAGGCCAAGAAAAAGGTGTGAGTCCATGCGCTTCGTCATGAAGAAGGACTATTACGAAGACATCCGGTTGTTCAAGTACCGGAGCACCTTTTTCTGGTATGCGGCCCTCATCGCCGGCTGCTGTCTTGTGCCGCTGGTCCTCGACGATTACCTGATCTCTCAACTGACTTTTATCTGCATGTACTCCATCGCCACCGTGGGTCTGATGCTGCTGACCGGGTACACCGGTCAAATCTCTCTGGGCCACGCCGCTTTTTTCGCCATCGGCGCTTACACTTCGGCCATTTTGACCTTGAAGGGCCTGCCCTTCGTTCTGGCCCTGCCGGCTGCCGGCCTGCTGGCCGGTCTGGTCGGCCTTCTCATCGGACTGCCGGCCCTGCGTCTGTCCGGCCTTTATCTGGCCATCGCCACCATGGGTTTTTCCTTCATCGTCGACGAGATTCTGGTCAGATGGGAGTCCCTGACCCGAGGCAACATGGGCCTGATCGTGGCGTTCCCGTCCATCGGTCCTTTCAGCTTTTCCACCGAGACCAGGTCTTACTATCTGACCCTGACCGTCCTGGTCTTGACCATCCTGGCCGCCAGAAACATTCTGCGCTCGCCCACCGGACGGGCCATGATCGCCATTCGCGACAGCGAGGTGGCCGCCCAGGCCATGGGCATCAGCCTGGCCAGGTTCAAGACCACGGCCTTCGCCGTCAGCGCCTTTTTCACCGGTGTGGCCGGGAGCCTGTACGCCCACAAGCTGACCTTCATCAATCCCGAAAGCTTCACCATAATCGTCTCCATCGAATTCCTGGCCATGATCATCATCGGCGGACTGGGCAGCCTCCACGGTGCCGTCTTCGGCGCGGCCTTCATCATTTTCCTGCCCCAGATCATCCTGATGTCCAAGAATTATCTGCCCGCTTACCTGAGCGAACAGACCGGTCTCGAACCGGCTCTGTACGGCCTGATGATCATCCTGTTCATTCTTTTAGAGCCTTTGGGCCTTTACGGCCGGTGGCTGAAGACCAAATTCTATTTCCAGATGTTTCCCTTGTATAAGAAAGACACTTTCAAACGGGAAAAGAAATTTTTCAAGGCGGAAAGACATTAGATGACCTTTTTCGAAGCTTTCGGCATTTCCGTCTCTTTCGGCGGGCTGACCGCCCTCAGGCGGGTCGTTTTTGAAGTCAACCAAGGCGAGCTTTTTTCGATCATCGGACCCAACGGGGCGGGCAAGACCACGATCTTTAACTGCATCAGCCGTTTTTACGACGTGGACGAAGGGACATTCATTTTCAAGGGCCGGGACATCACCCGGATCAGTCCTCATGCCGTGGCCGGGCTGGGCATCGCCCGGACCTTCCAGAACATCGAGCTGTTCAAGAACGCCACGGTCATCGACAATCTCCTTTTGGGCCGGCACCGCCACCGGCGGTCCAACCTGCTGACCGAGGTCTTCTTCACCGGTTCGGTCAGGCGGCAGGAACGGCGCAACCGGGAAAAGGCCGAGGAAATCATCGATTTTCTTGATCTCCAGGCTTACCGCGACCAGGTCGTGGCCGGTCTGCCCTACGGGGTCCAAAAGATCGTCGAACTGGGCCGGGCCTTGACCCTGGAGCCGGAACTGCTGCTGCTCGACGAGCCTTCCGCCGGCATGAACGTGGAAGAAATCGAGGACCTGGCCTTCTGGATCACGGACATCAAGGAAGAGCTCGGCCTGACCATCATCATGGTCGAACATAATATGCGGCTGGTCCAGGAGATTTCCGACCGGGTCCTGGCCTTGAATTTCGGGGAGGCCATCGCCCAGGGGACTCCCGGCGAGGTCCTGGCCCATCCCGAAGTCAAAAACGCCTATTTGGGAGAGGAAGGCGCTTTTGCTGCGGATTAGGAACATCGAGTCTTATTACGGCCCGGCCATGGCCATCAAGGGGGTGTCCCTGGACGTGGAAGACCAGGACGTCGTGGCCATCCTCGGGGCCAACGGCGCCGGCAAAACCACGACCCTCAAGACCATATCCGGGGTGATCGAACCGGAAAAAGGGAGGATCGAATTTTTGGGCCGGCGGATCGATCATCTCTCGCCGGACAAGATCGTCCGCCTGGGCATCTCCCACGTGCCTGAAGGCCGGGAAGTCTTCCACGACTTGACGGTCAGGGAAAACCTGATGATGGGGGCCTTCCTCCGGCGGGACCGCGACGGGGTGCAGCAAGACTTCCAGACGGTCTATCAATATTTTCCGGTTCTCAAGGACCGGGGCGATCAATTGGCCGGGGACATGAGCGGCGGCGAGCAACAGATGCTGGCCATGGCCCGGGCCCTCATGGCCAGACCCAAGCTCCTGCTCCTGGACGAACCTTCCCTGGGTCTCTCGCCGGTCCTGGTCAAGGAAATATTCCGGATCATTAAAAGGATCAACCGGGAGCAGAAGGCGACCATCCTCCTGGTCGAGCAGAACGCCCTGATGGCCCTGTCCCTGGCCCGTTACGGCTACGTGATGGAACTGGGGCGGATCGTCCTGGCCGATTCCTGCCGGAACCTGATGGAGAATGAAGACGTCAAGGAATTCTACCTGGGGATCAAGGCAGAGGGCATCCGGGGCTCGAAGAGATGGAAGAGGAAGAAAAAATGGCGTTAAAGGGCGCCGCGGCCTCGCCGTCGGCCAGAAGTCCGGAGGTGAACACTGTTCCGCGCCTGTTCTGGAGCAGGGTGAAGGAATGGGGCCGGCGCGCGGCCATGCGGGAGAAGCATCTAGGCCTGTGGCGGGAAATATCCTGGGCGGAGTATGGACAAAAGGCCAAGTGGACCGGCCTGGGCCTGACGGCCCTGGGCTTAAGCCGGGGCGACCGGGTGGCCGTCATCAGCGAGAACCGGCCCGAGTGGCTGTATGTGGATATGGGGGCCCTGGCCGTGGGCGGGGTGACCGTGGGCATCTATACCACCGACTCGGCCGCCCAGGTGGAATACGTGGTCGGCCACAGCGGGTCCAGGTTCTACGTGGCCGAGGACGAGGAACAGCTAGACAAAATTCTCGAGGTCCGAGACAACCTGCCCCAACTGGAAAAGATCGTGGTGATCGACCTGGAAGGTCTGCGGCATTTTTCCGATCCCATGGTGCTCAGCTTCGACCAACTGCTCGACCTGGGCCGTGATCTGGAGGCCCGCCGGCCCGGGCTCTTCGAGGAACTCCTCCAGGCCCCTGAGCCGGAAGACCTGGCCATTTTGATTTATACTTCCGGCACCACCGGCCCGCCCAAGGGGGCCATGATCTCCCATTACAATATCTTGGCCGTGGCCGACGCTCAGGCGGTTATCAATCCGGGCTATCCGACCGACGAACTTCTGACCTTTCTGCCGCTCTGTCACATCGCCGAACGCAGCGTCACGGCCATGGGTCTTCTGATCAACGGGTACACCTGCAACTTCGCCGAAGAAATGGACACGGTGCCTCAGGACATCCGGGAAGTCTCCCCGACCGTCTTCTTCGCCGTGCCCAGAATCTGGGAAAAATTCTACTCGGCCCTGGTCCTTCGGATGAAGGATTCTACTTTTTTGGAAAAACTGGCCTTCAAGCTGGCCCTGGCCATAGGCCGCAAGACCTCGGCCTACCGGCTTCAGCTTAAAAGTCCGCCTCTTCATCTTCGGCTTCTTTTCCACTTGGCCGACTGGACCGTCCTGAAGAACCTGAAGAGATTCATCGGTCTGGACCGGGTCCGCTACTGTCTGTCCGGGGCCGCGCCCATCTCCCCGGACCTTTTGAAATTCTATTCGGCCCTGGGCATTGACATGAGGGAGGTTTACGGCCAGACGGAATCCACCGGGGCGGCCACGATTCACTATCCGGGCCGGACCAAATTCGGGACGGTGGGCCAACCCTTGCCGGGTCTTGAGGTCCGCCTCGACGGTGACGGCGAGATATTACTCAAAGGCCCGTCCGTCTTCATGGGCTATTTCAACGATCCGGAAAAAACCAGGGAGACCATTGTGGACGGTTGGCTCCACACCGGGGACGTGGGCCGGATCGACCAGGACGGCCACCTGATCATCTCCGACCGGAAAAAGGACATCATCATCACTTCGGGCGGCAAGAACATCACCCCTTCCGAAATTGAAAACCAGCTCAAATTCAGTCCGTACATCAACGACGCCGTGGTGATAGGGGACGGCCGCAACTATCTGACGGCCCTGATCATGATCGACGACGAAAACGTGATGAAATACGCCCAGGAGAACCGGATACCTTTCACCACTTACGCCAGCCTGACCAAGGCTCCGGAGATCGTCAAACTGATCGAGCAGGAAGTGGAGAAGGTCAACCAGAAGTTCGCCCGGGTGGAAACCATCAAGAAATTCAGATTGATCGACATCCAGTTGACCACCGACGATGAAGAAATCACCCCGACCATGAAGATGAAGCGGAAGTACATCAGCCAAAAATTCAAGGACCTTATCGAATCGATGTATTGACCGGATGGCCCCGCCGGGACCGCCTCGGCGGTTTCAGCCTAGACAGGCTTTGAACACCCCAAAGAGGAGAGGAGGAGCAATCATGAAAAAAAGTTTAATCGTGATGGCTTTGGCCTTGATGATGTCCCTGGTTTTTTCTGGTCTCTTAGCCGCTGAAGAGGGAGTGACGGACAACGAGATCGTCATCGGTTCCCACCAGGACCTGAGCGGACCCATCGCCGGCTGGGGCATTCAGGTGAAAATGGGTTTGGAAATGAGGGCTCGGGAGATCAACGAAGCCGGCGGGATTCACGGCCGGAAAATCCGGCTGGTCATCGAGGACAGCGCCTATGATCCGAAAAAGGCCATCATGGCCACCAACAAAATGATCAACCTCGACAAGGTGTTCTGTTTTATCGGCAACATGGGCAGCCCGACCGCCCTGGCCACCAAACCGATCATCTCGGCCAAGAAGATTCCCCAGATGTTTCCCCTGACCGCCGCCTCGGGCTTTTTCGAGCCCCACGACCGTTACAGCTTCGGCGGTTTTACCCCGTATTACGACCAGGCCCGCTGCATCGTCAAATACTTTACCGAAATCAAGGGTTACAACCGCATCGGTTTGATGTACCAGGATGACGAGATGGGGGCCATCATGAAGAAAGGGGTGGAGGATCAACTGGCCGTCTATAAATTGCAGATGGTCGGGGCCGAATCATACAAGAGAGGGGCCACCGAGTTCAGTTCCCAGATCGCCAAGCTGCGCAAGGCCGAGCCCCAACTGGTGGTCCTGGCCACGGTCATCCGGGAAACGGTCGGGGCCCTGAAGGAGGCCAAGAAGATCGGCTGGGAAGTGGATATGTGCGGGATGACGCCGGCCCACACCAAACTGATCCCCATGCTTTCCCAGGGGGCCGGGTTCTCGGCCGACGGTTTCTACTGCGCGACCCAAACCCCTTACGTCTACGCCGACAGCTCCCGGGCCAGCGTCCGGGAATGGTGGAAGCGCCATGTGGACTGGTTCCAGAAGGAACCGGACATGCCCACCTCTGCCGGCTGGGCCGGGCTCTATTATTTCTCCCTGGCCGCCGAAAAGGCGGGCCGGGACCTGACCCGGGAAAAACTTATCGACGCCTTGGAAACCTTCCGAGAGGAGCCTGACGAAGTTTTCGGGGGCGCGCCGATCACCTTCACTCCGACCAACCACCAAGGGGCCTTCACCGTGCTCATGCAACAGATTCAAGGCGGCAAGTTCGTGACCATCTACCCGGAAATCATCGACTACCGGAAGGCGGAAAAACTCAAGGCCAAATAGGGGTTAGGGGGTAGCCCCGGCCGTTGTTACACTGGTTCCCAGGCTGGAGCTTGGGAACCAGTGATCGCTTAATAGGGATTGCTTCGGTCCGCCTGAGGTGGACCTCGCCATGACGACTCGTTCTTTGCTGGGTCCATACTTTCACAGTCACTGGAGCTTGGGGGTCAGCGCACATTATTTCCTCCGTCCGGGTGGCCCCGACAATTCATTGTCCGGGCGCCCCAGGCGCAAGAGGTTCAGCCGGGGAATCCAGTGGGGTGTGGGGCGGACCTTCCGGCCGAGACAGGCGTTGCACCAAGCCTCTTGTTCCTTCGGAACTTCGACAACAAGTTGTCGAAGCCACCCCCTGGTTCAGTCGGGGAAGTCGATGGAGAGCCTGAAGATTTTATGCTAAGTTGCGATCTAATGAGTAATATTAATGTATGTGAAATTAGTCAGTGATCGAACTCGTTTTGGATCACTGGCCAGTTCTTTTAGTGCCGCACAAAGGGTATGTTCCACTTGGTCCAATGATTTGTAGACCCGGTTATGGAAATGATAGATAAGACCTTCGCCGACCGCCCTTGCCCGGCGTCTCTATCGCCGCCGGACCTTTACGGTTATAAGCGGATATCAGGTTGTGCACGGTCTGAACCGCAAGTCCTGTGTGCAGCGCTATTTCGGCCGCCGGACGTGGAGCGACCAACGCGTTCCAGATAACCAGCCATTTCCGGACTCTCCAGAATCCAGCCGTCTCTTTAATTTTCTTCTGAATCTCCTTCTCGGAAAGGCGCCCCACCACCTTGGTGACTTTTCCCATAACTGCCCGCCCTTTTCGTCTAGGGCAGTATAGCATATTACTTATTAGTTTGCAGCTTAGTATCAGGCACGACCGCCTCGATTATTTTCCCGGCCTCTTTTTCAATCAGCCGGGTGGTGGCCTGAAGACGGTCCTATGGCAGGTCATAAAACAGCCCGGTGCTGTCCAGGCCCACGGCGTAGGCGGAAATGGCCAACGAGCCGACTTTTATGTCTTGATGGGGCGTGCCGCAGGTGCCGACCCTGATAACGGTCAAATTTTCGGATTTTGCTGCCCTGGTTTTTGTGAATTCATTCAGAACATAGGCTTCGATCAAGGCTATTTCCAGGTTATCCGTTCCGATGCCCGTGCCGATGACGGTGACCGGCCGGCCTTTATAGGCCCCGGTCCGGACGGCGAATTCCCGGTTTTGCCCCCTGTGGGGTCAGGCTGCCGGGGTCGAAGTATTCGGCGACCAGGTCGACCCGGTCGGGGTCGCCGCAAACAATGATGTATTGGGCCAGTTGTTCCTTGAGCAGGCGGAGATGATAGACCCGACCGTTTTGGACGGTGATCAGCTCGGAATCTTTCGACATTCTAAAAGATTACTTCAGGCGGCCGTCACCCGGCCGGAGCCTTCGTCTTAGAGGGGATCGAAGTCCGGCGGAAGCTCCTCGACCATAAGTTTGAGATACTCCAAAGCCTCCTTGGCCTCGGCTTCGTCGATTTTGTGGATGGCGAACCCGGCGTGGATAATGACGTAGTCGCCCACGGCCACGTCATCCAGAAGCATCAGGCTTATTTCACGTCGGGCGCCGGCATGATCGGCCACGCCCATCCCGTCGGACCTGATCTCCAGAATTCGGGCGGGGACGGCTAGACACATCGGAAAGCGCTCCTTGTTTCTTTTATTCATACTTTTATAGAGTATATTACCTCGGCCCGAGATAATGGTAGTCTTTTTTGACGGCAGGTCCCATCGACTTCCACGGCCCGGTTGAAAGCCGCCCGGTTTTATGGTATGGGCAATGAACGTTTCTGCTTGTTGAAGCCAATTTACAGGAGAACCCGATGATTCTCAAACAACTCCTGGTCGGTCAGATGGCGGTTTTCTGCTACCTGATCGGCTGCGAAGCCACCAGAGAGGCCCTGGTCATCGACCCGGCCGGAGACGAAGAGTATATCGCGGCCGAAGCCGAACGGGCCGGACTGAAGATCAAGTATATCTTCAACACCCACGGCCACCCGGACCATGCCTGCGGCAACGCCCGGATGAAAGAACTGACCGGCGCGGCCCTCATCATGCACGCCGCGGATGACGACATGTTCAATTCCCCCGAGGGCCTTGACATGTTTTCGATGTGGGGCTTCCAGCCTTCGCCGCGGGCCGATATTCGCATCGAAAAGGAAGACGCCCTTCAGGTGGGCCGGGTCAAGCTGGACCTTATTCATACCCCGGGGCATTCGCCCGGCGGACTCTGCCTGCTTTCCGACGGCAATCTTTTCACCGGGGACACCCTGTTCGTGGGCAGCGGCGGCCGGACCGACCTGCCGGGGGCCTCTTTGCCTGTTTTGCTGGAATCCATCAAAAGATTGATGAGCCTGCCCGATGAGACCATCATCTGGCCGGGGCACGATTACGGCGACACCCCGACCTCGACCATCGGCCGAGAAAAAAGGACCAACGTTTACGTGATCGAATTTGACTTGCTCGCAGACTAGCCGAGACAAGGAGGCCGGCTCTATGAATCAGAAAGAGGCAACCTCTTCGACTCTGATCTCCAGGGAAGACTGCGTGCTGGTGGTCATCGATGTCCAGGAAAAACTTCTGCCCGCGGTCGCGGACAAGGAAACGGTCCTTAATAATGTGGTCCGCCTGATAAAATTCGCCGGGATAATCGACCTGCCCGTGGTTCTGACCGAGCAGCGGAATCTCGGCCCGACCGTGCCGGAAGTGGGAGCCGAACTGGCCGGCGTCGAGCCGATCTCCAAGATCACCTTTGACTGCTTCGGGGAAGATGCCTTCCAGGCCCGGCTGGAGGCAATCAACAGGAAAGTTCTTGTCCTGGCGGGAATTGAAGCCCACATCTGCGTGGCCCAGACCGCCTTGACCGCCCTGAACCGGTTTATGGTCCATACGGTCGGCGACGCGGTTTCCTCGCGTTCCCTTCACAACAAGGACGTGGCCTTGGCCAGAATGCGTCAGGCCGGAGCGGTGGTCACCTCAACGGAAATGGTCATCTATGAACTGCTCCGCCGGGCCGGGACCCCGGAATTCAAGGAAGCCTTGAAGCTGGTCAAATAAACTCCCGTAAGACGGCAGTATCCGGGCCGATTTGGGTCTGAAATTATGCTCCGGCGGCCAGGACCTTTTCGCCCAGCTTGATTTGTTTTTGCCGGGACACGTTTCGGCCGATGTTGGCGGCGAAGGTCAGGTCCTTTCTGAGGATGTCTAGATCCGGCCTGGTTTCGAGACCGAACAGGTCCATGATTTTTTGAAAATTTTCTTGGAATAGACCGAAGAGCCGGCGTCCGGCCAGGAGAAGCGAGGTCAGTTCCGAGGGGGTTTCGGGGCTTTCCAGCAGGCCGGCCGCCTCATAGGCCAAGACGCGCAGGGCGTCGTGGATAAATTGGAGCTCGCCCAGGGCCGCCTTCAGGTCGGGCGATAAAGGCCGGTTAATCCCGCCGACCAGCTCGCCCAGAAGCTCGATCTGCCGGCCCAACCCGCCGGTTAATGGACCCATAAGCAGGGCGTCTTCCAGGTCCCTGAATCCTTTGATCATTTCTTCGTAGGCCCGGCCTGGCGGGCCGAGAATGTTTTCCGGCGGGACCAAGACATTTTCGAGGACCAGCCCGCCGTGAGGGGAAGGTTTGAGGCAGTCCAGCTTCATGGGTTCGGTCAGGGAGAGTCCCGGAGAGTTCCTGGGCGTCAGAAAGGCGGTGATGTCTTTTCGGCCGCCCGCCTCGCCGGTCACAGCCATGACCACAAAAAGGTCGGCGATGGGGCCGTTGGTCAGATAGCTCTTGCGTCCGTTCAGCCGGAACGAAGGGCCTTCGGCCGCGGCCGTGGTTTTCATATATTTGGGATGAGCCCCGGTTTCCGGCTCGGAGATGGCCAGGCAGCCGGTCATTCGGCCCTGGGCCAGCCGGGGCAAGTACAATTTAAGCTGTGCATCGTTGCCAAAGGCGAGCAGGAGATGACCGCCGACCAGGTTGTGCAGCAGCCAGGACAGCACCAGACCCAGGTTGTGGCCGTGGCGGAGCAGGGCTTCCCCGGCCACGGCCAGGGCCAGATACCCGCCGCCTTTTCCGCCGAAATCTCGGGGGATGGTCAAACCAAGCCAGCCGGCTTCGGCCAGGGCCCGCCACAGGTCCCAAGGAAATTCAGCCTCGGTCCCCAGTTCCGGCCGGCCGGCCAG
>Ga0209270_1003288_pt1 | contig 14317 bp, 18 predicted proteins | sample MTBAKSrepl1MetaG_FD_187456 | JGI IMG/M metagenome (GOLD analysis project Ga0209270, IMG submission 187456) | Enrichment culture microbial communities from Arthur Kill intertidal strait, New Jersey, USA, that are MTBE-degrading - MTBE-AKS1... | ecosystem: Environmental > Aquatic > Marine >...
TCACAAGTGGTAAAGTGCACCCATCATATTTTGAAGTCCGTCTCCGCCAACGTGCAACTCCCGCTGGCTGAGGATTCCAGCCAGGTCTCACCTCAACAGACGGCCTTCGGTGAAGCCAGGCTTGTCACATTTTCCAGCGGCGCCAATGTCCGACGGGGCCAGGCTCCGTCACATCATGGCCTTTCTATTCCGGTACCCATCTCCTTCAGTTTATCGATCAGAGCGATTAACAAGAACCTGTCGTCAGGAGGGAGCATGTTTTGTTTCCTCAGAATATCGGCTGTAGCTTTGGCAATTTTTTCATAAATCGCATGCGCCCGCATCCAGCCAACCAAGCTGTCATCGGAATCGCGCAGCGTTTCCATGAGCCACACCACCGGTCGCGGATCTTTCAGCAGTAAGAAAAAGTCACTCTCGCCTCGGGGACGCATAGCGTCAGCAGACACGATCACGCCCCCCCCACCCCACCCTATCGTTTCTTTCAAAGCTCGCCAAGGAGTATCTCCCGCCTCGACCGTCGCGCGGAGTGCCGTCAGCGTTTGCTGAAATATGTCAGTCGTCCTGCTCTCCCTGGCACGCTCCCTACTCACTTGCCGTTTCCATTTCCGCCTCTCTCGCAAAACGATGCGGGTCATGTGCGCCCGCAAGGCTTCCTCGTAGTGGATCTTGGAGGCGTGGCTGTCATCGAGGGGTACGGCAACAGAGGCCAGGATTACGTCCCGTTCATTTTTCAACACTTCCACGCAATGCCCCCGGAGATTGTGATCCCCTTCGAACTCTGGGACCGTACCGGCGTGAAATGGGCTCAGGACCCTGTTAAAGGCACGCTTTTTGTTCTTCTCATCCATGCCATCCTCCAATATTTCCCAGCCCATCGAAAGCGGAAATACATCCCTGTTGGTAAAAGACGGAGTACGTTTCGATTGCCTTCACAATCCTCATATTTCTAATGGCTGACCATCCCGAAGAACTACGACCGATTCACCAAAGCACCTCTGATACGATTCCGGAGAGCGGGTATGCACCGGGATGATGCGGCGGGGGTGCAGAGCCTGGGCAAGCGCCTGCAGATCGGCCACATGAGCGTGTCCGCTGGCGTGCACCGGCACGGGCTCGATGCTGTGGGCGGACCAGAAGTCCCGCTCGTTCTCGAAGTAGCCCCACCACTGGCTGTATATCAGGGCTGCGCCGGTGAGCGTCTCGGTGCGGGCGAATTTCTCCCGGATCGCGTACGTGTTTTTGATCACCACACGATCCCGATGCCTGAGTATTTCTTGAAAGCTAATCTTGGCATCCTTGAAGCAGAACAGATCTCCGTTTTCCGCCAACCGCTTCGTGTGCGCTCCCGGGGCAAAGTAAATGCGAACGTTTTGATAGTCGTATTGTGGCAATTGGCCGCCCAACTGGTACAGCACATAAGCCGTGTAGGGATCGATGACGAAGAGTTTGCCAGTCCGCAGGCAGGCCTTGTATACGGACACCACACGGTCGGCGTTCTGGGACGAGAAGGCGACGAAAGTCAGATCTCTCCTTTGCTGGAACAGACGCTCCAGCTCCTGCTGCACCGCCGCCTCGCTGTGCAGCCCCGTCTCCGCCTGACCGAGGGCTGTACCCTCCAGGATCAACGCGTCCACTGGCTCAGGCGGCGTCGCGAGTAGCCGCTGGAACACGGTGCGCTTCCGCCCGTGCCCTCGAAAGTCGCCACTGTAAAACACCCTCTTTCCTTCGGCCTCCACGAGGAACGCTAAAGCCCCGTAAGCGGAATGGTCCATCAGGTACGGCGTCACCCGGAACGCGCCCACCGCGAACGGCTCACCCGCCGCGATGGTCCGCAGGTTCCTGACCGGTTTGGCGTCCGGCTGGAAGTACGCGCCGATGGCCAACAGCGTCTGGGTCTCCGCATTGGCGAAGACAGGGATCTCCGGATGGACATACCCCAGCAGCCCGTGATGGTCGGGATGGGCGTGGCTCAGCAGGATGCCTTCGAATTGAGGCTTGTCTGATTCATGTAGGCCAGATAGCGCCAACAGGTGTTGAGCGGGATTGTGCATCCTCGATCGGCTCGTCGTCCCATCAAGATCATCCAACGGCAATCCGTAGTCGAGAAGTATTCGGCTTCCTGCTGATTTCAGCTCCAGGCAGGAACCACCGATTTGGCAGCTTCCCCGGTGAAGGCAGATTTGCATGTTCGTCCATCATTCAAACAGTTTATTCTCCGGAAAAAGGATTCGGATTCTATCTGTTATCGCTTGAGAATTTAACGCTCCGGTAGAGTCAGTGTTCAACTTGGGCTCGATCTCATTGACGAAATCGTCCGTAAATGTTTGAAATTGGAAGTCTATGGCAAAACTAGAATTTTGGTCTGAAAGATAAGCGCTCAATCCATCGTTTAGTTTCCGCTCGAGAACCTTGAGAACATCGAGCGTAGCTTCACCATTGAAATAAGCCTTCGGAGCTAAAACCACCAAGCGAACGTGTCTCGCTTCTAGCAAATCCTTGTATTTCAACTTAAGTAAAATTTCGTCGATTAGATAGATGCGAGTGAACAGATAAATGCATCCATAGGTAAGAATTTCCATGGCGGCATAGAGCGGAGTGTTGCTGCACACCTTGAGTTCAATGAACTCATAGCATCCCTCACTCATCCGATGGACAAGATCGATATCTTTGCGTCGGCCAGCGTACGAATGAAATAATCCGGAACAGGTAGGCACCTGGTTAAACCAATCGTCTACCTGTTGTTTGACGATGAGCCGCTCTAAAATGGTCTCTTTGCTCGTATTGTCTTTATCAAAATCTTCTCGCGTTTCTAGCCGCCAGTTCTCCTTGGATCTGGGATAATCGTCATCCGCATTCCTTCGATTCGTTTCCATCTGCTCCATCAGTCTGGAAAGTAGGAGACAAAAATTGATTACCCCGATTTGGTGAGGTTTCAGTTTAGGTTCACTGCGCTTGTTCCAACCACCGATTCCCAAGTGATCGATGATCAAGTCTTTCAAGCCATGATCGATGTTAATCTTCATCAAAATTTTCCTTTTGCTTAGGATGGCAAGGCATCAAAAATCACCATGCTAATTGTTGTTCATTTTGTCATATTGAACTTTAGATACCGGGAAGGCCCCACTCAAGTCCGTGAAACTCAGCCCATCGGGATCGGCGAGTACATACCCGCGTCTCACCGGGTCCCACTCGATCAGTTCGCACATCGCCCGCAGGACGGCGATGTCCCGCTGGAGCGTCTTGCGCGACATGCCGAACTCGTTTACCAGGTCCTCCGGATAGAGCACGCCCTCTACACGCAACACTTTGAGGATGCGCAATAGGCGAAAAATGCGACGCTCCAGGCCCGCGATATTTCGCTGGTGCCCCCGGCTGGACATCCGCTTGTTCAGCAACTTCAGCTTGAAGAAATCAGCATCAAGATTGTCCGGGGTTCTCAGGACGAATTTGGAAAATGCCTTCGGCAGCTGGACGGAAGGAACTCTCGTAAACAGCACGCCAAATTCTCGCGGCGAGATATTTCCGATAGTGAACTCGATCCATGTTTCGAATTCCTCCCTCTCCTCAAGCGAAAGGTCCCCTGGATCGATCACCACCATGAACGCCGGAATGGCGATCAAATCTGTGAGGCTCTCGGCTGTGAACACTCTGACCTTCAATTCCCGCGCTGCCTGATGCAGCATCTCCAGGATTTCAGTCGACAGACGGAATGCGACGACCGTATCGTTCCATCCGTATGGCTCCGTATTGGGTGTTGACCGCGCTTTCATCTCGCCTCCAGTCTACATTCTACCGCATGGCACGGACAACGTATTGTCCGTGGTTCAGCGATTTTTCAGATTCTCGCCAAGACCGATGTGCTAAAGCGGGGTCCAGGGGGTATCCCCCTGGTAGTCCGACCGCGTCAGCGGGAGGGGATTGGGTGGACAAAAGCGGAGCGAATTGTACACACAATCCGTATCCTGCACTCGAATGGATCTTCGCTTTTCCGTCGCTCAGAGGATCCCTACTCCGGCCTCCTCGGCTTCCAGCTTTTCGGTAGACGCCATCGCGGGTGGGTGGGTGGCAGGAACCGCGTCGATGGATCGGCCCGCCCTCGAGGACGACCGGAGGGAGGAGGGCCCGGCAGGGCGATCCGCGGCGCACCCCTCGAAGGGGGCGAGGGCGGACGGCGGAACGTAAATGGCGCGCTCTCATCTGCAAAACGAATCGCCTAGTGATTCCTTTTGCGAACGAAGTTGACTGATGAATCTTCGAGGCTTTCAAGTTAGGGGAGCCCGAGGGGATTGCATTCCCGCGGCGGGGGCACAGGTGGCTGACGCCCCCTGTACCCCCATCAGACATCAAGGGAAACAGCATCAAGGATCAAGGGAAACCACTCAGTCCCGGGCACAACGAAAACCATGGTCGATGCTCCAGAGGCCCGGCTGAACCAGGGAGCGGTCGGCGCTGCGGACGTCGTCCCCGTAGTTGCCCCAGGAACCGCCCCGCTTCACGCGGTATCCTCCCGATGACGGCCCCCGCGGATCTGTTGCCGGAGAGTTTGCATAGTATTCCTCACCGTGCCAGTCCGCGCACCACTCCCCCTCGTTCCCCAGCATGTCGTACAGCTCCCAGGTGTTGGGCTGTTTTTTCCCCACCGGGTGGGTTTGATCACCTGAGTTGTTGCGGTACCACGCGATCGCATCCAGCTCCCCGTACCGCGCTCCGGTCGTCCCCGCCCGGCACGCGTACTCCCACTCCGCCTCCGTCGGCAGCCGGTAGTTCTTTCCCGGGTCCAACCGATTCAATCGTTCTAGAAACGTCTGAACGTTGTCCCACCGCACACTCTCCACCGGGTAATTATCGCCGTTTTTAAAGTGCGATGGGTTGTCCCCCATCACCGCCCGCCACTGCCCCTGGGTCACCTCCGTCGTCTGCAGATAAAACGCCCGGCTGATCGTCACATGGTGCACCGGCCACGCGTGACCGCTGCCCGCAACCGAGCCCATCAAGAACGATCCAGAACCCAATTTCAGAAATTTCATCCCGATTGGATTGGTCTCACTCCTGCCTGTGGGGCCTCCTGTGTTTGGTCTAACCAATTTAAAGTGCCCACACAGGACTTCCGCGAACTGAGCAGGTTCCACCCCGCTCCCATCGATACGGGTTTGGTTTACCGGTGCAGTTTTAGGAAAGTCTCGCTCTTCCCCCTCCACAGTAAAATGATCCAACAGAACCCCTGTCTGCGCCTCCCGCACATCAACCCGCAAATCGTGCCGATAACGTGTGATGGGGGAAGCGCTAGTTTGAGTCCAGATATTTGGAGCTACTACATATTCTTGAGAGGCCAGTGCTACTTCTTTATCTATGACCACCACTATCAAGGCCATCTCACTGACCGTTTTCGCAATCCATTCGGCTGGTAAGGACGATGTCCATTCGTGAGGTTTACCCGACCCAGTGACAAGCACCAACCGGTGCGGCCCCGGGCCGTCCTTGCCATATGCCGCGGCCTGCGGCACACCCTGGCCCTTCAAAACCGCCGCGATCGCTTCCTGCAGTTCCTGCCGTGCCTGTTCCTGTCGTGCCTGTTCCTGTCGGGCGGCTTCCTGCCGTGCCTGCTTCTGTTGAACAGTATCGCCGCATGCGATCAATCCCATGACCGCCACGAGGCCCGCCAGAATCCCCAGCACTCGCATCCCCTGCCGGCGGCCGTTTCCCTTCACGGCTACCCGCTGCTTGCTACAGAACTTGCCAGAGATCGCCTCATCGTCGTGCTCGCCCCCGCAGCCCGGATAAAAAATCCGCTTCATGTCCGCCTCCTCAGGAGATCGTCGGTGAGATGGCGTAAATATATACGATTTATCGGAACAAATCATCGTGCTTGATCATCGTGGCGGTGCACTCCCGCAATCGGATCATTTCAAATGTCGCTGGCATGCATCCATGATCGTCTGCAAATCTGTGGGGTTTGCGGCGTGTATACCCGGCTGGTCCTCGACCGAACGGCCGGGAGTGAGAAACCGAAAAGCCCGGAGCGATCCGGGCTTTTCGGTTCCGATGAGCCAACTTAGAACGGGATCTCGGCGGCGTTCTCCGCCGGGGGCTGCGGAGCCTCCACCGGCTGCTTGGGCTCCAGGATCTTGAGGTCGTGAATCACCACCTCCGTCCGGCTGTGGCGCTGGCCGGCCTCGTCCTCCCAGGCGCGGGTCTGCAGGCGGCCCTCCACGAACACGAGGCGGCCCTTGCGCAGGTACTCGCCGCAGATCTCCGCCAGCCGTCCCCAGGCCAGGACGTTGTGCCACTCGGCGCGGCTCTGCTTCTCGCCGTTGCGGTCGGTCCAGTGGGTGTCGGTGGCCAGGGAGAAGCGGGCGAAGGCCACGTTCTCCTGGGTGGCGCGGACCTCCGGGTCCTTGCCCAGCCGGCCGATGAGTTGAACCTTGTTCACCATGATGAAATCTCCTTCCCGCGTGGTATGGATGCGCGGCCCCCGGATAGTTCGGATTTAGAAAAGGGTTCGGGCCTCGGGTGCGAACGAGACGGTCCGGCCGAAAGTGGTGGAGTAGACCTGGTTTCCGGCCAGAATCAGGTGGTCGTGGAGCTCGATGTCCAGCGGCCGCAGCGCCTCGCCCAGGCTCCGGGTCAGGGCCAGGTCCTCGGCCGAGGGGCGGCACTGACCGCCAGGGTGATTGTGGAAAAGGATCACGGCCGTTGCGGCCGACAACAACGCCGCCTTGGCCACCTCGCGGGGGTAGACTGGCGCCTGGTTCACCGTGCCGATGCCCAGGATCCGGACGTCCGTCACCCGGTTGGCCGCGTTCAGGCAAAGGACCCCGACGCACTCCCGGCCCGGATCGCCGGCGGCCACCACGGCCAGGGCCACGAACTGGGCCGCCTCCTCCGGGTTGTTCACCGGCTGGCTGGAGAGCTGGCTCTCCCGGACCAGGTGGGCGATGCAGCGCTTCGCCATTTCCGCGTAATCGGTCTTCTTGTTCATGTTGTGCCTTCTTGGGAACCCGCCAAGCAAATTTTTCCGCCTGGCCCTTTCACCGAAAGCTGAAGGGCCAGGCGGGAAAATGACCCCCAGACCGCCGGACCGGGGGCGAAGCGGACCGCACCGCAAGCCGGCGGGAGCGGACGTGACAGTCGAGGCACGAGACTGGCGCGCGGCTTGCCGGTCCGCCGCCACCGGGACGGCCCGGCCGGACCCGGCGAAGACGGCCATCGGCGGCGCGACTGCCAAGCGGAAGGCGTCTGCCGGCATTGGCGGGAGCGACGCGGCCGGCCGTCGGAGGACGGGCGACCGCTGGCGGAGCCGGAAGGCCGGACCGCGCTGGGCAAGCGAATGACGGACGGGAAGCGTCCGCGGCGCCTGGCGTGAGGTTGCAGCGGGACGGGCTGGAGGCGAATCCCATCCCTCACCGCCGGGTGGGTGGGAAGAAAAACGAAAGTCTCCCCGGCCGGTCGCGAGGATTAAATGGCGGGGACCCCGCCGCAGGCGATGGGGAGGAAGCCGTTTATGCCGCAGCGGCGGGCCGGGGAGTCTTTCATCCTCACGGGTTCCAGGAATGGGCGGCCCGGCCGGGGCACCGAGGCCGGGGCGCCGATTCCGCCGGAACAACGGGGGAAGGCGGTGAGATCACCTGACCGCGTGTCCGGCTGGAGTCTTTTTCGCCGTTTCACCGTTTCGCCGTTTCGGTCGATTGAGTCTCCGAACTTGCAATAAAGAGAAAGGGGAGTCCGAGGGGATCGCATTCCCTCGGCGGGGTCCAGGGGCAGCGCCCCGGCCGCCGGAGGCCGGCTGCATGAAGCGGAAAAGGAAAGCTCCCGCGTTTTGCGGGAGCTTGGGGGTTGGGCTGAGTGGGGATCGAAGGCTGGAAAATCGGCCCGGGGGGAGCCGGGTCGGTGGGATCAATTGGTGGGTTCTTCTTCGGTGGATCCGCCCAGGATGAAATCGGCCGCCTTCTGGGCTTGGCCGGCGGCCACGATCACCGCCCGGCGGTCGTCCTTGAGGATTTGGAGCCAGCTCCGGATGTAGGCGGCGGAATTCTCCAGGGTGGCGCTCTCGATGCCGGCGTGGGCGCACAGGAACCCGGCCCCCATCTCGGCCACCAGTTCTTCCCGGCTGTAATCGGCCGTGCCGAAGGGCGCCCAGTCCTCCAGGGATTTCCGGGCCAGGCGGTTCAGGGCTCCTGTGCTATGGGTTTTATGCCGTTATCGGCATAAGACCCATTATGCCGCGTTCCGGATTATGCCGTATCGAGATGCTGACGTCGCTGTAGGCATCATTCCATCGTCGACGTTAGCGGCATAATCAGAGCGCTTCCAAAAAGGCGAGTAGTTCGTCACTGGGCCGGTATCTGCCTTCGGGAACCGCGACGGGTTTCGTTTTGGCGATGGCTTGCTCCTTCAACCCAAGATCCGCGTGGATGTACATCTGCGTGGTTTCGATGGATTCGTGGCCCAGCCAAAGCGCGATGATCGTGCGATCGACGCCGTTCTGCAGGAGCTGCATGGCCGCGCTGTGGCGGAGCACATGCGGGGTGACGCGCTTTCCCTTGAGAGTCGAGCAGCGCCGGGAGGCAACTTCCACATATTTGCGGACGATGCGCTCGACCGCGTCGCGGCTGAGTCGATCCCCGCGGTTGCTGACGAAGAGGGGTTTGGAGGGGTCGTCAGCGTGTTCTGCCAGCCAGTCGCGCATGACTATTTCACTGTCTTTTCGAAGCGGCGTGGACCGCTCCTTCCGTCCCTTGCCCATGCATCGGACATGCGCCCCCGTTCCCAGAACCACGTCCGCACAGGAGAGGTTGATTAGCTCCGACACCCGAAGCCCCGTCTGCAAAGCCAACCGGAGTAGGGTGCGGTCGCGCCGTCCCACCCAAGTCGCCCCATCTGGCACCGCGATGAGCGCTTCGATTTCGGCCTGGTTCAGGTAGGTGATCGTGCGTTTCTCGAACCGTTTGGACGGCATCGCGAGGATGCGCTGGCAATGGTAAAGGATCTGCGGTTCATTGACGGCTACATACCTGAAGAATGACCGGATCGCCGCGAGGCGCACGTTGCGGCTCCGGGCGCCATTGCCCCGCGCGGTTTCGACGTGGTCGAGGAAACCGCCGACGAGCTCCGCATCGAGGTCGACGACCCGAAGATCGGTCGGTGCGCGTCCGAGGCGGTTGGAGGCATACTTCAGCAACAGGCGGAAGGTGTCGCGATAGCTGGCCACCGTATTCTGACTGGCTCTGAGCTGAGTCACGAGACGTTCGGTGAAGAACCGTTGCACATAAATGGGGAGAGGGTACGTTTTCATGCCGTTCCTCCCGCTGCGATGGACCGCTCGGCCCGTTCGGAAGCCAGCCGCAACAGTTCCGGGACCGCCTCGATGTACCAGTAGGTGTGATTGGGATTGCTGTGGCCCAGATAGGTGCTGAGCTTGTTCATCTCGCGGTCGGGATCCAGCCCCCGCCGGTACCAATCCATGATTGTGCGGACCGCGAACGTGTGCCTCAGGTCGTGGATCCGCGGACCGCGGCCGTGTTTGTAAAAGTCTTGCCGATCCCGAAGGTGGATCGATTGACAGACCTTCGCGAAACAGTACCGGATGCCGCAGTCGCTTGGACGCTGGCCCTCTTCCGAGAGAAAGAACGGCCCCGGACTGGCGCCCAGAATCCGGTTTCGTTCGGTCCGATAAGCGCCCAGGCGGCCGGCGGTCGTGGCCGACACCGGGACAAAGCGGGATTTGCCGCCTTTCCCTCGCCGGATGGTTAGCACCGCCTTGTCGAGATCGACATCCTGCTCGTCCAGCCCGATCGCCTCGCTAACGCGCAGACCGGTGACTGCGATCAACCCGAACAGCGTCGAACAGGTCCATCCGCGCAAACCATAGGGTGAGTGAAGCCTGGCCGCGGCCGAGACAATCGCCGCGATCTGTTCGTCTGAGTAGATATAGGGCCGTCGGCGACGATATTTTCCCGGTATCAGGCCCGGTGGAGGGACTTCCGTGCGGGGATCGATGTTCTGGAGCCACCGGGCGAAGAGCCGGATCATGCCGAGGCGATGGGACCAGGTGTTGTTATCCGCCGATCCGAAGTGTTCCTTCCAACGCAGGAACAGATCAACGGTAATATGGTCAATGGCCTGGGCGTCGGCAAAGCCGGTAAATCGGCGCAACACACGTTCCGAGAAGGACAGGTCGTAACCCAAACGGCGCCGCACATCGAGATAACGTTCGAGCTGGGTGGTCAGGGAGGTCATTGCAGACCTCCCTTAGCCGGCCAATCCTGGACGATCGATCGCAACGCATCGAGGTCATATTTGGCGTAGATCGTGGTCGTCATCCGCGAGCGGTGCCGCAGGACATCGCCGATTTCGTCCAGCGACGCCCCGCGACGAAGCATGTCGACGGCCAGAGAATGACGGAGCAGATGAGAGCTGACATATTTCTGCGGTGGCTCCAGCCCCGTTATCTCGAAGGCTTTTCGCAAGATGGAGTTCAAGATGCTGGCATCTTTGAACGGAGGATGGGGCACTTTATCCGAGACAAACAGGGTCCGGGAGGTCCCGGCCCGCTCGTTGCGAATGTAGTCGACAATGGCTTCGCCCACATCGGCGGGCAGCGGCATGCGATCATGCAGCTTGCCCTTGCCCCGGATCAAGATTTCACCCGATCGCCAGTCGATATCGTCGAGCTGAATCGCGATGACCTCCGGTGAACGCAATCCGAGGCGGGCCATCAACAGTACCATCGCATAATTGCGGCGGCCAAGGGTACCGTTCGTTCGGACCGCCTCGATCAATCGCCGGACATCTTCTGGCTTCAGATAGCACGGCAGGTTGGTCGGCTGGGGTTGGGCGGCGCGGGGAATGGCGTTGGCCAGATTGCGCTTGGTTTTTCCACTCCAGAACAGAAACTTGAACAGATTGCGCAGATGCGACGGCACCGCTTTATTGCGGTAGTGTCTCGATCCGACTTTGAGGTGGCCAAGGAAGGCAATAATATCGTCGGGGGTGATGGCGTTAAGGTCGCCGAGCGTTTCCCCAAAGTGGAAGTTCATGAACCGGTACAGAAAGCGTATGCAATTATAGATCGTGGCCTCGCTCAATCCGCACTGCTGGCGAAGGTAGACGTAATACTCTTCACGCAAATGGTCAAGGGCGGTCAGTTTCTTCGCCGGCGGCTCCGGTAAGGCGATAACTCCGGCTCCCGCCAAATAATCGACGAATCGCCGAAGACAAAACAAGGCAAAGGTTCGAGTGCCTTGGCAAGTTTCCCTTAGCACTGCTTCTTGAAGGGCCTCTATCGCCGGTCCATTGAGGTCCCCGACACCGAAACCGCGATGTTCCATCTCTTTTTGGAAACGACGAATAGTCAGTTCATAAAAGTGTAATGTGTCGAGCGCATAGCCCTGCGCACAGAGCTTTTCCAAGAACATCTGGCAATGAGATGCCAGCCAATTCGGGGTGGCTGTCGTTTCGCCACCATGGTTTGCTACTGATGTCATAAGTCACTCCTTTCGTTTTAGTTGAAATGCTTGAGGATGTGACTCTGAACATCGTTTTTCAAGTAGAAGTTAAGTCGAGGAGGATGCGATTATTTCCTCTGAAGAGCGGGCGGATTATGCCGATAACTGCGTCAGCTATCCTTACAGAGATTGCGGGATCAACAGCATCGGCACGGCATAATCCGGAACGCGGCATAATGGGTCAGTTCGTGGTAGAGCGTGGAAAAATACTCGGCCGCCGAGTGGAAGGACTCCCGGAGCGGCATGGTCACGATGTCGGTGGACGGCCGGTAGTAAGCCCGGGCCTCCGTGGTGTGGCGGATCTCCGGCCGTTGGGGCATGCCGTCCACGATCCGCTGGCAGGCCTCGATGGGGTCGAAGCGGCGGATTTCGAGTGCGGGGATCTTCTCGGCCGGGATCCCCTCGGTCTGGTCCAGGTTGAAAACGGTGTAGTAGCGGAGCAGCGGCACCCAGTCCTTGCTCCCGGTCCGTTCGTCTTCCCCGTCCGGCCCGGCGACGGCTTCCAGGAACTTCCAGAAGACCACTGGGAAGCCGTGTGCCCCGCGCCGGATGGCCCCGCCGAGTGCTTTGGCCTGGTTGAAGGTGAGGAACCAGGGGGAGGAAAAGCCGAGGCTGGCCAGGAGCATGGCGTTGATGCCCCGGTAGGCCTTGCCGGAAACCAGGTTCCGGGGTGCTCCGCTGGCGGCGTCCCAAGGTTTGCGCCAGGGGATGACGCCTTTCTCAAGCAGGGTTATGATCCGGTCGGTGATCAGGTCGTAGATTTTCTGGCTCATGTCGTCTCTCCTTTTCATTTCTACCGAGCAATTTTTCCCTCGCTCGGCCCTTTCACCTCCAGTTGAAGGGCCGAGTGAGGGAAAATGAACCTGACCGCCGGGCCGGGAGACGAAGCGGCCCGGTAGCAAGCCGGTGGGAACGGACCTGACACCGCCGCGTCACGCAGCGGCGAGGCCGAGGGATAATTGGAGGGGACCCCGATTGGGGGCGGCGGCCGTTTATGCTCGGCCGAGCCCGGAGGGACGCGAAAGCGGTGGCGGGCGGCTTGCGGGCCGCCGTCTCCCGACCCGGCCAGCCCGTCCGGGCTACCGCTGAAGGCTGGGAATTTCAGCCGCAGGGAACGCAGACAACGCAGGGAATCCAATGCCAGGACGCCAGGACAGGAGAGGACTGTCCGCAGATGACGCGGCTGATGCGGCTGAAAGCTGACGGCTGATAGCTGTAAGCTGAGCAAGGGGAGCCCGAGGGGATCACCATTCCCTCGGCGGGGTCCAGGGGCGGCGCCCCGGGTCATCGGGGTATCGCGACGTTGAATATGTTCAGCGGTGTGTGATATACATATTGTATCTAACGACTGAAGGCCCTGATCAAAGAGGGTTGTGACAGCCGGACCCAAGACCGGCAGTCACTCATATGCATTCAGGCTGATTGAAGGATTTGGTCACGGGGGTTCGCGAAAATAGTGGAGGCTGTGTACAATGAAAAATCAACGTGTGTATGAAAAATTGGATGAATCGGAGATCCAGGACTTTTTCAAACTTATAGAGAACCTCAACGTCCTGGAGGAATTGGAGAACAAGCTGAATCTGCCCCCGGACTGCAGAATCTTGACCAACCCGAACGACATACCACCGCCCAAACGCAGCCAGGAAAAGCCAAATAATCCACCGGAGGACCCGATTACGGGGGACGGTGAGCAGCCACCAAGTCAGCCCAATCAGCCAGTTGGGAGGGGAAGGCGTCTGGCCAAAATGGTCTTGAGATGGGTCTGCTTTATACCCGCAGCGCTTCTTGCCGCGTTGATAGCGCGTCTCCTTGTTGTCGTCCTGAACAGGTTCACTTTTGGGATTACGCTATTGGTAGACCCAGATTCTTTTCTTGCCCGCGTTTTCATCGAATTTATCTCCCACACCGCAATGGGGGTAGCGTTTATCTATGTAGGAACCAGGGTGGCACCGGCACATCACAAGATTGTTGCTTGTGTGCTGGCAGGCGTTGGGTTGGTAGCTGCTGGTTTATTGCTTTTTCCAGCATTCGAGGGCTCAAACTACTGGGTCGTTTGGGATGTTTTTTCGATACTCTTTGGTATAGGCATTACCGCATACTTCTTTTGGATCAGTGAGTAGAGTTGTGGAGGTTGATATGATCGTTGAAAAAATAGCTCAAATAGTGAAATACTTTTTTTATGCTATTTTCGGACTGTTGATTATTTCGATCAGCTTCTGCCGCGTTTCTGACGGTAAAAACAGCTATAGCTATTTAGAATCTTTATTATTTGGAAGAAGTATCGGATCGGTGATCAGTAGATCTTTTCACTCTAATTCGTTAAACAATTGGCAGGACGCAGCCGATCTCAGCGATCGAGTCGCTCAACACTTGATTGAGCAGGGCCCCGAATTGGTCAATGACCCTAAATCGGACAAACTCAGAAAGAGATTGGCGGCCACGGCCCGGCGAGCATTTGAACTTTCAAATGAAATACCGACGGAATTTTTAGCAGAAAGCAATCCCGAACTTCCCAAATATTTTCGAGATCACTTCGTGGTTGCGATGGATATGTGGGCTGATGGATTGAACAACTCTGATCCTGCTCTCATTCAAAAAGGGATAGAGCACTATAATTCTTTTCTAATTTGGATTCAGTCAAAGACGGGCGAAGATGATTTTAAAAAAATGAGATAATTTATTTCTCGCGTTTAAATCGGCACACCAACAAGAAAAACCTGTTGCGCCGCCTCTGTGGCTGAATTGCTTAATACAGAATAATTTGTAAAACGGATTCGCCCAGATTCTCAGGGGGAGCGCAAGATGAGAATTCG
>Ga0209270_1003289_pt1 | contig 14311 bp, 13 predicted proteins | sample MTBAKSrepl1MetaG_FD_187456 | JGI IMG/M metagenome (GOLD analysis project Ga0209270, IMG submission 187456) | Enrichment culture microbial communities from Arthur Kill intertidal strait, New Jersey, USA, that are MTBE-degrading - MTBE-AKS1... | ecosystem: Environmental > Aquatic > Marine >...
CTCCCACATCGGAGCAGGCTACGACATGAGCGACTTCAGTCTCGAGTTGGCAACTTCAATCATAAATGTGGGATTCAGCCTGGGAGGGCAGCTTGCAAGGCACTCGACCTTCTTCCCCCACTTTCATCTGGCAGGCAGATACAATTTCGATTTCTAGCGTAGACGGGCCAAATGGCCCGTCTACGTTCGCTACGAACTGGAAGGTTGCGTGTCTGAAGCTGCAATGATGAAGAAGAGCATTCTCGAAATATGCTTAAGTGTGTGTCCCTGATAGATCAAATCGTAATGAGGAAAAACGGCGTAATGGGTAAATGATTGCAGGACAAAAGTGAACCTATCTCCCTTGACTTTGTTCCGAGTCTTCATGTTTGTCTTTATGGCGCCTTCGACGACTTCTGGAAGAGGAGTCGGGCGGTTGAAAGTCATAATTAATGCCTTCCACCTCCGGCATCATGAGCCAAGCTCTACACCCGCATCCCGATTTTTGTCTGCTTTATTACGCGCACCAAGAAGCCGCCTGATAAGTTCCTGTTCGGGGCTTTCGCAATGCACCGCTGGGCGCTTGATCAATTATCCTTCTATTCATCTTTTATCAGCTGAAGCGAGTAAAGCTTCTTGTATTCGGAACTGGTCTTCAGCAGCTCGCTGTGAGTTCCGCTTGCAACAATAACCCCATTACTGATTAGCGCCACACTGTCGCTCAGTAGGACAGTGGATAATCTATGAGCGACCATCAGCACGATTATGCCTTCAGACTTAAGACTAATAAGAGTATTCTGAATTATTTCTTCAGTCTTTGAATCGATATTGGACGTGATCTCATCAAGAATCAATAATTGTGGTTTCGAGACCAGCGCTCTGGCCAGCGCAACCAACTGTCTCTCACCGCCAGAAAGCTGAATGTCAGCAACTAATGTATCGAGTCCATTCTCGAATCTTCTCAACAACACGTTCAGGTTTGTTCTTTCGAAGATGTTTTCCAAACTGGCTTCAGAAATCGATCTACCCAGGGTAATGTTTTCCAGGAGAGTACATCTTTCAAACAAAGTTGGCGTCTGCTCCACAAAGCCGATATAGGGTCTGAGTGATGCTGAATTCGATACCGGGTCGCCATTGATGTAAATGGTTCCAGATTGGGGTTTTTGAAGTCCCATAAGAATATTCAGAGTAGTGGTTTTACCGGCGCCGCTCTCACCTACCAGCGTCGTAATTTCCCCTTTCCTCAATTCAAGAGACAGGCCTTTTAGAATTTGCTTTTTGCCGTAGCCAAATGCAATGTTCTCTAAAGAAATGCTCCGAACACTTTCTAACTTAGGACTACTATCGCTCCTTTCCTCTTCAGGAGCTTCCAGCACCTCGATTGTTCTCAGCAGTCCTCCCCAGCTTTGTCTTAGAAGAATGTTCACCTGCATGAGCAGCTGAATAGGATTGAATAATGATTGAACGTAAGCCCAGAAAGTGATCAGAATTCCTACAGTAATCTCGCCTTTCATTACCAGGTAACCACCGTAGGCAAGCAGTGAAAAGGAAATAAGCCCGTTTATCGACGTCTTGAGTGCACCGGCGATTTTTATCGCCTTTATGAACCTCTTGCCCGCATAAACATGGTCTCCTTGAAAACGATCGAAGAAATTTGTGACCCAGGAAAATGGCATGGCGATTCTGATCAGTTTCATATTATCGATTATGTTACTTGTGACTCCCGCCAGTTCGCCGAATTTTTCTCTCTCAACTTTGCTCCTTTTCTCCACCATAATATTGAAGAACATTATCACAAGAAAGGAAAACATGATGAAGCCCAGGGGCAAAAGAGTTAATTTCCAGTTAAAAGCAAACATGATTGCTAGAATCGCCGATATTTGAACGATTCCCAATAACAGTATCGGAAATACCTGCGCTATAACTGTTCCTACGAGTTCCAGATCAGATATTAATCTCGATACTAACTCGCCGGTTTTATTCTTGTGGAAATAGTCGAAAGGAAGAACAAACATCTTCTCTAACAATTGTTTTCGCATGTCCGATTTTGCCATGAGGGCCGTGGTTTCAAAAACCACCTCTCCAAAATATGTGAAGATCAAGCTTCCAAACCAGAGCCCGACGACAAGCAAAACGTACTTTACGAGAAGGTCCATGTCGCCAGAAGGGATAACTACATCTATTAGCAGCCTTATCAAGAGCGGAAAGACAACTGCAAGTGCAATCATCACGCCGACCAGAACTGCAGCCAGCAGTTCCCGTTTCCAGTAAACCTTGAACAGCCTGAAAACAAACCTGCGAACTGTCTTTTTTTCATTCTCCATCTCTCTGCCCCCCGGGTTGTTGTCTCACAGACCACTCGAGAATATCTCCTTCTTTTCCACCTTTGCAGGTCTCAATCAAGTCAATTCCTCGAGTATGAAACAGAGAGCCTTCTTCTGAACTCATGCTCCCACCTCCTTGGTTTGACCTAACTGAAATGGGCAATTGCCACAATGGACAGTCAGATGACACTCTTAACAACTTACCATCTTATTTCACAGGTGGAATTGCACCTCGCCATGCGCTACCCAAGACTATTTCGGGAGAATCGTTTCACGACACTTAGCATCTCACAGACATACAAATTGTTGTATTTAATTAATATTATATCAAGTTAACCACTTCTGACCAAGTTCGATATCATTTGGACAAACCAATCTGAAGGGCTCATTACACTGAAAGGGTTATAGAGTTTGCGAATATTATGAGCCTGTTTCCAGTTGTTTGAGTGAATTCGAAGTAAGTTCGAAGTGCTTCAACATTGAGCATTGAATGGATATAGCGCTGTCTTCCTTTCATTTCCGTTGTCTTGAAGATTTCGCTTCTATCCAAAGAAAGTGACCCAGTCTCATTCGCTCAGGTTCATCTCTCATTCTCTTCCAATTCATCTTCGTTTAGCAAGCTCATTGCACCCATAAGACTGTGAGTTAAATGCCGCTACTTCGGTGGTTCTTGCGTAAATCTGTAATTAAATCCTGATAAGCCTGATCTTGAGTCCTCCATTGGGAACGGGGGCCACGTAGCGTCGGAGGGTGTTAGTGGTTTGTTTGCGAAAGAAGGCGACGATCTGAAATAGTTCCACAAGAAAGGTTGTTCGATGCCCGTTCTTGGTTGCTGGAAGGAACATACATATGGATTACTGACCAAATAACGTGAAGAGTGAATCTTGGGAAAGAGGCTCTTTCACACCAGGACATTCAAAACAAGAGAGGGATTCTGGGGCGAGATCCCGTGCAAAGGCATCACGGGATGACAGTATTAAGAAATTCTGGAAGCGTCCCTATTCGTCATGCTGAACTTGATTCAGCATCTCGGTATTGAGAGCCGCTGTGCGCTGTTAGAAGCGACTCACCGTTGACAGTCCCAGATCAAGGACCCGTTCACCGATAAGATCAAAGACCAGATCCTGATCAAGAGCACATCAGGATGGCAAATTGAGTTAGTTCAAACAAGTTGACATTCTTCGCCGGGTGATTGCTGTCTTCTCTTCCTCAAGCTCCAACCAACCACGGCTATTAGAACAGTTGTCAGTTCCAAGATCCAAGTTGCAAAGTTGGAAGAACGGGTAATCAGTTCTCGGTTCACCGTTCTCCGAGAGGAGCATAGGGACATCGGTTCCAAGCGCAAGAACGGCTGGACGACACTAAGAGTCTCTCGCTCCGTTCGGCGATCAGAGTTTCTTTTAGAATCATAGAGGAAAGAAAAAAGACGCTCTGAAAGCGTCTTCAATTATAATTTTACCACGAGTAATTGTTAAAGTCAACCGGTCTGGCTGTTGCCTGCAGGTTAAGGAATCTAATTCGGGAAGCTGCATTTCCTTTAGGCTGGTCGATCTGAATCTATTATTCACATATAGACAACAGTAGTCGCCTAAATGAATAATCATTTTCCAAACAACCCCAGAAACTCGTCTAGCCTTTCCAATCCTTCAGCAAAGCTCTTTCGGCCGAATCCCATTCTGAAGAAGCCGCCTTCGAAATCGTACATCGATCCGGGAAGAAGTAGAATTCCCGCGCTTTCCAGGACCACCGAGCAGAAGTCTTCGACGTCCCCTCCAACGAACTGTACAAAAGCTATGGGCCCTGCCTTTGGCCTCGAAACTCTGAATACCGACGAGTGCTTCTCAAAGAAGGGCGCAGCCCGATCCCAGTTCTGGACGACTATCGCTCTGTTCCTTTTCAGGATCTTGTCTCCTACACACAGCGCCTTCCAGGCAAGATACTCCGAGGGCGCGCTGTTGCAGATCGTAGTGTAGTGTTTGAATCTTGTCATTGATTCCAGGACGCTTTTGTTGTGAGATACAACCCAGCCGATTCTCAAGCCGGCCAATCCGTAAGATTTTGACATCACACCCAGTGCAAGAGAGTTGTCGGAAATATCTGCAAAGGACTTCTGCTTTTCTACAGATTGATCAAGCTCAAGCCCTCTGTAGACCTCGTCGGAAAAAACGAAAATCCCCCTTTCTTCGGTAAAGGAAGCGATCTTCATCAGGTCTCTGTTAGGCACAAGGTATCCGGTCGGGTTATTAGGATTGTTTATCACAACCAGTTTGGTTTCTGGACGAACAAGATCCTTCAGTTCATCTATATCAAAGCGCCATTCTTTACCGCTTCTTCTCAGTTCCCAGCGGGTTATTTCACATCCTATTGCGTTGGCGACTTCGTACAGTGACTGATAAACCGGAAACTGGCAGATCACATGGTCGCCTTTCTGAAGGAAAACATTCATGAAGTTGAAGATCGCCTCTTCCGCACCTGAGTGAACCAGAACCTCTTCCGTTTTGACGCTCGAGTAAAGCCTGGAAATTTGCACCCTCAAATCGCGATTGCCGGGAACTTCGGTGTAGCCAAGCCATGTATCCATGAACTTTGAGGGGGACTCGCCGTCCATTTTCAGCAACTCGCCGATCGTCATGGCTTCACAGTCCGACTGAGCAAGAAGGTGGGGTGCGCCGAACTCGTGCTTTTCGAAGTAAACTTCCAGTTTGAAATCATTTAGCTTCATTTTCTTCCTCCGGCTGTCAGTGATACTCGATCTTACCAGACTGCTTTCAAACTGGAACTTATGAATGAATGCACACGACTAGTCGGACGGCTTCCAGGACGTCTCTTATGCTATTGAGAACAGGTTTCACAGGGAAATTCGATCATGAATCTATTGAAGCCCTCTTCATGTTCGTAATCAAGCCGAAGATTGTGCGCACGCAAAATCGACAAGACCACTCTCAGACCGAGACCGTATCCCTGACCTTTCACTTCCTTCACAGATTCACCGAGGCTCATGAAATCGACGGCTTTTCCCTTGTTGGAAACAGATAACAGAGAGAATTCCTCTTCACGGGTAAGCCTGATCACCACAGAATTGTCAGTAGAATACTTGCAGGCGTTGTCAAGAAGATTCATTACAACGTGCTCGATCATGTATGCGGAGGCACTGACCATTATCTCGGGAAGAATCTGTATTTCAATCTCTTTGTCGGGATGAAGGATCATGATCTTCTCAGTAGTCTCCAGTACAAGTCGGGAGAGATCTATCTCTCTCTTCTCAATCGGTACCGAGATCTCTGTACGTGACAGAAGCAAATACTCTTCAGAGAGCCTTATGAGCTTTTCCACTTCCTCAAGGGTCTCTCTCAAGGCTTCTCGCATACTCTCTTCCGAGGAACTGCCGGCCAAAGAGAGCTGAAGATTCGATTTCATTACTGCGAGGGGCGTTCTCAATTCGTGAGCGATTCTCGAAGAGAACTGCTTCGCATCGTTAATCAACTGCTCGATTCTACTCAGCGCCTTATTGATTTCACTTTCAAGCTTCGAAACCTCGTCTCCACTCTTTTTGAGCGCAATTCTGGCATCCCTCAATCCCGTTCTGCTGATTAGCTCCATTTGGTTGCCGGCCTCTTCAAAAGGTCTTATCAATTTCCTAGTGAATACTGTTCCAATGAGACTTACGGCCAGAAGGATCGACAACGAGGAAAAGACCACTACTGCGAGAACAAACTTAAGATACTCCTCAGACTTTTCGAGATTGTAGAAAGTCACGAATCTCTCTTCGGCTCCTTCGATAAGCTCGACAGTCGCTCTATATCGATGATCTCCTTTGGTTCCGATTCCAGCAACTTCCTTGAACAGCTCCGGTTCAGCCCGAAAACTCGCCACTGGTTCATCTTCAATGTATATGGCGAATCCAAAGTCTTCATTTCCCGCAAGGCTCAGGAGTTTGTTTTCTTGACCTGCAAATTTATACGTGTTGACTATATCGTTATGAAACGATAGGAGCAGATTATCTATCCTGCGAAATTCCAGATTCCTCAGGACAAAAAAGACCGTCAGGCCCAGTGAAATAACCACGGTGCCATAGGTTACAAGGTAAAGCAGTGAGATCTTTCCCTTAACCGTCATCTACCAAGCTCCTGAATCTGTACCCCTTTCCCGGAACCGTTTCGATTACGTCATACATCCCAGCCGACTCCAACTTGCGTCTTATGTAGTTAATATAGACATCAACAATATTGCTGCGAGGTTCAAAGCCTGTTTCCCAGATCTTGTCGGTAATTTCCTCTCTGGAGAAGACGGTTCCCGGGTTGCGAAAGAGCAGTGCGAGGATTGAAACCTCTCTTGAGGTTAGGTCCAGTCTTCCCCCGGAACAGGTGAAGACCTCCTTTCTCGAATCGTAACGGAGAGGACCGTACTGAAGTATCGGCTCTACCTTACGCTGATTACGTCTTACAAGAGCTTTAACTCTGGCTTCCAGCTCACGCAGATCGAACGGTTTGGGCACGTAATCATCTGCTCCGATCTCCAGTCCTTCAATCCTGTTGTCAACTTCGCCCAGTGCGGTAATTATTATTATTGGGACATCGGACTTCATCTCTTCTCTCAGAAAGCGGCAGAACTCATAACCGTTCATGCCGGGCAGGAGAACATCGAGAACAATGCAATCATAGCTACGCTCAAGGGCAAGATCAAGTCCTTCTTCTGCGTTCTGAGAGGCATCCACAAGAAATCCCGAACGCTCAAAAAAGGAGACGACATTATTGAGAAGCCTTTTCTCATCTTCGACTATCAAGAGTTTCATCGAGTATCAATTCTTTCCGTTTTCTTTGCCGGGAGGAGTGTCTGGCTGACCAGGATCGTCGGGCTTGCCTGGATCATCTGGTTTGCCTGGATCATCGGGTTTTCCCGGATCGTCGGGCTTGCCTGGATCGTCGGGCTTGCCAGGCTTTTCCGAAGGATCCAAATCCTCTTCCTTACCCAGGGACTTCTGCAGTCTCTCGCTTGCCTCTTCAAGCGCCTTCTCATTTGCCGTTACGCTCAGAGTTGAAGCAAAACTGCTTGCCAACCTGTAGGACATCGTCTCAGTTATTACATGCCAGAAGTGACCGTTCTCTTCCTGTACCAGAAAGATACCGAGAACCTCCTCCCTTGACTGTAGAGAAACAAGAGAGAAGGCGTCAATCATCTTCACCTCCGATGAGATCACGGTCTCGGCAGCTTCCGTTATTTCGGAAATCTCACCGTCTGAAGAGAGCGTGACTACTCTGGAGTCGGTCACAACCCTTATCATCAACCCTTCGGGAAGAACAAACATTGCAAGAATCTCGCCAGCAGCTATCTGCTGCACCTTCTGAATCAAGTTGATATTCACTGATAGCTCAAAGTCCCCGCCCCCAACCAGGTAACCAAGCAAAGACTGCTCGCTCTCAAGCACAGTACCAACCGAAAGTGCGGCTGAAAATGCCAAAACAATAGTGGATGCGAGACAAATGGCTCTCTTCATATGAGCTTCACCTTCACTTCCGCAAACCAATGTCAGTATTGAACAGATGAACCCCTCGTGCTTTCCGGTTAATCAATCCGAACTCCTTGATGACAAATCGAGATTTAATTCTTTGCAACACCTATTTCTCAACCAAGACAATTGTACCAAGATCGACGTCTTTGTCTGCAACGGTAACTGAAAGGGACTGATAACTTGATTCGCTTTCATCGACCGAGAATCCCTCATCACCGTAATTGTCGAAGAACTCCAGCCTGTATTCCCCCGGTCCGACCTTGCAGAATCTGAATTCGCCTTCTTCCCAGATCGGATTGTCGATATGGGTAAACGTCGTAAGAGCCTCGCCATTACCTTCGGGAAACAGCGCTACAAGGAGAGGCAACTGATCCGAAGAGGCAATTCCTGTTACATCTAGAAGGCTTCCGTGGCGCACATGGATTACGGGCGTCATGTGTACCTTGTCTTCGTGGCTCTTCTTCTCCCCTGAGATCTCGGCTTCACTGACGATCTCCTCCCACTGGCCGTTGATTTTCAGTGATTTTGACAAGTCAAAGTCAAGAACTACATTCGTCACAGAACCTTCGTTGATCTCGAGGCCCAGATTATTGATCTTCAGTGATCCAGAGTTGACAGTGACGGGATAGACTATCTCGTTGGCCGTCATAGTTGCCGCAGACACTTCTATCCGCAACTGGTTATATACACCGACGACCCCTGTAGTGTCGGGAAGTTCGAAAGTCGTTCCCACCAGAGTAAGAATGTCCACTTCAAATGGTTCGTCGACGATCACAAAAGGCTCGTATTCATCTGGAGGAACCTCCTCGGATCCATAGAGCTTTATGCTTTCAATCCTTACCATAAGAGAGTCAATCTCTTCGATAGGGATTACCGCATCGGTAAGAACAACTCTGACCGTTCCCTTGTCAGCCTCTGGCAAAGTAAGATCCACGCACCCAGAGAAGAAAAACACGGAGACCAGGACAATCAAGAATAGTAGCTTTTTCATTTTCTTTACCTCCCTTCTTCGTTTGGTTATGAACCAAGTTTATCCCGGATGTTATTAAAGAGAGATTAAACCGACAGACACAGGCGTTGTCCGAAACTGGTCCTGATCAGAAGCTTTTACATTGAAAGCATTGTTCCAGTCGACAACGGGTGCTATATTTGATATTGGCCAAATGCCACGCCCTGTCGGTACGGGTCGGTGAGGAAGAGATAAGTTGAAGATAGGAATACCTGGAGCTCTCTTATATTATTATTACGGGCCGTACTGGGTCCATCTTTTTGAAGAATTGGGAATAGAGGTAATCACAACGGAAAAGACCGACAAGAAGACGATTGACAGAGGGATCGGGGTTTCGGTTCCCGAGATCTGCGTTCCAATCAAGATATACAACGGTCACGTTCTCAGGTTGGTCGATCAGGGTGTGGATTATGTATTTGTGCCCAGAATGGTTTCTGTTGAGAAGGGAAAATACTTCTGTCCCAAATTCATGGGGCTACCCGACATGATAGAACACGGAGTCCCGGCCGCCAGGTCGAAGTTGCTCACACTGGACATTCAGAGCAGCACTGAAGATATCTCTTCACCAAGATTGATTTATCCCATTGCCGGTAAACTCGGAGCCTCCAAAAGTGAAATCCGAAGAGCCTGTCATTCTGCAGCAAGGAGATGGAAAAACTTCAGAAATCTCTGTTTGGAAGGCAAGACCATCAAAGAGGCATGGGCCGAACTCGACGGGGCGGGCGCACCTATTGAAAAGAGATACACCTCCCTGAAAATCGGCCTCCTCGGTTACGTCTATGATGTCTATGATGAATTCATCAGTATGGACGTGACTACGAGACTGCGGCAGCTTGGTGCAGAGGTGACGACGTTTGAGATGATACCTCCTAAACTTCTGAAGAAGCACGTGAAAAAGATGAAGAAGAGTCTCTTCTGGACTTTCAGCGATAAACTTCTTGGAGCGGCTTACAGCATGTTCAGAGAAGGTTCGGTCGACGGAGTCATACACATTACTGCATTCGGTTGCGGACCTGATGCCTTTCTTGGGAAACTGCTCGAGATAGAATCCGAGGAATCGGGAATCCCCTTCATGACGGTGAGAATCGATGAACACACAGGAGAAAACCATCTTCAGACGAGGGTCGAGGCCTTCGTAGACATGTTGGGTAGGAAGTCCAAGAAGGCGGGAGATAGGCAGTGAAGTATTCATTTCCATATTTGGGCAATGTGATGGTGTATAAGAAGCTTCTCGAGATGCTGGGTCATGAGGTTATCGTTCCTCCGCGACCCACTCAGAAGACAATTGATCTTGGCACGAAGCATAGTCCTGAGTTCGCTTGTTTCCCGTACAAGGTGCTCATGGGCAATTACATTGAAGCGTGTGAGCGGGGAGCTGAGATAATTGTCTCAAGCGGTGGGCACGGTCCATGCCGGGCCGGTTTTTATGGAGAGCTTCATGAAAGGACTCTTCATCAGATCGGTTATGATGTCGAAGTAATTATCTTCGATTCTGTCAAGCGTGATTTGAAAGGCGATATTTCGAAGTTCTTGAAGATCAAGGGAAAGACCTCTTTTGCCAAGGTCATTGGAGTTGCTCGAATTGTCCTGACGATGCTCAAGGATCTCGATCGGTTCGACAAAGAAATTCACAAGATTATGCCCTACGAGAAAGTCCCGGGGACGTCACAGAAAGTCTTCGAGAGGATCTCTTATGAATATGAAAAGTGTTGGACACTTGATGAAGTAAGGAGGGCAAATTCCTTGGCCCGCGACATGATCGCATCAATCGATGTTCATCATATTGACGAAGAAGAGAAGATACGAATCGGGGTTGTAGGAGAGATCTTTGTCGTAATTGAATCAAGCATTAACCTGGAAATAGAAAACACCCTGTGCAATTTGGGTTGTGAGGCCGAGAGATCGCAGTACGTCGGAGAATGGGTCGATCACAATTTTTTCGGCAAGGGTCGCGAAAAAGAGATAATAAAAATGGGATCGGAGTACATAAAGATCATTATTGGCGGGCATGCGAAGCAGAATGTTGGCCACATAGTCGACTACAGCAAAAGGGGATTTGATGGAGTTGTTCATTTGATGCCTTTTGCATGCCTTCCTGAATTGGTCTCTCAAAGTGTCATCCCAAGGATTTCCGAACTGAACGGTATACCTGTTCTCACACTTGCAATAGATGAACAGACAGGAAAGGCGAACAGCTTAACGAGAATAGAGGCTTTTGTTGATCTTATAAGAAACTCTAAGCGCAAACGCATTGCCGCAAACAAGTGAGGCGATTTCTGTGGAGATCTTTGTTGGAGTAGATGTCGGTTCGGTGAGTACCAACATAGTGGCACTTTCCGAAAGCGGCGAGATAGTTTTCAAGTATTATGTCAGGACCAACGGTCAGCCTATGGACGCCGTTAAATTCGGTTTTTCTAGGCTGAGGGAAGAACATAACGATCCCACCGTCCTTGGCATTGGAACCACTGGCAGTGGCAGGCAGCTAGCAGCCGTCCTCCTTGGTGCAGATATTGTTAAGAACGAGATCACAGCTCACGGGGTGGCGGCATTCAGAGAAGTCAAAGAAGTGAGGACGATCTTTGAGATAGGCGGCCAGGATTCGAAAATAATACTGATTAGAGAAGGGATGGTGACCGACTTTGCCATGAACACTGTTTGTGCGGCAGGAACCGGCTCCTTCCTCGATCATCAGTCAGAAAGGCTCGGCGTACCGATTGAGAGGTTTGGAGAGCTCGCACTTCAGGCAACGACGGAAGTTCGGATTGCCGGAAGATGCACGGTTTTTGCCGAGTCCGATATGATTGCGAAGCAACAATACGGATTCTCTAAGTCCGACATTATCTGGGGTCTGTGCAAAGCACTAGTTAGGAACTACATAAACAATCTCGGTAGAGGCAAGAAACTTGAGCCGCCTTTTGTTTTTCAGGGTGGAGTAGCAGCCAACAAGGGAATAAAAAAGGCATTTGAAGAGGCCGTCGGACATGAAGTGATTGTGCCGAGTAACTACGATGTGATGGGTGCCATAGGCGCCGCGATTCTTGCCCGCGAAGAGATCGAGAGAAAGGCTGTGGAATCTTCCTTCAAGGGATTTGACTATCTCAATCTCGATTTCCGGCCTTCCAGCTTCATTTGTAACGGTTGTTCGAACAACTGCGAGGTAATCAACGCGAAAGCAGACGGAGAAATTATCGCAGTTTGGGGTGACCGATGCGGCAAATGGCAGGAGCAGCTCAGAAGAAAGGAAAGAGCCTCTACTAGTTGAGAGGCTCCTTGTCGTACCTTCTGAAATCCTAGCATATGGGTTATTCAGTATGAAATTGATCTCTCAATGATATGCCCTGATCACACTTCTCATAAAGTCTTCCGATCGACTTTGCAGAAGAGAGAGGCGGGGATTCATGACTTGATCGCCGTTGCCATGTTAAGGCCCAGTTCAACACATTTGTCGAGATCCTCTTGCGTTGGACAACTCTTCGACTCAATCACCGGACCCACCTGATCACACTTCGATCTAGAAGCGAACTGCTGAAGCTCTTTTAGGGCTCCACCGCTCCAGGTATAGGAACCGAAAACACCTATCTTGCGATTCTTCATCATCCTGTTCTCTATCGCGCTAACCAGTTGCTTCATCGGAGGGAAGAGCTCCATATTATAGGTACAACTTCCCATCACAAGGCCCCTGTACCTCCAGATGTCCCTTATGATGAACGAAATGTGCGTAGTCGAAATATTATGAACCCTGACTTTCTCGACGCCCCCCTCGACGAGACCCGAAGCTACCGCCTCCATCATCTTCTGCGTGTTCCCATACATTGAACCGTATACCAGAACGACGCCTTCCTCCGTCTCCTGTCTACTCCAGCGATCATAAAGATCGAGAATCCTTGAAGGGTTCTTTCTCCAGACTGGCCCGTGAGTGGCGCAGATAACCTTTATGTCAACACCTCTTAGTTTTTCAAAGGCCTTCTGAACCATTGCGCTGTATCTACCGACAATATTTGAAAAGTATCTGAGAACTTCATCCTCAAAGAAGTCCACATCGACTTCGTCGTCGAAAATCCCGCCGTTAAGTGCTCCGAAACCTCCGAATGCATCTCCGGAAAACAGCACGCCCGTGGTCTTTTCAAGTGTCATCATAGTCTCTGGCCAGTGCACCATAGGCGTCATGAAGAATCGGAGTGTTTTGGAGCCTATGTTAAGCTCTTCCCCGTCTTCAACCCTTACTACGTTATCGGTCACTCCATAAAAGGCGTCTAGCATATCAATGGTTTTTTCATTTCCGACCACACTCATGTCGGGGAAGGCCTCTTTAAGGACCTTGATAGAACCGGAGTGATCGGGCTCCATATGATTAACCACTAGATAATCGACCTTCTTTCCAGCGGGAAGAAGCGACTTTATCTTGTCGAGATATGCCGAGAAAAAAGGCCCTTTGACCGTGTCAATGAGAACGACCTGTTCATCGATCAGAATATATGAGTTGTAGGACACTCCTCTTGGAATTGGCCAAAGCGACTCGAAGAGATGCGTCTCAAAGTCGTTCACTCCTATCCAGTGGATCCCTTCAGCAATTCTTACAGTTTCACTCACTAAAAAAGCCTCCCTTCTGAAATTCGTCGCCATCTAGCAGAACTCAACACAATCGCTTCCTTGGAGAATAGCAGACAAGTCACGGGTCATTCAAGATGCTCTCAAGTATCTCCTTCCTGTGAAATACAGCAGTAGGACTCCGCTAATCGAAAGAACGAGATTGGTTATCACAAAATACATAGTCGAGACCATCTCGATTCCGAGCGAATGCCTTATTATTTCCGCCACGTACTTAACGGGGAGAAATATCGATATAGCTCTCAGATAACCGGGCAGGAATGTCAGTGGAAAGTATATTCCTGCGAGAAAGATCATTATCACCATAAGTATACTGGCTGCCGTATCGGCCGTTTCCGGATTCCTGAAGAGAAGTGTAAGGAAAAGGCCAAGAGCCATCATCCCGAGGGTTGATGAGACTATCGATATAAGGAAAAGCGGCCAATCAATCTGAAAGCTTGTCTTGAAAAGAAGTCTGCTCACTATCAAGATCAGGATGATTGACACCAGACTGACCAGGAATCTCGTCAGAGTGCTTCCAAAAACGAAAGTCATGGGTTTGAGTGGAGTGATTTTGAATCTATCCAGAACTCCCCTCTTTCTGTACCTTCCAAAGACGCTTATCACTGAAAACATCCCGGCCGAAAGGAGAGAGATCGCTACGACGCCTGACATCGTATAATCGGCATCGGTTGCGCGAACTCTTCCGGCCGTCTCGGGAATGTTCTCAACAACAATCACCGATTTCACATTGTTGATTCTCTTCTCAACGGCCGCTGAGATACTTGCCCTTGCCATTTCTATCGTACTCATCTGACCAACATCACCCTCACGGTAGAGATAGGAGATCTTCTCGCCATCGAATGTAACTCCCAGCAAGATATCCCCGCTTCGTATCTCTTC
>Ga0209270_1003290_pt1 | contig 14305 bp, 11 predicted proteins | sample MTBAKSrepl1MetaG_FD_187456 | JGI IMG/M metagenome (GOLD analysis project Ga0209270, IMG submission 187456) | Enrichment culture microbial communities from Arthur Kill intertidal strait, New Jersey, USA, that are MTBE-degrading - MTBE-AKS1... | ecosystem: Environmental > Aquatic > Marine >...
CCTTGACGGCGGTGCGGTCCTGAACGGATTCCCGCCCCACCAGCTTGTAGCTGTAACGCTGGAGGAGCGGCGTGATGTAGATCGCCTGGATTTTTTCCTTGTTTGAGGGTTTGGCGATCTCGTCGTCAATGGCTTTCTTCTTGCGCGCTTCCTGCGACTGGATGTAGTTCGCCGGCATGGGCTTGCCGTTCTTGGCCTCGAGCACGTAGACCGGCTCCTTGCGGTACCAGGTGATCCGGTAGATCTCCTCCAGCCGCTCGGAGACCTGGTCGCCGTCGTAGTCGGTGGTGATCCGGCGCTCCCGGTGGTTGGGCCGGGGCGGGTTGCGCTCCCAGGCAAGGATCTTGTCGAAGACCTCGTCCAGGAATTGCTGCTGGGGCGGCAGCGGGCGCTCGGCCGTCTGTCCTGTTGCGAGCGGCAGTGCCAGCAGGGCGCCGAGGACCAGACCGAAGGCTGGGATACGGACAAAGACAGCGACTGGACGATGCAGCACGCGCATGATTTCCTCGGAAAAGTATCCGCCTGAAAATGAACCGCCCTATTTTAACCGAAGACCGGTTCGGGCGATCAGGAGTCTGTAAAAATAATATTCGAATTTGCCCAACCCGGCTGAGCCGAAACCAAATCGCCAATCAACCGCCGGCGGATTGTCGGTTCGTGCTCTGCCTCGGGGTCGAAAGTCTTTCCGCTGATTTCAGTAGTTCCTGTTTAACGCAAGACCCAGTTGTGTGATCCCCTCGAGGTCTCGCCGTCTCCGCCGTTCTCACGCCCGGTTACACCATCCCTCACATTCTTCTCGATTCTCCGTTTTGAAGCCTGCCGTCCGTGGTTCGGGTGCACTTTGATGATGTTCTTGATCTACGGTTGCTCACTCTTCATGTGGTAAAATAATAAGTAAGCAAGAGCGTAGTTTACAGGGGCGTGAAATCTATTAATCCATTGCATAACGCCAAGGAGGAAATCCATATGGAGTTTCCGGTAACACAGGGGGCGTACAACCTGCTTGAAGAGAGGTGGCTACCTGTTCTTTACGGCAATGGGAAGAATGATCGTGTCGGGATCTGCCAGGCGCTGACCGACGCGCATAAAATCCGGCAGATAGCCGCCAGCAATCCCATGGACAGGGTGGCGCTCCTGCGCTTTCTGTTGGCCGTGCTCATGTGGTGCAAGGAGGACGCGAAATCTTCCCTCGCGGAGTTAGCCGAAAAGAACGTTGGCATACCGGAGAACTGGTTGGCCAAGCTAAAAAAGAACAAGGATGCATTTAATCTGTTGGGCGACGGTAAGCGGTTCTATCAGGACGAATGGTTGAAGGGCAAGGAATCTCGGCCCATTGGCGATCTACTCGTCGAGTTCCCTGGAGCAGATTCGGTAAATCACATTCGCCATGTTGTGCATGACGGCTCCTACGGATATTGCCCCTCGTGTTGCGTGATGGGAATCTTGCGGCTCTCGGTTTGGGCTCCGGCCAACAGGTTTTATCCCGCATCAGTCAACCCTGGCTCAGCGGCCTATGCATTTTTTCAGGGGAAGAACCTGTTCCAGATGCTTCGCGCGAATCTTCCAGAAACCAATCTCCAAGCTGATCGGGCACCATGGTTGGACGACGAGCCGCCGAACTCACCTGGCCCAGTGGCCAAGCTTGCATGGCGGCCTCGCAGGATTTGGTTGAATGTCGCAGACAGCGGCGGGCATTGTGCGTACTGCGGGCAAAACGGAACGCTGGTCAAGAATCTATGTATCGAAAAGGGGTGGCCTACTCCCGTCACTGTGGGCCAGCAATTTGGCAAGAATGTATTGGTCGAGTTCCAGAAGCTCAATGACGAATACAAATCAAAGGCAATGGAAAGACGCAAGCTGGCAAATAAGGTCGTCTCTGTCGCCTCTGTCATTCTCAAGTGCCGGATGCAGGCGCTGCTCCAAGCAGATTCGCACGCGGCTCAACCACCAGAGGTCGAAAGCGAGGCTATGATGCTGGCGCGAGTCTTCGAGCAACTATATGCGGATGACAACCAGAAAATCATCAAGGAGTTGACCAGAAAACCCACGAAGGAAGAAAATCTCCTGCTTGATCAGCAGGAAACACAGTTAAAGAAGTTCTGGGTTGAAGACCCTCATCTCCTCAAAGAAGCCGAGGCCATTAGGCTGCCCGATCTCAGTGAGGACGTTGGCCTGCACGCCTCCAAGTTCCGGCGCGTTGCATTGCGTTTACGAGGCACCAAAGCACTTGCCATCGGCATTGTCGGCGACGGGCAGTACGTCTTCCACGACACGCCGACTGTACTGTTGCCGGATGCCGCTGCAGCGAAGCTCGCAAGATCTACGATGGAGTGCAGTAACGAGCTGTGTGGTTTGGTCAAGGGGACTACTTCAAACTCTTCCAGAAATCATCCCGAGATTAACGCGGCCACGACACTACTGATACCGGATGCCGAGGCGCGGATTTTCGCGGCGCTTGAGAATCCCGAACGCCTGACGGACGATAAGCAATTCCTCCGCGACATCTACCAGCCTGTCGTCGAGCAGGTCATCGCGGCCACCGCCACAGGGTCGCCTCTGCACCTCCGTGCAGCGAAGCAGCGCGCGCAAGCCCTGCTGAACATGAAGATCAACGATATTGTGGAAAAAGCAAATCAGCCAGGTGAAGCTTCAACAGCGGATGTTCCTGTCAAGTCCAGGTGAAGCCGCAAAAAGGGAGGATTAAAATGAGCCAGACCGCTGAATACATCAGGAGGCTTACAGACTTGCAAGAAGGCGAACTCTCGCGGCTGCGCCGTCTTGCAGGTCTGCCGCTAGATGCTACGCTCCAGGGTTTCGACCTATTCGCGGGCCTCTGGTGGCCATTACGGGCGAAAAATCCAGCGACTCCACGCCGGGAGCCTTCGTGGCTCGTGGCCAAACTTTTCGGCGCGTTTTCCGTCCCGCACATCCGGCCCGATTCAGGCGCTGGGCCCACGTTGTCCGAAGTCCTGGCCCGCTGCGAACCGCTCGACGAGGATGGCCGCAAGCGCTTCCGAACCCGATTCGACGCTCTGCTTTGCTCGTCCCTGTCGTCTCTGGAACCGCACTTACACTGGGCGCTGGGAGAGGTCGCCCGGGCTGTCGCCGGTCACGTGTTGCATGCGTGTGATGTGGAGGGGTTAGACTGGGTGCAACTCCTCGACGATCTCTCCATCTGGGACCGGGGTGAGGAGCACCGCCGCGGACGCGATGTTCGCGACATCTGGGCTGAACGTTATCTCAAATCCTTTAAACAACCATAACTCTATAGGAGGGAATAATGCTCATCGAAATCCACATGATCCAGAATCACAGCCCGGCGAACCTGAACCGGGACGATCTGGGCGCACCCAAGACCTGCATCTTCGGCGGCGTCACCCGGGCGCGCATCTCCAGCCAGTGCCTAAAACGCAGCATCAGGCGCAGCCCGGAGTTTGCAGCCGCTTTAGAAAAGGATGGCGGCGTGCGTACACGGCGGCTGATCGAGCTGATCGCAAACGCTGCGGTGGGCGAAGGCAATCAACCGAATGAGCAATATTTCACAGCCATTCGGAAGGTCTTCAAGGACGGGGGGGTCGGCCTGAAGAATGAGAGCACTTTCGACATACTCTTCTTTCTTCCACAATCCGCCATCAACGAAATGGGTGCTGCCGTGCGCAGCGGAAACGGAGACCTGGGAAAGAAATTCGCTGAGATCATCGGCAAGTTAGTCAAGACGCCCGACATCGCACTCTGCGGCCGTATGACCGAGTTCGAGGCCAAGGGGTCGTTTAAGGATCTCAAAGGACAGTTCACCGTTGAGGCCGCACTCTCCGCCGCTCATGCCCTTTCGACTCACGCGGTCATCAACGAGGTGGACTACTTCACCGCCGCCGACGACGTGCCCGGTCAGGACGCCGGCGCGGCCCACGTCAACGAGGCCATGTTCAATTCGGCCTGCTTCTACAAGCACTTCGTCATTGACTTCGAGCAATTGAAGAAGAACCTGGCGAACGATGTCGACCTCGCCCTCAAGACAGTCCGTTGCTTCCTTGAAGCGGCGGCCAAGGCGAATCCCTCGGGCAAACAGCACGCATTCGCGGCATTCAATCCGCCCGACGGAGTTCTGGTTGAGGTCAAGACCAAGTCGGCCACTCCCGTCAGCTACGCCAACGCCTTCGCCGATCCGGTGCCGGAAAAGTGCGAACGAGGTTTGATCGGCGAAAGCATCGCCAGACTCGGCCAGTATGCGCACGATCTCGTTGCAGGTTACGGAATCAAGGCCGACCGTTTCTGGTTCTCGCCGAATCTTCGCCATCACCTGACCTGGATCGACACGAGCAAGAAGGGACACGAGCAGGAACAATCCGTGGTTGGTCCCGACGAGTTGGGGGAATTCGATCAGTTCGTCCTAAAAGTCATGGCTAAGATAGGGACAACCGGAGAGCCTGCGGAGGCGGCGAAATGACCGAAGCCAACACACTCTTACTCCGCCTCGAAGGCCCCCTCCAGGCCTGGGGCGACACGTCAAAGTTCGTCATCCGACGGACCATGGAGGCGCCGACCAAGTCCGGGGTGCTGGGCCTGCTCTGCTGCGCCATGGGACTGTCGCGTGAGAAGGCGCGGGAAGGCCTGCCGGAACTGAACGGGCTGGCGATGGGTGTGCGCATCGACCGGCCCGGCACGAGGTGGTGGGATTATCAGACGGTGGGCGCGGGAATCGGCCTGACAACCGCTGGGGGCGGTTTGAAAACCGGCGCTAAGGGCACGCTCATCATGCGTCGGGAGTATCTGGCCGACGCGAGTTTTCTCGTGGCGCTCCAGGGCAATGCGAAGTTGATCCACGATATCGCCGTAGCGATTGCGTCGCCGAAGTGGCCAATATTCCTTGGCCGCAAGTCGTGCCCGCCGTCCGTCCCAGTGCTGGAAAGGCCCCGCGAGGGTGAGTCGTGGACGAATCCCGCCGGTCATGACGGCCTGAACGCCGCGCTGGCTGCCATCCCATGGCGCCTGCGGTACAAGGTCGACGCGACGCTGCAGAACGGGACGGTGGAAACGCTTCTGGAATGGCGGCCCGTCTCGACTGGTGACGTCGCCCCCGACGACGCGGAAGTGTGGTATGACGTGCCTGTTTGCTTCGATCCGCCGGTTCACGAGGCGCGATTTGTCCTGCGTGGCGTCGTTTCTCCGACGGTCGGGGAGGCGCTGCAGGAGCCTACCCCTGCCATGCCCCGTCCGCGCGCGAATTATGCAAATTCCGAGTATCTCAAGCGCCGCAAAGAGCGGATTCAAGCCGACGCCGGATTGTGCGTCTTCTGCAAGTCGCCCGGCCCGCGCATGACTGTCCAGCACGTCACCTACCGAAGGGCCGGTGGCGGTGAAACAATGGAAGACCTGCGCTCGCTTTGCGGTCTGTGCCATGATGCCGTCACCATGATCGAATACGGCCGCGGCATGGGATTGGACCGCATCAATCCTGAGGAACCCCGCTGGCGCGATCTGATAATCAAAAAACGGGCCGAAATACTCAAATTCCGCTCGCTGGAGACTCGACGCCGACATCTTGCCGGCGAGGAGGGAAATTAGTCATGTACCTCTCCTGTCTCTTGATCGACGTCGGCGACAACCCCGACCGGCCCCGGCCCGGGCGGTTATGGCTAAGGAACCGCTACCGTGTTCACCAGCGCCTGTGTATGGCCTTCCCGTCTGCATCCCGTAAGGCCGAAGATCTGGACTTCCTCAAGCCATTCAAACCGGATGAGTTTGGTAACGGTCAAGTTCATGTGGAGCGTGCTGTAGACTTGGGTTTTCTTTTTCGCGTCGACCCTCTCCCAAAAGGCCGGGCCGCGATCCTCGTGCAGTCTGCCTTGAAGCCCAATTGGGGCTATGCATTCCATAATGCGAATTATCTTCTGGCAGCACCCCCTGAGGTTAAGCCATTCGAGCCACACTTATCGAAAGGCCAATGCCTTCGATTCCGCCTCGTGGCAAATCCGACCAGACGCCTGAGCAAACATTCACCAGATGCACGAGAAGAATCTATCGGAAAGCGTGTTCCCGTTCCGACCAACCAGCTGATTGAGTGGCTTGACCGTCGGGCCAAATCTTCAGGGTTCATCATCAAACGAGACGCCACCACCCCGCAGCCGGGGTATATCTATATGAATAAAAACGGCGATGGGCAGCGTCTGCGTTCGGTTCTATTCGACGGCCTTCTTCGGGTCACGGACGCCGATGCCTTTCAGCAAACCCTTATCCACGGTATCGGTTCCGGCAAATCCTTTGGATTCGGACTGCTTACGATCGCACCGGCCGATCCTGCCGATTGGGACGAGGCGACATGAGAGTACGGGACCTGCACGTTTTGCCCAAGTTCAGCGACGGCTGGAGCTACCTCTACGTCGAGCATTGCCGCGTCGACCAGGACGCCCGGGCCGTTGCCATCCACGACGAGTCCGGCAAGGTGCCGGTCCCCTGCGCCAATCTGGCTCTGCTCATGCTGGGACCGGGCGTCTCCATCACCCATGCCGCTATTTCCGTGCTGGCGGACCATGGTTGCCTGGTGGCCTGGTGCGGCGAAGGGGGAGTTCGGTTCTACGCGGTGGGCATGGGCGAGACGCGGAGCGCGGCAAATTTCCTGCATCAGGCGCGGGCTTGGGCGGACGCGGACCTGCGCTTGAAGGTCGTGCGTCATCTTTACCAGCTGCGGTTTGACGAGACGTTCGATCCGGGCTTGACCCTGCGCCAGATCCGTGGGATGGAAGGCGTTCGGGTTCGTGATGCTTACGCCCGGGCGGCCAGGGAAACCGGAGTGCCCTGGTCAGGCCGCAATTACCACCGAGACAAGTGGACCGATGCGGACCCGGTGAACCGGGCTTTGTCGGCGGCTAATTCCTGTCTTTACGGCATTTGTCATGCGGCCATTGCTTCGGCGGGGTTCTCGCCCACGCTCGGTTTCATCCACACCGGAAAGATGCTCTCATTCGTTTATGACGTCGCCGATCTTTACAAGGCGGAACTTACCATTCCAGCGGCCTTTCGGGCGGCAGCGGAAGAGAAAGACGGACTGGAACGACGCGTGCGCATCCTGTGCCGCGACCTGTTCGTGTCAACACGGCTTCTGGAGAGAATCATACCGGACATTCAAACAGCGCTGATGTTGCCAAAGAAAGGGGCGACAAGTGACAGCCCATTCGACCAGGACGCCGCCGCTCCGGGTTCATTATGGGATCCCGTGACAGGTGAAGTGGAGGGCGGGTGCGCCTATCCGTTGGAAACTGATGCAACAGAGGCTGACGATGATGGTTCTGATCCTTGAACGTGTGCCGCCTGGGTTACGGGGTGAATTGACACGATGGTTTCTGGAACCGAAAGCAGGAGTTTTTGTGGGTAGGGTTTCAGCCATGGTGCGCGATAAAATCTGGGAAAAAGCCCGCGGACAAGCCAGGGGAGGCGGTTGTGTGATGATGTATTCGAGTGACAATGAGCAGGGTTTTCGGATTCGGAGTTGTGGAGAAACGGCGCGCTCGATCGAAGACTTCGAGGGACTTTTTCTTGTACGGGTACCATAAATACAGGACTTTTTCAGTATCGTCCCCACGCGCGTGGGGGTGAACCGGGGTTTCTGCACAGCCCGTATGACCCGACCAAATCGTCCCCACGCGCGTGGGGGTGAACCGAAGGACCTCCGAAGGGCTATGGATACCCTATCATCGTCCCCACGCGCGTGGGGGTGAACCGACCAGCCGCACGGTGAACTTGTTGGTGAGCGAATCGTCCCCACGCGCGTGGGGGTGAACCGTCGGCGAAGACGCTCCGGGGGGCGGTCCTGTTATCGTCCCCACGCGCGTGGGGGTGAACCGTGCACGGTGCTGTATGACGGCGTATCCGTGGGATCGTCCCCACGCGCGTGGGGGTGAACCGCCCGTCAGCCGTGTTCCCGGCGAACAGAAACAATCGTCCCCACGCGCGTGGGGGTGAACCGACCTGGCCAGAACGGCCGTTAAAAACGAGTTCATCGTCCCCACGCGCGTGGGGGTGAACCGCTCGGAAGCGAGATCGTCGCCAGCAACTATTAATCGTCCCCACGCGCGTGGGGGTGAACCGTCGATGGCGCTCATTAGTACCTGGCCCCCTCCATCGTCCCCACGCGCGTGGGGGTGAACCGACCTGCTGAAATGCGAGCCGGTATCGGTGGTGATCGTCCCCACGCGCGTGGGGGTGAACCGCCAGCTTCGCGGTGCAAAACACCAACAACGGCATCGTCCCCACGCGCGTGGGGGTGAACCGGAGGAGCGATGAACATCAACCATGAAATTGAAATCGTCCCCACGCGCGTGGGGGTGAACCGCGGATGGGCGCATCAAAGCCCTCATCTACGGCATCGTCCCCACGCGCGTGGGGGTGAACCGATTTTAGTGGTGCGGGGGATGTTATGGTGGTCATCGTCCCCACGCGCGTGGGGGTGAACCGATCGCGGAAATCGGCACGTCGCTGGGGCAGACATCGTCCCCACGCGCGTGGGGGTGAACCGTTCCCGGCTGTACTCAAGTCCCCCACGCAATCATCGTCCCCACGCGCGTGGGGGTGAACCGTTAAATGTATTGTCTGTAATCAGAACGTAATCATCGTCCCCACGCGCGTGGGGGTGAACCGGCGCTGCCGGACGCGGAGCTGCAGCAGCTCATATCGTCCCCACGCGCGTGGGGGTGAACCGCAGTCGTCATAGTCGGTCTGGCCGGCGTTGACATCGTCCCCACGCGCGTGGGGGTGAACCGGTCTTGTGTGGCGGTGGGACCTGGGTGACGCCATCGTCCCCACGCGCGTGGGGGTGAACCGACGAAAGGCAAACCGGCCGAGGAGGCCCTGGCATCGTCCCCACGCGCGTGGGGGTGAACCGAAGCCAGGTCCCCGGAAGGACATCGTGAGGCTATCGTCCCCACGCGCGTGGGGGTGAACCGAAGAAACTTTCGGTAGCGATCGACGGGGTGGTATCGTCCCCACGCGCGTGGGGGTGAACCGGGCACCCCGCACGGGAGCGGGGCCTGGGGGTGATCGTCCCCACGCGCGTGGGGGTGAACCGCCCTCGCTTGGCGTCAGGATGGCGCACGGGCAATCGTCCCCACGCGCGTGGGGGTGAACCGGGCGACGCCACGGGCGACACGGTACAGGCCGAATCGTCCCCACGCGCGTGGGGGTGAACCGATCCTGGCCGTGTACAAGGTGCCCGCGTCCAAATCGTCCCCACGCGCGTGGGGGTGAACCGTCGATGGCATCGGCCGCGCTGGACATGGACGGATCGTCCCCACGCGCGTGGGGGTGAACCGAGCGCCGACGAGGATTACCTGTCCGGCCGGGCATCGTCCCCACGCGCGTGGGGGTGAACCGTGGGGCGTGTTGGGTGACGGCGCCGACATCAAATCGTCCCCACGCGCGTGGGGGTGAACCGGCGCCGTGCGCTGGTGTGAGCGTGCCGAGTACATCGTCCCCACGCGCGTGGGGGTGAACCGTACAATCGGGCGATTGAAAACCTGTAGCCAACATCGTCCCCACGCGCGTGGGGGTGAACCGGTATGGTCGGGCGCGACGGCAATGTACTCGTAATCGTCCCCACGCGCGTGGGGGTGAACCGATGCTCCGGGACCTGGCCCAGGGCAAGATCACATCGTCCCCACGCGCGTGGGGGTGAACCGGTGGAGATATTCAATGTAATCAGCGGGACCGCATCGTCCCCACGCGCGTGGGGGTGAACCGGTCAACGGGCGGCTGGTGAGCGTGTACCGCTTATCGTCCCCACGCGCGTGGGGGTGAACCGGCGTCACCCCATCGTTGGACCTCTGAGTCCGCATCGTCCCCACGCGCGTGGGGGTGAACCGAAGTGATAATTGGTGCCTTGCGTCCAGGTGCCATCGTCCCCACGCGCGTGGGGGTGAACCGGGCAGGATCTCGTAATCAAACGGGTCCATGATATCGTCCCCACGCGCGTGGGGGTGAACCGTATTGCGGCGCGCTTTCGACGATCACCGCATCATCGTCCCCACGCGCGTGGGGGTGAACCGGAGGCGGTGATGGACTGCAAGGGACAACTCAAATCGTCCCCACGCGCGTGGGGGTGAACCGATGAGGCCCGCTGGCTGCGCGTGGCGCTATTCATCGTCCCCACGCGCGTGGGGGTGAACCGAAGGTGCTGTGGGATGAGAGCGCGGACACGCTATCGTCCCCACGCGCGTGGGGGTGAACCGATGAGCGGGGCGGATCTGGAATACCAGGCCACATCGTCCCCACGCGCGTGGGGGTGAACCGTACGCCAAGATGACGGATCAGGAAGCGGAGATATCGTCCCCACGCGCGTGGGGGTGAACCGCTGTCGGCCCTCGGCTACGCGGCGGAACAGAAATCGTCCCCACGCGCGTGGGGGTGAACCGTTGAGCCATATCTTTGTGTTCGGCTCTCCGCTATCGTCCCCACGCGCGTGGGGGTGAACCAGTGAAACCGACCGTGGACGAGTATCAGGCGTAATCGTCCCCACGCGCGTGGGGGTGAACCGGATGATATCCGCAAGCGCCTCGGCCGGAGCCCATCGTCCCCACGCGCGTGGGGGTGAACCGTCGAATATCAAGTGTGACGAGAAGCTGGAGACATCGTCCCCACGCGCGTGGGGGTGAACCGCTGGTGTTTCAGTTCGAGAATCCCGTGCCCAAATCGTCCCCACGCGCGTGGGGGTGAACCTCGGCGATGTGCTCCTTCATGGCCGACACCCGCATCGTCCCCACGCGCGTGGGGGTGAACCGATGTCCTCGAGCCGGATGTCGTCGCCGTCGTAATCGTCCCCACGCGCGTGGGGGTGAACCGCTGGCATTGTCGAACTTCGGGTCGAACGACCAATCGTCCCCACGCGCGTGGGGGTGAACCGTCAGGAACGCCGGGCCTGGGTGGATAACGGTGCATCGTCCCCACGCGCGTGGGGGTGAACCGATCGCGGCGCGGCTGGGGCGGTCGCCGGACTCATCGTCCCCACGCGCGTGGGAGCAAACGGGGACATCCACTTTCTCCCCGTGTCAGTGGCTCTGCCCCTTTTCCGCCGCCGCTGACGCGGCTCTCCCCTGCCATTTGCTTCCGGCCACCCGGGCCTCTCGGCCCGGGCTACATGCCGCGGCCGCCGGCGCGGCCGGGCCGCGGGATCGAGCAATTCGATCCCATGGATCGGGCGGATTCAGCGGGCGGCAAAGCAAATCAACAGCCCCTATGCAAAACATGGCAAATCCATATACAATTGTCGGACCATCTGAATGAGCGAGCCGCGCCTGCCGGTAATGGTGTGTGGCCCGCCCACATGCGGCAGGCGACGGGAGAGGAGGCCAGCAGTCATGAGCGAGTTCCAGTACTACGAATTTCTCGCCATCGACCGGCCGTTGACGCCCGGCGAGAAGGCCGAGTTGCGGCAGCTGTCCACCCGGGCCCGGATCACGGCCAGCAGTTTCATCAACGTGCACCACTGGGGTAATTTTAAAGGAAGTCCCAACCGGCTCATGGAACGTTATTTCGACGCTCATGTCTACCGGGCCTACTGGGGAACGGCCGTCTTCATGCTGCGCCTGCCCCTTGAGGCACTGGTGAAGGAGACCACCGTTGCGCTGACGGATGACGACTGCCTCTGGTTCAAGGCGACCCCCACGCACTGGATCGTCACCTGGCACCGGGAGGAGTCCAGAAAGTACGGCGAAGTCGGCTGGCACAGCGGCCGCGGCTGGATGGCGCGGCTGGCGCCGCTCCGGGACGAGCTGCTCCGCGGAGACCTCCGCGGCCTGTACATCGGCTGGCTGGCCGCCCTGGGCCAGGACCTGCTGGAAGACGACAACATCGAGCCGTTCTCCCTGGCGGGATTGGGAGACTGGACGCCGGCGCAGCGGGCGCTGGCGAAATTCCTGGAGGTGGACGGCGCCCTGCTGGCGGGCGCCGCCATGGGCGTCGCGGCACCTGAAACATCGGCCGAGCGCCAACTGGCGATGCAGGACTGGCTCTCCGGCCTGCCCCGTGAAGAATCAACGGAATTCCTGCAGCAACTGCTCGACGGAAGAGGCGCGCAGGCGGAACGCGAGTTGAAGATCCGATTCGCCGCCTGGCGCGCCGGACGAACCGGAGCGGCGGCGGCGCCGCGGCGCACGGTGGGCGAGCTGCGGCGGAACGCCGCCAAGGCGCGCCGGATCCGCCGGGCGAACCAGCTCCTGGAACAGCAAAGGCGCGAGCAGGAACAGCGCCGGCAGCATGAGGCCAACCTGAAACTGTTGGCGAAAAATTTTCCCGCGGCTTGGCAGTCGGTGGAGAAGACACTGGAAATACGGTCGGGAGCCGCCTACGACCGGGCCTGCGGCGCCATGGTGGAATTGGCCGAGGCGTATGCGATGCATAAGGACCGAGAGTCCTTCGCGCGGGACCTGAAGGCCTTCATGGCCGGCCACATGGGGCGAAAAGCGCTCATCGAACGCCTGGTGAAAGCCGGCTTGTGGAAAAATCCGGGCATCGTTAACCCGGATGTTGCGCTCCTCGCCGAAATCCCGGCGATCTCACACGAACAACCGGGCCACGGCCAGGACGGCCAGGACGACCCACGCCGGACGGCTCCAGTCCCAGATCCGGCGGCCGTTGAAGGAGACGAACGGGAAGAACGGCAGGGCGATGTCGAACAGGGCCGCCAGGGGTCCGAGCGTGGCCGTCAGCTTGATGAACGGTAAAACCATCGGCGGGATGGCCGCCCATCGCAGCAGCGCCCACGCGCCCCAGGACAGCAGCAGCAGCGCCAGACCGCCGGCCGCCGCCACCGGGCCCAGCTTCCGGATGGCGTCCCGGTACCGCCAGCTCGGAGCCGCCGGATAGACGGATCCGAGAATCGGAAACCACCAGGCCGGCCCCGCGGCCAGCGCCAGGCCCAGCGGGAACGCCGACTCCCAGGCGCGGTAGCGCACCGCGAGTCCATGCCCGCGGGTGACCAGGCGCATCGCCAGCTCCCGAACACCGAAAAACACGCCGAGCACGACGGGGATTTCGTAGCACAGGGACGAGGCGAAGAACGCCGCTCCCTTGAGGCGCCAGAAAACCAGGAACAGCAGCAGGCTGTTCATCGCCAGGTTGCCCCACCACTGCAGCGGGGCGCTGTCGGCGCGGCCGGGCCCGGGATGCGCCCAGACGAAATGCCCGATGTCGATGTAGTGGAAGATCTTCAGCCATACGAGGGGGGTGTGCAGCCCCCAGCGGCGAAGCTGCCGGCCCGGCGACAGGATCTCGAAGCCGCGCGCCGCCAGCAGATTGCTGGAACTCGTGTTGTTCCCCTCGACGCAGCCGAGGATTTCGTCGCAACCCTGCTCTTCCAGAAAGCGGATGCCGGCGTCGAACAACTGCCGGCCCACTCCCTGCCCCCTCGTGTCCGGACGGGTAAAGGCCCAGTACATGAGCCCGCCCCGGCGCCCGCGCGGCAGCGCGAACAGCTTGAGCACGACGGCGCCCTGGATTTCCCCCCCGGTCTCCGCCACCAGGACGTGGGGGGTGAACGAGAAAAACCACCGCTGCACCAGCGGGAACGACCGCCGCATGATGTCGCGGACCGCCGGTTTCTCCTCGTCGCGCATGGGGCGGATCTTCGTCTCTGCGGTCATGTCTCGGACTCCTCCATCGGTTGGATGTCACCCACCAACGCAACCATCGGGGTGTTGTCATCAAGAACGTACCGACGGTCGTCGATGTTCCGTTTTAATCTCTTGGCGTGTCCGCCCCGATACCCCGATTCTATCCCCAATGCCCACCTTTCACTCTATGGGGCGGCGCTTCCAGGCGCCGACGAGCAGCGGACTCAACACATAATAGCCGCCGGTCTGGATGGCCCCGTCGATGGCATCAAAAATCCGCCGCCGGTTCGCCTCGTCCGTCAGGCCCAGCTGTTGGGCCATGGGAAAGATGCTGGTGTAGACCTCCTGGGTCATGCGGCCTCCAACGGCCAACTCACTGACCAATGCCGCGACGTCGATGCCGTCCGGGGGGCCCAACCCAGCCGCGATGAAGCACGCGGGCAATTTGAAGCCGAGCCGGGTGTCACGCCCCCCTTTCTCCGCCACGGCGCGAAACGTCCGGATCACCTCGACCACGGCGTCCAGTCTCGGGCAGACGTCCCACGACTCGAAGTCGTACTCCTGCACCACGACGACGCCGCCCGGCTTCGTCCAGCTCATCATCTTGCGCAGAAATGCCTCCGGCTCCTTGAGATGGATCAGCAGGATGCGGGAAAACACCGCGTCAAAAGCACCGCCGGGGACTCGTTCAGCCGACTCGACGTCCA
>Ga0209270_1003292_pt1 | contig 14296 bp, 14 predicted proteins | sample MTBAKSrepl1MetaG_FD_187456 | JGI IMG/M metagenome (GOLD analysis project Ga0209270, IMG submission 187456) | Enrichment culture microbial communities from Arthur Kill intertidal strait, New Jersey, USA, that are MTBE-degrading - MTBE-AKS1... | ecosystem: Environmental > Aquatic > Marine >...
TTGTGCGGCGACCTGCAGGTCGCCTCCGCGCAAACGCTTGATTTCCTTGATATTGGCCAAAAATCCTCATTTCCGGATTGGAAACTTAGTCCTACCGCGAAATCATTTCCGGATGGACACTGTTATGAAACTTGGGGAGGGCTTCCCCTCCGCGATGCTCAAACCCTCATTCAGGGCTGGAGGACGGTGCACGTTCGGGGCCGGTTCGGGTTCTGCGGGGGCAAAACATTCGTCTGCCTTTCACCGGTTCGCGGCCGACCACGATGGCGTGATCCTCTGCCACGGCACGGAACCAGGCGGCTCCAGCACGCCCCCAGCGGACCAGGACCCCTTTTCAATTCCCAGACAGGTTTCCCCGACCCGAACCTCCCCGTGAACGGGGAGGTGGATCGAGATGGGAAACCAATCCCCTTAGGAGTAGGTGGAGGGTGATCAATTCCATGGTGCGCCTTGGCTTTATTCGGGTTTGAATCGCCCAGGGTGAGCAGACTGTTGGACTTATATCAATCGAGATACATCTTTGTCTAGCGAAAAAAAGAGGATGAAGCATTTTTTCCCTATCATTCCATGCAGTTCGTCTTTTCCGTTCTCCTCTGTTCAAAGTGTTCTTCCGTCCGAGGCAAACAGGCTGACGGCCAGAATGCGAGCCGAAAAGAACACGTTCTCAACTCCCTCCGCGCCATCCCGGCCCCGGATGATTTCCTCGCCAGGCTCCTTTGCACGGATCCTGTGAAGCCTGTGAAGCCAAGAGCCAAAAGGATTCCCCCCGCTCCCCCGGCGAAATGGCCTCAGCCGCTCAGCCGCTATAAGGTATGAGCAGCAGGGCTGTCCCGGAGAGACATCGGGATTTCCGAGATATTGACAGGGATCCCATGAAGGGTATATTTATAGATAGAAATATGTAAATCTAAGCCGATTTCTGGAGAACAGAGGAGAGGCTATCTGGAACTCGGTTGGAATCCGGGGATTTTTTGGCATCGAAAGGTGACGGGCGGTGGAGTGCAGATATGGATCGGAATAGCATTTCTCAAATCAGGGTGAAGGGTCAAACTGTAGGCATAATAGGCCTGCAGGCGGCTCTTGCCGATGTCTATGACGGGCCCATCGAGGGATCGGACGAAGACATCAAGGCTGAACTCTTAGAAAGGCTCAGAGGAAAGAATTATATTCCTGCCAGGGCCCTTGATGATTATGCCCGCGCATTCCTCCGCGAGTACAAAAAGCACTGCGGATTGCCTTATGAAGATGAGGCGGCCTGCGGCCGGCTGGATATTGCAATCCTCGGTCCGGGCTGTCCTCAGTGCGACCGGATGGAGATGGAAGTGATGTCCGTGCTGACGGAACTCGATCTGTCGGCAAGTATCCGGCATATTAGGGACATCAAGGAGATCGGAACCTATGGCGTAATGGGAATGCCAGCCCTTGTCATCAATGGGCGTGTTGTTGCATCAGGTGCAGCGCTCCCGCGGGCGAAAATCAGGACGCTCATAGAAAAAACTGATTTTGATTCGTTCAGGTCTGATAGATAACCAGTGTTCCTGCACATGTCTCCAAGGCTGATACAACGTGGATGGAACAGGGCGGCAGCGCATCTGGTTGAGATTGCCGATGGAGTTGCGGTGCAGGAAACAGACCGTAGCTCTTTCATATGGGCCTGGTGACAGTGATCTCCAGGTGGGGTATCGAAGAGCACCTTGATATGGACATCTATTTCACATTCGCTCGATCGGAAAAAATCAACTGGCTCTGAAAACCTTTGGAAAACGGCTCCCATACTTGGGGTCCACATCACTGGAAGGGAAAGGACCGGGCTGAGATGTGGCGGTTGATCGAGACGGAGGTTTATGACTCGAATCGTTTCGGTCACAGTATGAAAATCACAGCTCCTTCCTGCTATTTTACGTTGACGTAGTCATAGCCTTTGACGTCGCACCCATGGTACAAATGGCTCGTGGACATGATCGGCTTCCTCCTTCTTGGCGAATTGGCGTTCACCGGAAAGGAAAACGTCATCGTCCACTTTTTTCGACTCTCAGGTACGCAAAAACCGGATGAACTGTAACTTTTAGCTGTCTCATGCGATATTGACTTAACAACCAGGATGATCTGCCGCCCTTGACTTCGAGAAATTTTAATGGTTCTGGGTACTTGTGTAGTCCTGCAATCAAGACATTCCCTATTTTCTCTATCGTCGATTTGATCGAGACAGGGGGAGGCCTCACGGCCTTCGCTCTCCCACACCATCATGCGTACGGGTCCGTGCACCGCAGTTCATGTGGCGGAAGGTTGGGCATTAAACCTGAAGACGTTGAAGATTTGATGGAGGGCCGTCATGGGGCTCCGTATTCTGGTCATCTTCTTAGTTCTGTTCTGCTATGCCGGCCATCTTCATGCTGATGACCGGTTGAGCGGATATTTGTATGAGGATACGAAACGGCTGGTAAAACTCGTTGAGGATGCGGCGATGCTCCTGGAAAGCGAGGGTGGTGACTCCTTTGTCGAGTTTAACCGGAAGGGGTCCCGTTGGTTCGGCGATCACTGTTTTCTGTTTGTTTATGATAGCGCGGGAAAATGCATTTTTCACCCCGCCATTCCGGAGTTGGTAGGCAAGAACCTCATGGATCTCAGAGACATGAACGGCAAACCCATGGTCCGTTTCGTCACCGACGTCTGCAGAAAGCCTCAGAGGGATGCCCATGGCTGGGTTTTTTATCTCTGGCAGGAACAGAACGAGTTCGAGCCGAAGTGGAAGGGCGCCTATGTCCGCAAGGCGGTCATGCCCGATGGGCAGGTATGGGCGATCGGTGCCGGGCTCCATTTTCTCAAGATAGAGAAGGTCATGGTGCAGGAGAATGCCCAAAGCGCCGTGGACCTCCTGATGGCCGAAGGCAAGGCAACAGCATTCAAAGAGTTCCTCAACCCCTCTTCACGCTACAGTTTCTTCAATATCTTTATCTGGGTGACGGACGAAAGGGGGCGGGCCTTGGTCGATCCGGCCTTTCCGAAAAAGGAGGGTCGTGATCTCACCTTGTACCGGGACGCCATCGGGCGGCCCGTCATGAAGGAAATCATCGACAAACTCCAAAAAAACGATGAGGTATGGGTACAGCATCTCTGGCCCCGGCCGGGTTCCGTCGCTGCGTCACGCAAACTGGCGTATGTCAGGAAGGTCAGGATCGGCCATGAGACCTTTCTGGTCGGATCGGATTTCTTTCTTGCATCACCCATCTGGATGAAACAGTAAGGAGAGTGCCGTGGCCAAGAGACCCGAAAAACTCATCTACGGTGTCGACGACAAGCTGCCGTTCTTCTCATTGTTTCTCTTAGGCTTTCAGCACACTTTTCTCATGTCAAGCACGCTCGTGCTTCCGGTCGTCCTTGTGACGGAAATCGGCGGCGGCTTCGACCTGCTTCGCTCTGTTGTTGCGCTTACGATGATCTCCTCCGGGTTGGGTACCATCTTCCAGGCATTTCGGTTCGGCTGGTTTGGATCCGGGTACCTCTGTCCGAACCTGTGCGGGCCGAATTTCTTTACTGCCTCTATGACGGCGGCATGGCTTGGGGGTCTGCCCTTGATGCGCGGCATGACCATCGTTGCCGGTCTTGTCGAAATTGTCTTCGCCCGGGCGCTTCCGCGTATCAGATTTCTTTTTCCCCCTGAAATAACCGGCTTGGTGGTTTTCATGGTTGCGGTGGGGGTCATTCCGCTGGGCGTCTCCAAATGCCTAGGCATCAACTACGAAGGCGAACCAATCCAGGGAATGTGCGTGGCTGTGGCATTCGTGACCCTGCTCGTTATGATTGGCATAAATATCTGGGGCAAGGGGAGACTCAAACTTTACAGTGTCCTTGGCGGATTAATCACGGGTTATCTCTTATCACTCCCTGCCGGGTTGTTGACCAGGGAGCACTTTCATATGATTGACGCCGCACCGTGGCTGGCATTGCCTTCAACGAAAGGGATGCTGGACATCACTTTCAAGTGGTCGCTGGTCCCAATCTTTGCCATCGTCTCTATTACCGGGGCGCTCAAGTCATTCGGCAATCTCATCATGTGTGAAAAGATCAATGACACGGAATGGACACAGCCTGATACGAAGCGCATCGGCAACGGGCTTGTGGCGGATGCCTGCTGCGTGACGGTCTCGGGTCTGCTGGGAGGAATGGCTTCAGACACCTCGGCAAGCAATGTAGCGTTCAGCGCCGCCTCAGGTGCTACCAGCCGTTACATCGGGTACATGGCTGGCGCGCTCTTCATCCTCTTCGGTTTCTTTCCTAAGATAACCGGAATTCTTTCACTCATGCCGATGCCGGTGATGGGGGCCATCCTCATTTTTGTCACCTGCTTCATGATCATTTCAGGGATTCAGATCATACTTGGGGCGGGTATAGATAACCGCAAAACCTTTGTGATCGGCATATCGATTATTTTCGGATTGAGCCTTGATCTGCTCCCCTCCCTTTTTGTCGACATTCCTCATGCCATCAGACCGCTCTTCGAGTCATCGTTGACGCTGAGCACCGTAATCGCAGTTTTCCTCAACCAGGTCCTGCGCCTGGGGAAAATGCCGAAAACAACGTGACTTGCCAACGATTCTCAGGATCTTCCCTGGTTCTGTAAAATACCCGGACTATCAAGGTTCTAGCCCAAGTTTGCCATTTTTTTACCAAGGGCTGAAATTTCACTATGTTCGGCGATTTTGTGGCCACTACTCATTTTACGGTCGCCATTTTCTTGGCCTGGGGACCTCCTTTAGCCCCAGGTTCTGATAGGCTTCCTGATGTTCGGGTTCAACGCTGCTACAGAGGCGCAGGTGCTTGCGCTGGACCGTGTCTTGTTCTTTCACATTGAACTCGATGGTCAGTCGTTGGTGGGTCGAGAGGATATCACGGCTAGCGGTCACCTTTCTTGCGGAGCGGTCGGAAGATAAAAAAAGTTGAAAGAACCCGTGAAGTTCCTTTTGTAAGTAGTTTCCATCCGGAAATGGTCTTTTTGGCTAATCTCGGCGTCAATCTGCACGTTTGCTTGTGCGGCGACCTACAGGTCGCCTCCGCACAAACGCTTGATTTCCTTGATATTGGCCAAGAATCCTCATTTCCGGATTGGAAACTTAGTCCTACCGCGAAATTATTTCCGCGCTTCAGTTTTTTTCCACACCCTGTTCCGGATCTCATGCGTTTTTAGAGATAGAACCATTTTTCAGATAACAAGGAGGTACCCATGCAATTCCTCAGATCTTCATTACTGGGTTTCCTGGGGGCTATCCCGGTGTTTTTCACCTTCCGGGAGGCCTTTGCCCAAGCGAAAGGATACAGCGACTGGCACACGGGGCCGTGGATGATGGACGTCTGGGCGTGGACTTGCGACGGAAAGGTCCCCGGATCAAAAATACGCCTCAGGGAAGGAGATTATGATCCAGATCGTGCTGGAAAAATCTCTCACCGAAAAATCCACTATCCACTGGCACGGCGTTCCGGTCTCTGATAGTGTGTTGAAAGATCTACCTTTGACACGCTGGGGAAAAATGCTCAGATGCTAGGCCTGCGAAATCTCGAGGAATAGGGAGATTCCTTCAAAATGGTGAACCCGCGGCTAACCCCTGGCGAATGGATCCAAAAGGACACCGTTCTCTTGAACCGGAAGGGCCAGGCGGAAATCGATTTCATGGGAGACAACTCCGGGCATTGGTTGCAGCACTGGCGCAACCTCTAACACTTGATGGCGGCGATGGCCAACGTCATGATGGTGAATGCTCGGAAAGACTCAAATCTATTCCCAGGGAGGTGAAGACCCCATGACTTTCCGGCACAAGAACTTCAAGATTTTCGCCATCGTTTTCCTGATTCTGGCGATCTGCGCCCTCCATTACCTCACGGTGCCCGAGCGAATGGTCCGCCACACCGCCTACCGGATGCTCTTTTACCTCCCCCTGATCCTGGGAAGTTTCTGGTTCGGCCTGAGGGGAGCCGTGGCGGTCTCAGCGGCGGCCACCCTCTTCTATCTTCCCTTCGGGATCTACCGGTGGCGAAGTTTTTCGCATGATTTCAACCTCCTCTTCGAAGGCGCCCTGTATGTCTTCATCGCCCTGGTCCTGGGCTACCTGGCGGAGAAAGAGAGGAAGGAGCACGCCGCACGTTTAGAGGCCGAAAAACTCGCCGCCATAGGAAGGGCAGTGGCCGAAATCGCCCACGACATGAAATCCCCCTTGATGGCCATCGGAGGATTCGTGAGCCAGGTATCCAGGGAGCTGCAAGCTGATCAGAAGAGTCGCAAGAAGCTCGAACTCGCGGTGAGCGAAACAGCCCGGCTGGAGGCCATGGTCAAAGACATGCTGGACTTTGGGCGCCCGCTCGAACTCGACAGGAAACCTGAAAGCGTCAACGGTTTGTCGGAGGAATGCGCAGCGGCCCTCGGACCCGTGGCTCAGGCGGGGGGTGTAGTCCTCGAAACAGACCTCGACCCCAAGATCGCACCCCAGCTTCTCGACAGAAATAGAATGAAACAAGTCCTTGTCAACCTGCTGACGAATGCCATTCAGGCATCGCCCTCCGGTCAGACGGTCCAGATCCGAACCCGCGTGGAAAAAGGTGAAACAGTGCTCGAGGTTTCCGATTGCGGCTGCGGCATCGAGGAAGGGCAGCGCGCCAGAATATTCGAACCTTTCTATTCCACCAAGAAGAGTGGCACCGGCCTCGGGCTTTCCATCGTCAAGAAAATCGTGGAGGCTCACGGAGGAACGATTTCCCTACGTTCAAATCCCGAGGGAGGCGTCACGTTCTCTCTGCGGCTGCCGACCGTTTCATAACAGTTTCCATCCGGAAATGGTCTTTTTGGCCAATCTCGGCGTCAATCTGCACGTTTGCTTGTGCGGCGACCTGCAGGTCGCCAACGCGCAAACGATTGATTTCCTTGATATTAGCCAAAAATCCTCGTTTCCGGATTGGAAACTGGGTTCTACCGGGAAATCATTTCCGGATGAAAACAAAATAGAAGGAAATGGCCCAGGCACAGGGTCTCCTCGAACCGGGGGCGTTATCGAATCCTCTCGCGAGGTCAACAGCCCCCCAATGGGGGCAAGCTGGGCAGACAGCTGAAGTCGATCGTCCTCTGAAGGAGAGAGTCCATGTATGATGACCCGCTGAAATGGATGTTGTTTGCACTTCTGGCTTTGGCCCTTCCCTCCAGCCTGATATCAGAGCGATCAGGGTTTCCGTTACATCCGGGCCCGAATGCCTGCCTCGCCCAAGCGGGGACAGGGGAGTCGGCCGATTCGAACGGAACCGACATCCGTTGGTTTCGCGAAGAGATGAAGATATCGCCGAAATACCTGGAGCGGAAAGAAGGAATCCTCGGCATGTCGTGGCCACACTTTTTTGTCATGCTATTCCTGGTTCTCTTTTTCCTGGGCGCCACGGCGGCATTTTTCCTGAGGCACAGAAGGACGAAGCAGATCCTGGAGGAACTGCTCAGGGAGGAGAAAAAGAATATGTGATAAGATCGAATTCCGGAAATCGGAAAAGGTCCTGGATTGGGAAGACCGTGTCGAAGACATCCTGGATCTTGCCGAAGAATACGGCATAGAAATCGACAGCGATTGAAGGCAGGGCTTCTGCGGCACATGCAGGAACAGGCTCATGTCGGGTGAGGTCGAGATGGAGACAACCGAGGGCCTCGACAAGGAGGACATCGCAAAGAAGCTGATCCTTCCCTGCGTTGCCGTACCCACCATGGACGTAACACTTGATGCGTGAGGGCAGCTATGATCGACAGGGACACCAACCGTTTGCTCGCCCTATTTTTTCTCGTACTGGTAGGGGGATTCTTCTTCCACCAGAGCCCGCGGTTTGCGGGTAGCCTCGCCGGACATTTGATCGGCATGACCGGCGCGGCGATGATGTTCCTCACCCTTCTCTATCCCTTTCGAAAGCGGGTCCTGGGCCGGCGCGGCAGGCAGAACCCCATATCGACGCATATCTTCTTTGGGCTCGCCGGGCCTTCGCTGGTCGTCGTTCACTCCGGCCACAAACTGGATAGCCTGATCGGGGTGCTGACGTTCACAGCCATGCTGCTGGTTGTACTGAGCGGCATCACGGGAAGATTTCTTTTCCGGAGCGTCAGCCAAACGCTGAAAGATCAGCAGCGTGAACTCGCAACGCTCAAGGACTCTTTTCGCGCTCGCCGGAACGATCTCTCCACATGTGGAATCCGTGATGCCCCCGGGCATGTTCAAACGGCGGAAGACATTGACGCTCCGATAGAAAGACAAGCCGACGAAGCCCAGAAAGCGCGGTGCGAACAACTCGTGGATCTAGCGGAGTCGATCAGTCAACTGGAGTACACCTCCTTGTTTTTCGAATCCACCAAGTCCCTGTTTTCCAAATGGATGCGCGTGCACCACGTGCTGACCATATTTCTGTTCGCTTTCATCATCCTTCACATTGTCACGGTTCTCTATTACGGTCTGAGGTGGGCATCGTGAAGCTCATCTACATCGCAGCGATACTCGCTTCCGCGGCGTTGTGGTTTTGGCTCTTCCAGTATGAAGGGGCTGCGCAACCAGGCTCATTGAGTACATTTCACGTCGAGTTCAAAGAGTGCGAACTCTGCCATGTTCCGTGGAGAGGTGTCTCGCAGGCTCAATGCTTGGAGTGTCACGAGTTTTCTGACGTCTCGGATATGAGGAGAGAGCTTCGGTTCCATCAGGCAGAGGACAAGTGCCTGCAGTGCCATAGAGAGCATCAGGGGCTCCATGGGAGCATTGCGAGGATGGATCACACAATGCTGAGCGGGAGACTTCAGTGCACCGACTGCCACACCGATATCCATGAAGGGCTTTTCGGTAGCCGGTGCCGGGAGTGCCATGCCATCGAGACGTGGGATGTACCGGGGTACCGGCATTCGCCGAGGGAGAGGAAAAACTGTCATCGCTGTCATAAGGCCCCATACTCGCACCACGATAAAGAGTTCTGGAAAAAGATCAAATCGGCCCACGGCATGGGATCGCAGGACCTGTCCTTTCCGGTACTGGAGTGCTGGCACTGCCACGTCACCACCAGTTGGCAAAATCTTTTGATGTCCCATCCGCTCGGAGAGGGGCGGGCCAAACCACGGAGGACACGTCGATATTCCCTTCAGCAATAAATGTGTTTGCGATGCCGTAGACGCCTTCGAGATCTCCAAAAGCTGCATTTTCCATCCGGAAATGATTTCTCGGTAGAACCCAGTTTCCAATCCGGAAATGAGGATTCTTGGACAATATCAATGAAATAAAGTATTTGTGCGGAGGCGACCTGCAGGTCGCCGCACAAGCAAACGTGCAGATTGACGCCGAGATTAGCCAAAAAGACCATTTCCGGATGGAAACTACATTATAATGCTGTGGATATCTAAAGGCTGCGGAAAGAGATCTTAGAACCAGAAAATGACATTCTAACCTGTTAAAATGAGTAATGACCCCAAAAATACGGGATTGAAATATCTCTTAACTCAGCAATGAGATATTTATGTGCCATGCAACTTATTCAAGAAAATTTTCAGCAAAAATTTCAAATTTAAGATAAATATATCCGCTAGAATGCATATTCGAACGCTAGTCCAAGCAAATGTGCTCTATAGTCGTCAATCCCGTTGTTGCTGTCCTCTGTGTATTTGTAAAATCCATACTTGAACCGAACCTTGAGCTGATCATTTATTTTCCGTGAACATCCCAGCCGGAGTCCGTGGCGATCGTTATCGATTCCCAGCGGCAGTCCCTCTTCGGAGTTATCCTGGAAGTTATCCGAGCCGCTGTAGAGGTACTCCAGGGTAAGATCGGTGTTCTTCCCGATCGACCAGCCTGCCGTCCCAATGAAGGAATAGACATCCCCATCGTATCCAACGACGGATCCCGCCCCGTTGTCGAAACTCTCCGACGATATGTCACTGTAGGAGAAGATGCCCGTCACATACATTTTGGCCGTCGGCGAGGCTGTAAGGCTCAGGCTGTAGATGTTGGCCTTGTAGCCGTTGGACTCGACAAGGCTCGGAGGTTGGGTCGCGGAAGCGGTGTCGATTTTTGCGTCGACGAACTGATACTGCAGGCTTCCTTTGAGCCGGGCAGTCATCCTGGCGCCGATCTTGGCCTTGATCTCGTCGCTGGTCCATTCCTGTTTTTCGATGAAGGCCGAATAACCTGATTCTTCCGAGTCTATTTTGTGGTCATAGTCATTCTTGCGCACGCTGCGCCGGTAGTGCCCCGACAGGGTCAAGCGGCGAATGGGGGAGGTGCTGACGCCAAAGGTGTACCTTCTGCGGCTCACGTCGCTGTCCGTGAGGCGTTCAAAGGCAAGGACACCGTCTTCGAACTCGTCCTCGAACAGATCGATATCCTGCTGCGTCCACCTGCCTTCCGCATAGAGCGCCGTATATGGAATACCTCCATACCGGAGTTCGATGGACTCCTCGAAACCATTCCTGTCGACGCTGCTCCGGCCTTCCGTCTCCGGCGAGCCAACCTCCCCCCCGAAACTCGTCTCCAGCAGCTCCGCTTTCGTTCTGCCCCGGCTCTCGATAAATTCGCCTTGAATTCCCCCTTGGAGGCTCAGGTCTCTGATGGGGCCCAGCATCGCGTTCAAATTAAGGACGTGGCTTTCCTGTTCGAAATCGACCAGGCTCGTGGACCAGTCCTTGTCAAAAGGTTCCGGGCCGAATGGCACCGTGAACATCCGGAACGCGGCATCCCCATCGAGGTCGTTGTAGAGATAACCCATGGAGAGATAGGCCTTCTCGTGAAACCGGCTCTCGAGGTAAAGCGTGTTGTAGAGCGCATCGTACTCGCTGCTCTCGTAGACGCTTACGCTCTCGGCCTCGCCGCTCTGGATGTCGAACTCCTGTTCGAAACGGCCGGTGTCAATTCTCGACCTTTCATACCGGGCGCTGTCTTCCAAATGAATCCCGCTGATGTCATGGCTGACCTTGACCTTGAAGACATCGAGCTTTTCATCGACTTCCTTATAGGCAGGGTAGATCTTTCTTGTCAGGCCGTCTTCCGCAACGCTTCCCCATTGGAGAAGGGATTTCTCGCCCTTTTTGAACCGGCGCTCATAACCCCCGGCGATCTCGGGCCATTCAGGCACCGTGATCCCGAATTCCAGCGCCAGTTCACCGATATCGAGTTGCAGGTCCCGGTCCAGACTGAACGCAGGAATCCTGAAGGGGTGGAAGAATCCACCGGTGTCGTCGAAATACTTGCGATACTCCCCGTACCGGCCGCGAACGAAACCATAGCCTGCCTTCTCGAGCAGAAGGTCAACCCGGTAATCGTCACCGGGAAAGAGCGCGTGACCTTCCATATTGAATGTCCAGCCCCCGCCCAATGGTTTTTTGAAGAAAAATCTTTCGAGGCCGACCATCCAACCATTCGGCATCCACCAGTCCTCGCTGAATTTTCTCTCATCCCCGTCCACAATGGCATATTGGGCAGCAGGGGACATTTCAAAGGTCCAGGAATGGTCGCCTTCTGAAGCACCACCTTCGGCTGCCCCGGCCCCGCAGAGGAAAAGGACGAGCAATGTGGCTGTCCGGGCAGTGTGCCTCCCCATCGCCATCTTATCAGTACCTCAGGTGTGGGTTGATGTCCGAGCCATGCACAGCCGTGTGGCACCCGGCGCTCCAGCATGTCCCCTCCGCAAGACGGGTGGTGTGGGAAAAATCGCCCATGGTGATGGAGCGGGGCATCGCGATCTGGGCATGACATTTGAGGCACAGGTTGTTATCGTTCTCAACCAGCATCTTGTCGTTGATCGCGCCGTGCGGCCCGTGGCAGATCGTGCATCCATCCCGGAGAGCTTCGTGTTCGAAGACCCTCGGGCGGACCTGCTCCTTGTGGCACTGCATGCAGACCTCATTTTCCCTGCCCACACGCATGCCTTTCGCCTTGTAGATATCCTTCCCGTGGGGGTCATGGCAGTCCACGCAATTCATCCGCTGCTCTCTCACCGGGTGATGAACCTCCAGATTGAACGTAACCTTCACAGACAGGTGGCATGCGAAGCACGGCTCCGGATTCCTCGCTGGATTGATGATATACTGCCCCACGCCGCCGCCCGCCTCCATGTGGAGACTTCCCGGACCGTGGCAGGATTCGCAACCCAGGATTTCACCCTCCTCCATTGAGCCTGAATACCTGCCATGATCGGTCGAACGGAAGCGCTCCACCACTCCCTCGTGGCACAAGGCGCAGGTTTCCGTTCCCACCGCCTCGGCCCCTTCTATGGGCGGAAGGAGCGCTATCCCGCCGTTTTGCGGGCTGGCGCAGGAAAGAAGCAGCGCAGCGAGGAACGGGGCCAAAATGAGCAGGAAGCAACACGCCTTTTTCATGCGACCCCTTTGAAAACGAGAAGATTTTCGGAACGCCTGCATACGTCGTTGATTCGTCCGCTGAAAAACCGCCTTTTCACGGTTGAGGTGAACGTCCTGGGTCTGCAACACATTGGGAACAAGGGGGCGCACCGGCCTTTTGAAGGCCGCGATCGGAAAAGGAAGATGAATGGAACAGCCATTGGGCCGTTTTCAGTCAACGCTTAATGCTGCCGGTCGCCCTTCAGGACGACTGGCCCGCAGATTTCACCGTGGGGGTGCTCCTTCGAATGGATATTGATATACACTTCCCCGGTTTTTATCAGGCCAAGCAGCACGGACAGAGGCCTCCCGCGCAAGGGCCCGCGGAGGTCATCGCTCGTGATGGTCCCTTCTGAGAGGACCCCCGTAAATGGCCCCTTGATGAGTCTTGGCGGTGGTCCCTGAGGATAAAGCCAAACGACGGGGCTTCCAATGTGCCCCATCCAGCCCAGGTGCAGATGAGCCATCGTGATATTATCGACATGGTTGACTTCGAGTTTGTAGCGAATGGCGCTCTCATCTTCAGAGACGCTGAATTCGGCCGATGCCATGACGTTGTCCTCTAGTCGGATGGAGCAGTGGAAGTGCTCCATCCGATCAGTCATGCCCCCCCTTCCGGGCGATGGCAGAGTCAGGAAGGCCAGGAAGAGCGCTGCTGCGTAAAGGTTGCGAAAAGGCATATTTTTTACCATCATATAAGTCAAACCACCCTGCTGGTCCCTACACCACCGATACGAGCCAATCTTACTCTACGACCAATAACGCACCCTTCAAATGGGGTCGGTCCTGTATTTTTACATCGCAACACCATCGTCGGGTTCCCAGGCCGCGGCGTGATCTGGACAGTGCTTTAGGCTTTGAGTTCAAGATCTTGAACTTTGGGAATATCCAAACACACCCGTTTTTCTCAATGCAAAAAAAGATAAAGCTTGTACCCCATTGCGGAATAGCCCCGATCTTGATTCAATACGATATGAGAGATTTTATAGTAATCAACTCATTTCGGATTTTCACACTCGTCTATCAAAAGCGATCCTTATTAGCAAAAAAATACCTATGTGTCTTATGCAAGATATTAATTTTATATTTTCATGAATTTATTATGCAATTCAAACAATAATATACGTAAGCATACAAGCGTAGATAAATAATGAGAAATATAACAATGCCTATTCTTTTCAGTTTTTTTAATTATAATGACAAATTCGTTCGCAATATCTCAATAACAAAACTGTGAATGATGTGAAGCGCTCATAGAACTAATGGCCTACTACAACGAACATATTGATATGAAGATTAACGCAGCAAATCTGGACGTGACGCAGAAGGGCATTCCTTATGAGGATATTTGTTGCATGGCCCGGCACGCCGAGATTGAAGCAAGATTTTATAGTGAAAATCGTTTCAGATTAATCAAAACGATGATGCATCAGGGGCTTGCGCCAAAATATTATAAAGTTCACAAATTTCCGATAAAAGCACTTCACGATGAAAACCAAAAATCAGATATTATATGTGACATATAGACATATTATACATTGGTATATACATATATGAATTTCAAAATTTAGCTAGTATCCATCCGGAAATGATTTCGCGGTAGGACTAAGTTTCCAGTCCGGAATGGTGGGAGATGGCAATGGGATTGATCGAAATATTCATCGTCGGTTGGTTGCCTAGTGCCACGATCGCCAGCATCTATAATTTCGGGCAACGCAAGGAAAAGGCCAGAATTCATCCATCGGTGACACGGTGAATACCCTTGGGCAGAGCATTGCGGGCACGCTGGGGGGGCATTGGGTACTGACGCTCATCATGATCGTTTCCAATCCGGTGGACATCCTTACCTATGTTGCCATCAAAATTTCAGGATACCCCATGAACCGGATCATCGGTTCTGGAACTTCGCTTGACACA
>Ga0209270_1003297_pt1 | contig 14277 bp, 12 predicted proteins | sample MTBAKSrepl1MetaG_FD_187456 | JGI IMG/M metagenome (GOLD analysis project Ga0209270, IMG submission 187456) | Enrichment culture microbial communities from Arthur Kill intertidal strait, New Jersey, USA, that are MTBE-degrading - MTBE-AKS1... | ecosystem: Environmental > Aquatic > Marine >...
GCCAATCCTGCCATTGTGGAGGGGCTCCTTGCGGAGGTTGCCAAACTGGGGACAGCCAGTGTCAAGCGTATATACGGCGATTGGACCACTCCAAATCTCGGTCAATGGAAAACCGTCCTCCTGGAACACTCGATACAGCCCATCCAGCAATTTCGATATACCACCGGCAAGAACGCAACGGACAGTGCCATGATCATAGATGCCATGGACCTGCTGTATACCGGGCACTTTTCAGGTTTCTGCCTGGTGTCAAGCGACAGCGATTTCACCCGCCTTGCCTCCCGAATCAGGGAATCAGGGAAATGCGTCTATGGATTTGGCGAGAAGAAGACACCCAGGCCTTTTGTCTCTGCCTGTGACCGCTTCATTTACACCGAAGTTTTTGCAAAAAAATCAGAGGATCAGAAGGAACCATCCTTAATCCCCCGGGACACAAAAGAGTTGCGGGGCGACGCAACCCTGATGAACCTTCTTCGCTCTGCCATAGAAGCATGCTCCGACGAATCGGGATGGGCGCAACTGGGTCCTGTCGGAAATTTCATCAGCAAGACTGCCAATGACTTTGACCCAAGAAACTATGGCTTTATAAAGCTCAGTGAGTTGATCAAGGCCATTGGACTGTTTGAGCTCGATCGCCGTGATAAAGGCGTGTTCGTTCGCGACAATCGAAAAAAAATTGCAGCGTAGACTTGATAAAGTATACGAATCACAAATTTTCTTGAATTCATATCGGAAAGGATCAGTTCAATGACAAATACAACCAGCGACGTCAAGGTGACAGTTGTCGGCACCGGCTACTGGGGCAAAAATCTGGTCAGGAATTTTTATAACATCGGCGCGCTCCATTCCGTGTGCGATGTCAATGCCAATGCGGTCAATTATTTTACCCGTGAATATCCAGGCACCATCGGCCTGAACTCGTTTGCCCAAGCCCTTGCCAATGACGAAGTCCAGGGAATCGTCCTTGCCACCCCCGCAGCAACCCATGCAGCCCTAGCCGAGGAAGCTCTCCTTGCCGGCAAGGATGTCTATGTGGAGAAACCTCTCTGTCTCGACGAAAACAGCGGAGCGGAACTGAACCGTTTGGCAAGGGAAAAACAACGAATCCTCATGGTCGGCCATCTGCTCTGGTATCATCCCGGCATTCTCAAGCTGAAGGAACTGATTGACACCGGCGAGTTGGGGCGCATCCGGTATATCTACTCAAACAGACTCAACATCGGCAAACTCCGTCGGGAGGAAAACGTCCTCTGGTCGTTTGCCCCGCACGATATCTCGGTTATCCTCGGGCTGATCAATGAAATGCCGGACTCCGTCCAGTCCCAGGGAGGAAATTTCCTGCATCAGCGGATCGCCGACACCACTGTGACCATGCTCAACTTCCCCAGCGGTATCCAGGCCCATATCTTTGTTTCCTGGCTCCACCCCTTCAAGGAACAAAAACTTGTCGTCGTGGGCGACAAGGAAATGGCAGTTTTTGATGACACTGCCCTTTGGCCGAACAAATTAACAGTTTACCCACATTCAGTTGAATGGTCTGGAAATATACCTGTAGCGCACAAGGCAGAAGGGAAAAGCATTCAACTTGAAGAAGGAGAGCCACTGAGATCGGAGTGCCAGGCTTTTCTTGATGCAGTTGTGACCCGGAGACCACCTTACACTGATGGAGAAGAAGGCCTGAGGGTCCTAACTGTCCTGAACCAATGCCAGAAAGCCATGGAAACGGGCACAAAGACCTCCCTTGCCGGAGTTGGAAAGGAAAAAACCTTCTTCTGCCATGAAACCGCGATAATTGACAAAGATGTTTCCATTGGCGATAGCTCGAAAATCTGGCATTTCAGCCACGTCATGTCCGGCTCCCTGATCGGAAAAAACTGCAACATCGGCCAGAACGTAACAATAGGCCCAAAGGCTGTTATCGGCAACGGCTGCAAGATTCAAAACAACGTATCAATCTATGAAGGCGTTGAACTGGAAGACTTTGTTTTCTGCGGCCCCAGCATGGTATTCACGAATGTCTATAATCCTCGCTGTGAATTTCCCAGAAAAGGAGAATACCGGAAAACAATTGTCAGAAAAGGAGCCACTTTAGGCGCGAACTCCACCATAGTTTGCGGAGTTACAATTGGCCAATATGCCTTTATTGGCGCAGGTTCTATTGTCCGTGGCAATGTTCCTGATTTCGCACTTGTTGTGGGCAATCCGGCCCGCCAAGTTGGCTGGATGAGCCGCTTCGGTGAAAAACTGGACCTTCCAATTGAAGGAGAAGCTTCAGTTATTTGCCCTCATACAGGTGAAGAATATACCCTATCCGGAAGATCACTCAGTTTGGTGATAACCATTTAAAACAGAGAGAAACAGTTAATAAATGGGGGAAAGTCTATTATCAGTCCTTTTTGTGACAACCAGTTTTCCAAGGTTCCCTAATGATTTTGCCGGTAGTTTTATTTACCGATACGCAAAATATCTGGCCCGTGACGGTGGTGCACAAGTGTCCGTCCTGGCTCCCAGTGATCCTGGAACACCCGCAAAGGAAGTCGTGGATGGCGTGGAGGTCCGGAGGTACAATTATTTTTTACCGGCATCATTCCAATGCCTCGCATATGGAACCAGTGGAATCTTAGCTAATATCCAAAAATCCTGGATGGCAAAAATACAAATACCTTTTTTTCTATCCGCAACTGTGTATTCAATAATCCGCAACCAAGAAAATCACGATCTCATCCACTGCCACTGGCTCCCAACCGCTATTGCCGCAATAATCGCGAGACCGTTTGGCAAAAGGAAGCCTCCAATCATCCTGACAAATTGGGGTTCGGACACAAGAATTTTGCCTACCTGGCTCACTCGGTGGACGGTCAAAAGAATCGAAGGATTCATCTCAACTGCAGCAGAAACAGACGAGCACCTGAAAAAAGCTGGATGTACAGACTTCCGTCAAATCATGGCCCCGATTGACGAAGAACGTTTTGATAAAAATTCCGTTTTGCCTGATCTTCGTGACGAACTACAGATTCCGCAATCTACGCCGGTAATTCCCTTCATTGGCAGACTGGACGAGTTCAAGGATCCCCTTACATTTATCCGTGCCTGTGCCCTCTTGCGAGATCAAGGGATTCCTTTTGCCGCGCCGGTTGCCGGTGACGGAAATCTGATGGATGCGTGCAGAAAAGAAATTGACCGGATGTCCCTCAAAAATCATGTTTTCTTATTGGGTACCCGCCAGGATCCTGAGCGTCTGTTAAGAATTGCAACGGCAACAGTTCATATCAGCCCTGTTGAAAACACTTGGGCTAATTCAATCGCCGAAGCAATGTTCATGAATGTTCCTGTGGTTCTTACCGATGTCGGACATACAAAAAAAATGTTCACCGATCGTAAGGATTGTCTCATTATTCCCCCAAAAAATCCGGAGGCACTTAAGGACGCACTGATCCTGCTCCTTAAGGATAGTCAACTTCGCCAACAGCTTGTAACCGGGGCAAATAATTTGTTTCGCAAACACAATAAAGACAGTAAAAGTATAGTTGCCAAGACACTCGCCTATTACAATGAAGTCATTAACTGTTCGAAATAAAGAGTTCCAATTATGCAACTGGAAAACAAACAGATTTTCATCACCGGTGGCGCAGGATTTATAGGATCCAGCATAATCAGCCGACTCATCGACAAAAACAAAATTGTCGTCTACGACAATTTTTCCCGTAACTCTCTCAAAGACCGAAAGGATAAAGATCATAAGAATCTTACCGTCATAAATGGTGACATCCTTGATACAGTTAAACTCAACAAATCCATGCGGGATTCAAACATCATAATCCACTGCGCAGGGATAGCGGGAATCGATACAGTCATCAAAAGTCCCGTCAGCACTATGCAGGTAAATATGATCGGATCTGCCAACGTGCTGGAAGCTGCCTCAAGATTGTCGCACTGTGATCGGGTCGTCTGTTTTTCAACCAGTGAAGTCTTCGGCCAATTGGCTTTCCGTTCGTCCGAAACCGACCATACAATTCTGGGTAATGTCGGAGAGGCACGGTGGACCTATGCCGTCAGTAAACTTGCCGAAGAACACCTCGCCATAGCCTATTACAATGAGAAAAAACTGCCCACCACCGTAGTCCGACCTTTTAATATTTACGGACCCGGGCAGGTGGGTGAAGGCGCCCTGAAGATTTTTATCGAAAGAGCGCTTAAAGACAAGCCGTTAAACATTCATGGCGACGGAACGCAGATTCGGGCCTGGTGTTATGTGGATGACATGATCGATGGCTTGCTTCTTGCTGCAACCCATCCCAAGGCGGTGGGAGAATCGTTCAACGTCGGCAATCAGAAGGCTGTGGTTACAATTTACGGGCTGGCAAATACGGTTGTAAGGGTTCTCAATTCCAAATCTTCAATCAATTTTACGTATAAGGATTATGTCGATATCGAGTTACGGATACCTTCGGTAAAAAAAATGAAAGAGATGCTGGGATTTGAAGCAAAGGTGGATCTGGAGGAAGGCATTCGTCGAACAGCCGAATTCTACCGAAAAAAACTTAAATGATCCGGCTGAGCTATCCATCCATTGACGAGGAAGATTACCAAGCCGTCATCTCGGTCCTCGAATCTGGCTACCTCGTTCAAAGCAGCAATGTAGCTGCTTTTGAGCAGGCCATTGCTGAACTTGTTGGAACCGAGCACGCCATTGCCGTGAGCAGTTGCACCGCTGCATTGCATATCTCCCTGTTATCCCTCAATGTCAAGCCGGGAGACATAGTCATGGTCCCAGCATACTCATGGATAGCAACAGCTAACGTGGTCGAATTGTGCCACGCCCGCCCTTGTTTTGTCGATATTCTTCCTGAAACGTTCAACATTGACCCAGCCGAACTCAATTCGACGCTTGACCAAATAATGGCGGACAGTATGATGGCCGGAAAAGTAAAAGCAATTATACCTGTTCACTGCTTCGGTCAGCCTGCCGATATGCCGGCTATCATGAATATCGCGGATCAATTCAATGTCCCGGTTATTGAAGATGCGGCTTGCGCGCTTGGCGCAACATTGTACGGTAAGCAGGCAGGAGCATGGGGGATAGCAGGTTGCTTCAGTTTTCACCCCAGGAAGGCCATTACCACTGGGGAGGGCGGAATAATCACTACCAATGACGCAAGACTGGCTGAACGGCTCAGGTCTCTCCGCAACCACGGAATACGAAACGCCAATGGCTCTGTTGATTTCATCATGCCCGGTTTCAACTATCGCCTGACCGATTTCCAGGGAGCCCTTGGTGTTACGCAACTGCAAAAATTACAGCGCATCATCCGTTCCCGCCAGCAGCAATCCTTATATTACGACGAATTGCTCCGGGATACCCCACTGCAAACACCGAAAACTATCAGAGGTTGTGAATCCGTCCATCAATCATATGTCGTTCTCCTGCCGCTGAGCATGCGTGAAAAGCGCGATGCTCTGATAGCATACCTTCGGGAAAAAAACATTGAAACAACCATAGGTACGATCAATATGCCCATGACCTCGTTTTTCAGTAATCGCTATGGGTTTGCCCCTGGAACTTTTACGGTTGCAGATGATATCTCCTCCAGGTCACTGTCCCTTCCTCTGCATGAAAAACTGACCAAAGAAGACCAGCGGACTGTCGCTTACCATTTACTCCAACAATTAGATTTCATTTCACCTTGAAGTACCCTTCTCGAGAAGTCAGATCGCATGGTTCCGGAGAATATTCCGTTACCGATTTCCGTAAGCTCGGCAAAGGAGTGATCCTCGAGCCGGGAGTACTCGTTTTTCACCCGGAAAACATTGAGTTAGGAGACAATACCTATATAGGGCACTATACAATCCTGAAAGGGTATTACCGCAATACCTTGACTATTGGTGCAGGTACCTGGATCGGACAGCAATGCTTTTTCCACAGTGCCGGAGGGCTGGAGATCGGCAGAAACGTGGGAATTGGGCCGGGAGTGAAAATTATAACTTCCCAGCACGAGGAAACTTCAAACGGACCCATCCTTCATGCGCCTGTCAAACTGGCAAAGGTAACAATTGGAGATGATTGCGACATTGGCACAGGGGCGATAATCCTTCCCGGCGTCACAATTGGACAAGGAGTTTTGGTTGGCGCCGGCGCTGTAGTCACTAAAAACCTACCGCCGTTTTCGGTCGCCGCCGGAGTCCCAGCCAGAATCATGCGGCAGCGTGAAAAAAAATAGCTGCCCTTCAAGCTGAACCTCACGCATGAAGCAAAAATTCCGCTCCATTCTATCCTTAATCTTGCTCGCGTTCTTTACCTTCTGGCTCATCTATTACGTTATAGCCCACCTTGATGATTTCAAAATCATTCATAATCTCGTCTGGCCGGCAGCTGCTCTCCTGGCCCTGGTAATTCTTGCTGAATCCTTTGCCTCCGGCCTTTTTATCAAGGTGGTGATGACTCATTTTCATGTCAAACTTGGCTTCAGTGAATGGTACGGATTGTCGGTTGTTACACGCTTCTGGAACATTATCCTTCCATTTCGTGGCGGCGCAGGTGTTCGTGCACTCTACCTGAAAAAAATCCATAAGTTTCCACTGACGGAATTTTTCGCCACAATGCTTTCCCTTTATTTTCTCATCATTCTGGTTAATTCTGCCATTGGTTTGTTTTGCCTGATCCTTCTGTTGGCTCTGGACAAAATTTTTCTCATGCCTCTGTTTATTTTCTTCCTGGGATTTTTTCTTGTTATGCTCGGAATGGTTATCTTTTCTCCCAAAATTCCAGCGTCACGATACGCAATCTGGAACAAAATAAGCAAGGCTATGAACGCCTGGCATGGCATCAGAACCGACCCCTCAGTGATGAGAAGCCTCATCGCTATTACTGTCCTTAACTCCGCGGTAGGGCTCTTCACGGTTTATTTCTCATACGCCTCATTTGGATCAAAAATGACAATCTTTCAATGTCTCCTGATCTCCACCCTGTTCAATTTCACATCCATGATCAATATCACTCCGGGTGCGTTGGGAGTTGTTGAATCGGTCATGATTCTGACAGCCCGGCTCTTCGAAATCCGGCCGGCTGAAAGCCTCATGGCCGCAGCACTGATACGGGCAGTGCACATGTTTCTGATGTTCACTATGGGAATGATGTTCAACTACAGGCTGGGGATCAAACTGCGTGATCAGTTTACAGCCCCAAAGAAAACCGGATGATCGGCAACTCTTGGGAAAGCTGGGCTGGAGTCAACCCTGTAGCTTCTTGTTGTATTCCATGTCAAACCACATGGCGAAAAACAGGGATTGAAGACCGGATATAAACAGAAAGGCTGCAAATAAAGCACTGGTGGGGGCAACACCATACCCCAGCAGGCGGGCTGAAAGAAGATACAAACCAAACAAAAATCCGCAGGGTGTCAGCGTCATGCCCATGCAATAGAAAAATAGAAGCGGGTGAAAGTCGCGGATGACATATTTATGGAACATCCTGTGCCAGAATCCTTTAAAGAGAATCCAGGGAATAGTAAAAATCACTTTTCGAACCTTGATCCCTGACTTTTCCCCTACATTATAAACTGGCCTGATTGACACATCTTTAACCCTGAAATTCCCAATATTAAGCTTGATCAAGATATCATTGGGCATTCCATATCGAGGATAAATAGAATCAAGATCGATGTGCTGCAACGCAGTGAGCGAAATAGCTGTATAGCCGCTCTGTGAATCAGCTATGTTCCAGTATCCTGAGGCTATTTTTGTCATGAGAGAGAGGAACGCATTGCCGATGAACCTGTATTTTGGAATCATTCCCCACGATTCACCTCGGAAAAGACGGTTTCCCTTAGAATAGTCGCATTCACCAGCACAAACCGGTGCCACAATTCGTGGGAGGTCATTTGGATCCATCTGGAAATCAGCGGCCATCACCGCCGTCACATCGATATTATTATCCCGCGCCCACTTGTACCCGGTGACAATAGCAGCACCAACTCCACGATTCACCTCGTGACAGAGAAGAACTATTCGCGAATTCGTCCCTCCCATCTCCTTGACCACCGAAACAGTGCTGTCCTTGCTCATATCATCAACAACGACGATATGATCCACAAATTCCGGCATTGTGGCAATGACTTTGACGATGAGTTTTTCTTCGTTGTAGGCAGGAATAACGATTGCGATTATTTTATCGTTGTACATATGTTAATATAATTAGTCAGTTCAGCAAATAATATCCTCATTTGGTTCTGAAAGTTCCCTTAAATAATTAATACTTAATCATAGCCTTCTTGCTGTCGACAGTTGTGGATACCTCCGATAAATTTCCAGGAGATAAAGTGCACTTCTCTGTTGCAATTATATTTTTTTTAGCATTTTTGCGAATCCGCTCAAACGACTCGATATATTTCGCTCTAAGCATGGGCTCAATTGATAATATATCAGGATATATAATTCCAAGTAAATTATTCTCACGAATTTTGTCAATCCACTCACAATAAGAAACACCATTCTCCACCAGCAACCCTACAAGTTTTTCTAAGGCCGAATCACCCCTCGAACCGGGATTTAGCAACGCATAATTGAGTAAATATGAAGGGGTATTACTATTTTCATGCATTTCATCTAAAAAAAACTTAGCTTTTTTCAAATCACCTTTTTTCATATATAATGCAACTAGGTTGAGCCTCAATTCATCTGTACTTTCAATTTGCATCCCCGACAGAAATGCATTAATAGCCTCATCTATTTTTCCGTTGCTATAGAGTATACGGCCATAACTTACATATAAAGCAGGAAACTTATTATTACTTAACGAAAAAGCATTAGTTATTGCCTTTTCTGCTTCTTTATATTCACCTTTCTCAAATAATAATGCGGCCAAGTTCATATGAGGGAGGTAATCAGCAGGATAAATTTCACAGCTTTTGTATAATAAAGCTATTGCCTTATCAATATCTTTTTTATCCCAGTCATGGCTATAGAGAATACCAGCATTATAATATAAGAGGGATGGCAAGTTTACTTGGTACATATTCGGGTTTTCTTTATACATATCTTCAGCTTTTTTAAGATATTCTTTTGCCTTATCAAACATTTTCAATTTCATATACATTGAAGATACAGTAATATAAGGACGCATATTATTAGGAGATTTCAAAATTGAATCTTCCATTAAGGCGATATCGTTTTTCCAGACATCGTTTCTTAAATACGTTGCATTCCCTTCAGAAATTAATATTAGAACGCCAAATACAACAAAAATTGACCGCATAAATATATTCTTCTTTTCTTTATAAACAGAAAGAAGTTTAACAAAGAAAAAAGAAATAGTTAAATAAAAGAATATTGATGGGAGATAATTTCGGTGCTCAAAATAAAGCTCTAATCCGATAAAAGTTGACTCAACGAGATGATTTGCGAAAAAGAAAAAAATGGCAAAACCTAGAATGGGCTCTCGCTTCAGCAGGTATAGGCCGGTCAAGCCAAAGCAAGTAATTGCAAGCACTGCGACCATGGTATATGGAGGATCAATGAGTGACTTTGCCGGAGTGATGTCCGTTTCGAGTGTAAGAAAATCAGAAAGAGGGGTCAGCAACAAAAATATATACTTGAGCAGTATAATAGGTTCGGTAATAAGCCTCTCCCACATGGTAAAAGTACGATATCCATATGCTTGAACCAGATAATCAAACACCTCGTTTCCTTTCAAAAATAATATCAGAGATAGAATAACCATGCCGACTACTGAGGAAACTTGGAAAATCTTGCTTGCGCGAAATGACTTGATAAAGGAAGAACGGAAAAATGCAACCTCATAACCAAGTAAACTCAAAGGAAGTAGAACTGCGTTCTGTTTTGTTCCCACGCCGAGCAGATAGAATATGATTACCATCACCATCAAAAATATCGAGGTAATTTTTCCTTTGGTCATTCTTGATCTTATATAACAATACATAGCGATCATATAAAACATTGCAGCCAATACCGTTTGTCGTTGAACAATATATGTAACAGCTTGTGTATGAATGGGATGAATTGCCCACAAAACAGAACCAAGCAGGGCAACACTTGGATCAGATACAGTCTTACTGACTGAATCTATTGGGATATATCTTGTATTATACAGGCAAATTGTTTGCAGAAAGACGAAATAGACAAGTAATGCGGTAATCAGATGCAAACATATATTTACTACATGATAACTAGTAGTATCATATCCAGAAAGTAAATAATTTAATGCAAAGGTCAGGGTAGCAACCGGACGCGTATATATACCGGATTCTTCATTCAGAGAGAAATAAGTCGCTTTCTTTAATTCATTCCACGATAAACTTTGAAGTTTGATAATTTTGTTGTCTACGATATTCCCAAAATCATCAAAATGCCAAGGAGCCTGTAATGTATTAGAATAACATATTATTACAAGCAAAGACAGCAGGAAAAAATGAAAAAAGCGAGAATAAAAGGTATTTGAAATCATAGGACTTTGATGTGCACTTGAAAATTATCAAATTACCATGTTACTACACTATAACAGTTATAACTTCGGATAAAGTCGTTTCAATTTAATACTTGTGGGTTTCTTGAATAATTAATGCAGTAATTTACCAGCAAACACTTTTTTATATTGTTGATTTACCGAAAATATATTAGCATTCCCTGCAGTGAATTGATACTTGTTGCCACCTTTGCAGGAGAAATCAGCATGATTCAGCCTGGATTTTTTGATTTCGAAGATCGACTTTACAAAATTGATCAGCAAAGCGATCCACTTGCCAAGATAAACGCAGCTGTTGACTGGGAAATTTTCCGTCCGACCCTGGAAAAGGCGCGCGACAAGAATCGGCAGACCTATGTAGGGCCAAAAGGGTACGATGTTATTCTGCTTTTCAAAATCCTTGTCATCCAGTCGCTGTACAACCTTTCTGATGACGCGACCGAATTTCAGATTTTGGACCGACATTCCTTCGGTCGTTTTCTGGGCCTGCATCTCGGCGGCAAGGTTCCCGATGCAACCACAATCTGGCGTTTCCGGCAGGATCTTGTCGATGCCGGTGTGGTCGAAGAATTGTTTGCCACTTTTGATACCCATCTTCGCGCTCACGGCTTCATGGCAATGAAAGGTCAGATCGTCGACGCCAGCATCGTCAACGTGCCTAAACAGCGTAACAGCCGTGAAGAGAACCGTCAGGTAAAGAATGGAGAAGTCCCCGAAGAATGGTCCGAGAATAAACGCAGACGAAAGGATACAGAAGCTCGCTGGACCAAGAAAAACGGCAAGAATTTTTTCGGCTATAAAAACCACATATCGATTGATGTTAAGCACATGCTTATTCGGGGATATGCAGTAAGCGATGCGGCGCAGCATGACAGCCAGGTGTTTGAAACGATTCTCGGCGATAATACCAGCAAGGATGTATGGGCTGATTCGGCATATAGGTCCAAAGACCGTCTGAAGAGTCTGAAAGAACATGGTTTTCGTGAACACTTGCAGCGTAAAGGATGCCGCCATCGCAAATTGACAGAAATTGAGCAGCAAGGCAATAAGACCCGTGCCAGGGTTCGATCCCGAATTGAACACATCTTCGGAGTGCAGGCGCAAAAAGCCAGCAACTTGATTTTGCGAACCATAGGCCTTGCCAGAGCTCGGGTAAAAATTGGGCTCAGGAACTTGGCCTACAATATGGACTGGATGGGAATGCTTCTGGCGAGCAGCGGATAAACCATGTCCGGAAACCGGAAAAACATCAGAAAATGCCGGGCACGGCAAGTGAAATGCGGTGTAGCGGCAGAAAATAAAGTTGTGAATCGATAAATTCAACATTCTATTTTTTGCATAGACCATTTGGCATGTGTCAATTATGAGCTGGAGCTAATTTTCAAGATTCCCTTGTAGCAGCTGTCGTGAACTGCCAATCAATCGTTCTCATCGAGTTGTTCCTGTCGTTCTGCCTAGCTGTTACCTCAGCTTGCATGGTGGCCATGTGGGGGATACGACGGTCAAGACATTGTCCTTTCAAAGCACTGAGTCCAATCTCCGCCATGTTGAGCCAACTTCCGTGTTTCGGTGTGTAATGAATTTCAAGTCGCTCTGTCAAACGCCTTGCTTCTTCGGCGTCAAATGTCTCATAGAGCTAAGCCACCTGGTGCGTGTCCAGGTTATCCATCACCAGGCAAACCTTGATCACCTTAGGGTACCGCTCAACAAGCATCTGCTTGACCTGCTGTGCCCAATCCTTTCTGGTACGCCGCTCGGTTTTACCGTCACATGCCGCCTGCCGCCCAGCGGTTCAACCTCCATGAATATTTCCGCCACACCCTTGCGCACGTATTCATCATCAATGCGCTCCGGCTGTCCCGGCTTGCTTTGAATGGGGAAGCGAATTTCACCAATCAGCTGCTTGCAGGATTCCATACATACCACAAGATAATCCGAAGTACGGCAAGTGATACACTTCCAGAACATCCTCCATCGCCGCTACAAAGGCGGTGCTCCCTTTCGGCGGGATTTTCCAGTATTTGCTGAGTTGAGGCTTAAGTTCATTTTTTTTAATACCCGTTGCACCGTCATGTGCGAGACAGATGGTGCGAAGTTAAGCTCAACAGCTTTGTCGGCAAGCAGTCTGACTGTCCAGCGCTGATAACCCTTGGGGGCGGCGGAGCACGTCAAGGCAATCAGTCGCGCCTCAAACGCGCCGTCGAAAACGATATCCCGCGGCGGCTTTTCCCTGGGTTTGCGACTGAGGGCAGCTTCGAGCCCTTCCTCAACAAAACGTTTCTTGAGGTGCTCAATGGTTCGGGATGTGACTCCCAATGCTTCTGCGACAGCCGTCACAGTCCAGACTGGCCCACCAGGCCCTGCATCGCATAATAACAATGCACGGGCATTGATAAATTTTTTCGCCCCAGTTTTGCCGCATTGTGTTAACGCTTCAAGGGCCTTACGTTCCTGCTCGGTCAGGGTAATTCGATATCTTGGTGACATGGCAACCTCCTTTGGTTACCATGATTATACAACATATTTGTTTATTACGAAACTTTAAATGTTACATGGTACTAGTGCATCATTGTAAGTAATTTATGGGTGCATCAGAATTGATAACACTAGATTTTCCTGAAGAAAATTGCAGGAAAACAAAGAGTCGAAAAAATCCCAGAACTTACCACAACGCGGAATCACCAGAATCCCGCAGGAAGTTTTGCGCCTGATGAATTTATCGAGGGACTAATGTCCCCGGCTACATTACCGCGCAAGGCTGAGGCAGCAATGACGAATGACGGACCTGGTGGGGCTGTCCCGAGTGTTACCCAATAATTATAATTATATCCCCCTCCAAGGTTAGTAATAGTGCCTAGTGGGAATGCAGGAATACCAAAACTACTTTTAGTACATCCAACACCACAAACATAACTATAATTGCCCGATGGACCATAATTATTATTCTCAGCCATATGGCCCTCCAAGGCTAGAGCGATCGCCTCTAAGTTAGCCTTGGCTTCGCTCCGGGCAGCTTTTTTCTGGATGCCGAGATAACTGGGAATAGCTACTGCCGCAAGGATGGCGATTACTGCCACAACAATCATGAGTTCGACAAGCGTGAATCCGTAATGGTCAAGAATCTTACATTTCATTGTCCAACCTGACATTTTTAAATGTTATACCCGAACACATACAACGAAAAATTTAAATAAAAAACCGTTCCACTAACCATTCAAACACAAAAGCCACCCTTTTACAGGTGGCTTTTGTGTTAAATTTATTTCCCGCGACAGAATGAAATTCGCGATTGAATCAGTCAACGGAAACTGAATCCTGATATGTTACTTGACCAGCCTTGTCATAACCTATAATCTTGATACCTCTACCAGCACTAACTTGGCTCAGTACAATGACACCGCTCACAACAGCATTTGGATCAATCTGAAATAAATCACGCGTTCCATACCATGGGGAAAAAGGAGTAATTCCACCTTTCTTAATCCTAAAGGTATCCTTCCATAATGAATTAATAACTAAAAGTGATGCTACAGCAGGAGGAGCTTCGGTATCTCCGACGACACCATCACCATCACGATCAACAACACCAAATTCTTGTTTCATGGTCGAGTTAATCCAGTTATGCAGGTCGGCCTTGGCCGAGCTTCCAGCTTCCTCAATCGAACGCCTCTTCGCCTTTTCCTGCATACCGAGGAAGTTCGGGATGGCGATGGCGGCGAGGATGCCGATGATGGCCACGACGATCATCAACTCGATAAGGGTGAAGCCTTTTTCATTCGCCCTCATTCTCAACTGATTCA
>Ga0209270_1003309_pt1 | contig 14223 bp, 12 predicted proteins | sample MTBAKSrepl1MetaG_FD_187456 | JGI IMG/M metagenome (GOLD analysis project Ga0209270, IMG submission 187456) | Enrichment culture microbial communities from Arthur Kill intertidal strait, New Jersey, USA, that are MTBE-degrading - MTBE-AKS1... | ecosystem: Environmental > Aquatic > Marine >...
TCTTTTGGCGGCGTTAACTCTTTGATAATGGGCTCTATCCGATTCCATTGTTCGTTTGTAATATCCATCCTGATTGTATTGCATAATCAGGAAGTTATGTCTAGTTTTATTATCAATTATTTCAACACATTGAGCACGTTATGTTTTTCCATGATTTCAGATAGTTAAGACATACTGGCTGTGCCACATTTTTTTGAGATAGCTTCTATTAAATTTTCATTAAAATATTATTGTAGATGATCCAAAAGTTAAATTATTTTTAACCAATTTGGAAAAAGGAGTTAAAAATGAATGACGAGCGAGTAATAGAACAAAATCTTCTAAGAAGGGGAACAATTGGCGATGGATTTCGAAGAAGTGCCTCACGCTTACCCAATAAACCTCATTTGATTTACTATGATCACAATAATGAGCGCTCTGTCTATTCTTATAAAGATGTTAACAAAAATGCTAATAAAATCGCTAATGCACTTTATAAAGAATATGGGGTAAAGAAGGGTGATAAAGTTGCGATTATGTCTCACAATATCCCTCAATTTATAATGATCTGGTCAGGTTTAACAAAAATTGGTGCTGTAATAACTGGAGTAAACTTTAGCTATAAAAAAGATGAAGTCCAATATCAGATAAATCATTCTGAACCTAAGGTATTCTTTGTAGAAGATACTCTAATAGAAAACATAGAGCCTATCAAAACAAATTTAATATCTGTGAAACATTTTATAGGTATAAATTTACAAAAGAAAGATTTGCCCCCAGGGTGGATAAAATTTGATGAGTTGACATCAGAAAAATATCAAATTACTGAACCAGAAATAGAAATAGATGATACAGACATTGCAATGCTTAGTTATACAAGTGGAACAGAAGCAAGACCAAAAGGTGTTATGTTGCAATATCGAAATTATTTAAGTTCAACTATACCGTCATGGATTAAAGATGTAAGGATGGAGGAAGAAGATATATTTCTCTATTATATGCCATTTTACACTATTGCTGGATTAGGATCAATAACAACTTGTTCAATGCTCGGTACTACAATGATTTTATCCTACAATGTAATTCCTGAAAAAGCTTTACAAATTATAGACTATGAAAATGCTACATTAATAGGACAAACACCAGCATTTTATATGAAATTGGCACAATCAGAAGAATTCCATAAACACAGTTTACAAAGTTTAAAAAAGTGCATTGTATATGGGGGATTAATACCGCGAAAAATGGTTGAGGATTGGCATAAAAAAGTTCCTAAAATGTTATGGGGAACATACTGGGGTCAATCAGAATTGAGCCAATTAGGATCTGCTGGTTGGTTTTCAGAAATCAAAGATATCCCAGATGAAGACCCATCCTGGATCGGCAAACCAGTATTTACACTTGAAACCAAAGTAATTGATGAGAGTGGAAAAGAAATCGAAGAGGGTGTCGGTGAGTTATTGTGTAGAGGTTCTTGCGTAATGGTTGGGTATTTCAAGGATGAAAAAAAGACCAAGGAGGTGATGAGAGACGGATGGGTTCATACAGGGGATATCGTAAGAGTAGATAAAAGCAAAAACATGTTTTTTTTCGATCGAAGCAAAGATGTCATAAAAACGGGAGGTATGAACGTTTCATCTTTTGAGGTTCAAGATGCGATTAACCGTCATCCAAAAGTATTGGAGGTAGCAGTTATAGGGTTAAAAGATGATTACTGGTCGGAAAAGGTAGCTGCATTTATAGTTATTTTAAAAGGAGAAACTGTAGAAAGAGAAGAAATAATATTGTTTTGTAAAAAGTCATTGGCAGCTTATAAGGTACCTAAAGAAATATATTTTGTAGATGAGCTCCCTCATGATCGGCAAGGAAAGCTTTTAAAAAGGAAATTGAAAGAAGTATACGACAAATAATAATGAGGTTATAATTTAGTAACATAATTTGAAGAAATACATAAAAAAACTCTTTTTTCCTTGAAATAGTGATCAAAGACTTATGGGCGCCTCAGAAAATTTAGAGGGAAACTCCAAGCAATGAAAAGGCTTTTACGATTTTTAATTTAAAATGCAACCCGTTGTAAAAAATTGGATGTGAAATTTACAAACCGATAACGGAGGATCAATTAAAATGAAAAAATCAATCATACTAAAAACTATCCTAATATCTTTCTTTTGTATTTATGTTAACAATCTTTATGCATCTGAGGAAAAAATTATAAAATGGAAATTACAAGCTTCATATCCAATCGGGACAACTATGACAATGCATGCAGAAGAATGGGCAAAAAAAATAGAGATACTAACTAATGGAAGATTAAAGGTAGAAATTTTTGCCCCAGGGGCAATGGCGGGACCCTTAGATATACTAACGTACTTACAAAGAGGAGTATTTGACTGTGCCCAAACATCTGGAGTTTTTTTTATCGGAGACCTGCCAGAAGGCGATATAGAACTTGGTTTACCAATGTCATGGCAAAGTTATGATGAAGTATGGGATGCGATGGAAAATAGAGGTCTAAAGGAAGTTTTCAAAGAAGCTTATGCGGAAAAAAACATTGAATTTTTTTATTGCGGTGCTGATCCATATTATAATTTGGCTACAACTTTTCCTGTAAACACGTTAAATGATATAAAAGGTCGAAAAATCAGAGCATTAGGGATATATGGAAAGTTTATTCAAGCGTTAGGTGGGTCGGCTGTTGTAATACCGGGTGGTGAAATGTACATGGCTATGAAATTGGGAACAATAGATGGGGCAATTTATGGAGCATCTTCTCTAACTGTTCAAAAGATCTATGAGGTCGCAGATTATTATGTAATGCCAACGTTTGCTAGTGTTTGCGTAAATTTGTTAGTAAATAAGAAATCAATAGAAAATCTACCTAAAGACATTAAAAACATTGTTTTGAATGCTACACAATACATACTACATGATTCTACAATGAAATACGCACAATTAACAAAACATGCAATTAATTCTACAGTACTGGATGGTACAATGAAACTATCTTATTTGTCGGAACCTGAATTGATCAAAATGAGGAAAATTGTTGCACCGCTTTGGGATGAAGTGGCTTCAAAAAATGAAAGAACGAAAAAAGGAGTTAATATTATAAAACAACAAATGAAAGATTATGGCCGCGCTGTTGAATAAAAGCATTTTTAGCTGCTCCAAAATAAAATTCTTTTTTGGAGCAGCAAACTTTAAAAAAAATTATTTTCTTTTATATATTTATTTTTACACAAATTGATTTCGGTTGAAAAGTAGTGTAATAAAACATTTTAAAATAATGCGTTAAATGGTTTATCTTTACAGGGATGCAATACTGTTAGATAAAATATTTATCATTTATTAAATTAAAATCGATAGTACTATAATACAGCTTTTCGACCGTCGATTTGGTATTCTCATGATGTTAACCATTTAATTAAAATGGTTGTCTGTTATTAAAAAAGTTTTTACGAATTTAAAAAGGTTACTATATGAAATTCGTAGCTTAATATTAGGACTATGGAAATACGTACTTTATTAAAAAAATTTTAACATTAAAGTTTTATCAATTTTTATGAATTTTATTATTACATACGGGGAGTAAAAATGATAAAAATACTAAGTATGTATATTTCTATAGTCAATAAATTAAATACATTTATCGGAAAATTAGCTTCACTTCTACCAATATTATTAGTCTTTTTCACCGTTTATGAAGTAATAATGAGATATGTTTTTAACAGGCCAACAATTTGGGCATGGGATTTAAATGCACAGATATATGCAGCTTTGGTTTTATTGACCGGCGGTTTCACAATGTTAGAAAAAGGGCATATAAGTGTAGATTTTTTAGTGCAAAACCTATCTAAAAAGAAAAGAATACTTTTAGATATTATTACAGCGGTAATAGTTTTATTCGCTCTAATTATAATTATCATTTACGGATGGGAAGTTGCATGGGAATCTTTTAAGAAAAAAGAACCAATGTCAACGTTATGGGCACCGCCCTTGTACACTGTGAAATTGATGATACCGATTGGTGCATTTCTCATATTTAATCAACGTATAGTGATACTGATTCAGGATTTATACTTTTTGATAAAATCAAAGGAGTGGTCTGAAAATGTATGAAATATTTTTAATTATTCTAGTTGTAGCCATTCCTCTATTGATTTTATTTACTGGTGTGCCAATAGCTTTTGCATTATCAGGTGCATCAGCCCTTATTATAGCCATTTTATTTGGTAGTGACATGTTATTTATGATTATAGCTGCCATATCTAACCAGGTATTAGTTGATGTTTATTTGGCGATACCAATGTTTGTACTAATGGCTTTTTTATTTCAGCATTCAGGTATAGCAGCCGACTTATATATATCCATGTATATGTGGATGGGCGGAATAAGAGGAGGATTGGCTGCTGGTACTGTTGGAATTACTACCATTATAGCAGCATTAAGCGGCGTTGGAGGCACCGGGACTGTAACGATGGGAATTTTGGCCCTCCCAGAACTTATAAAGCGCAAATATTGCAGAAAAATGAGTTTGGGATGCATAGTTGCAGGAGGTGCACTTGGGCCCATCATTCCTCCAAGTATTCTTATGATTATTGTCGGTGGCTATGCACAATTATCAGTTGGTAAAATGTTTATAGCCGGAATATTTCCTGGATTAATTATATCAGCTTCTTTCATTACTTATATATTTTTAAGAGCTCTTTTAAATCCAAAAGATGGTCCGGCAATTTCAATAGACGAAAGAGTTTCATTTAAAGAGAAAATAATTTCGTTAAAATTTTTAATTTTTCCATTATTATTAATAGTTGCTATTTTAGGGGTAATTTACACAGGAATTTGTACTCCCACAGAAGCCGCAGGTGTCGGTGTTTTAGGTACAGCTTCAATAGGGTTCGCACAAAAGAAATTAAAATTGAAGGGAATAAAAGAGTCCTTAGTTGCTACCACTAAGGTAAGTTCGATGGTAATGTGGCTAATTTTTGGTGGAGCTTGTTATTCATCTCTAATTAACATATCCGGAATAGCAGGGCTTTTTTCAAGTTTTTTATCGACTTTTCCTTTTGGGAATAGTGGATTACTAATGTTAATGATATTCACAGCGCTTGTATTAGGAATGTTTATCGATCCAGTTGCAATTTGTATGTTAATGATTCCAATTTTTATGCCGGCAATAAAGTTTACTGATATTGATCCCTTATGGGCAATGATGTTGTTTACTATTGCAGTAGTAATCGGATATATTACCCCTCCGTTCGGTATGAATTTATTTATAATGCGTGGCGTTACTTCCAATGATATTAGTATGAGAGAGATTTACGCAGGAACAATTCCATTCGCATTTATTATGATGATCTGTCTTATCGTTCTTTTTATTTTCCCACAAATTATACTCATTTTACCAGAATTAACTGGTTAAAAATTGTAGTAAAAAATTCAAAAATGATTAGAAATTAATTACTATAAATCAATTTGTTATCATTAGGTTTACCTTGTTTTTTACTATTAAAGTAATTGTTCAGTAAGAGTAAAAATTATCTATGATATTTTAAAATTAATATTCAAAAATTAATGGAGGAAATTATGCATGATGACGATATAGTAATAGTTGCTGGCGCAAGAACAATTTTTGGCCGATTTGGAGGAGCTTTTAAAAATTATGATTACTATGATTTAGGTGCAATCCCTATAAAAGAAATAATCTCAAGAACAGAAATCAATGGAACAGATGTGGACGAAGTGTATTGGGGGGTCGGAGACACCTCGGTATGCAAAGACGTTTTTACACCGGTAGCTGCAAGACAAACACTTTTAAAGGCTGGATTGCCTGCAACCACACCCTCGGTATCAATCGATAAAGCATGTGTATCTGCAATGTCAGCAGTTTATTTTGGTTGTAGAGGAATTCGATCCGGAGATATAACGTCAGCCATAGGAGGCGGTGCAACTCTGTTTAGTAATGAACCTCTAATTGGGAGAGGCTTGAGGTTTTCGGGTTTTCGCATGGGTAACGTACAATTCGAAGACCCGCTTTATGAAATGAAATATAAGGATTTTAGATCTGTTTCAGTTGACGCTGGAAATACTGCGATACAGTTGGGTATAAGTAGAGAAGAACAAGATGAATGGGCATTAAGAAGCCATTTAAACTATAAAGAGGCTTACAATAATGGAAAATTTGATAATGAAATAATACCATTAACTTTAAAAAATAAAAATGGTGAAATTGCAAAAATAAACCAGGACGAACAGTTTCGAGAGGATATTTCTCTTGAAAAACTTAAAAAATTAAAAACGATATACGGCAGTAAAACTGTTACACCTGGAAACGCGCCTGGATTAAATGACGGGGCGGCAGCGGTACTGTTTATGTCTAGGAAAAAATGCAAGGAATTAAATATTGAGCCATTAGCCCAAATAGTTGCAATGAGCTCAATAGCCATCGAACCTCATAGGCTCGCTGAGGCTCCTGCGTATGCTATAGTAAATGTTATGAAAAAGGGAAACATAGACATTAATGATATTGATTTAATAGAAATAAATGAAGCGTTTGCCGCAGTACCACTTGTTTCGACTAAATTGCTATCAAATGAAAATATAAGTCTATGGAAAGATATAATAAAAAAGACAAACATTAATGGAAGTGCGATAGCTATTGGTCATCCAAATACAGCTTCCGGCGCTAGAATAATAATGAATTTAGTATACGAGCTTAGAAGGAAGGGCGGGGGGCTTGCGATAGGAGCGATTTGCGGAGGACTCGCTCAAGGAGATGCTATTCTATTGAAAGTGTAATTAATATGAACTAAAAATATAATTGTTGTGTTTTAAATATAAATCGCGAATTTAAAGAAAGGAAAAATTCAAATGGAAATTAAGAAAATTACAGTTATAGGATCAGGTATAATGGGAAATGGAATTGCACAAGTAGCGGCTAGTTACGAGTACGAGGTTTATTTAGTAGATATATCAAAAGATGCGCTACAAAACGCAATGGAAAATATCAAAAAAAGTTTAACTAGGCTACAAAAAAAAGGTAAAATTGATGAAAAAAAAATAGTCGAAGTTATGGGACGAATTAAAACTACAGATAATTTAAATGATGGTCTGTCAGATACAGATTATATTATCGAAGCAATAATAGAAAATAAAAATGAAAAAATATCTCTGCTTAAAAAAGTAGATAAAATAATTCCAGATCATACCATTATAGCCAGCAATACATCACAATTTAGTATTACAGGACTAGGATCAAATACTAATCGACCAGATAAGTTTATTGGTATGCATTTTTTTAACCCACCGGTAATGATGAATTTAATTGAGATAATACGAGGCTTGGAAACATCAGATGAAACACTTGAGATAAGTCTCAATTTAGCTAAAAACTTAAATAAAGAAACAGTTCTATGTAAAGATTCTCAAGGTTTTATTACAAGCAGAATGATTGGAATTTGGGCATCTGAAGCAGAAAGAATTTATGAAGAAGGCCTTGCAACCAAAGAAGATATTGATAAAGCATGTAAACTTGCTTTTAACCATCCAATGGGGCCTTTTGAACTATGTGATTTTTCTGGATTAGATACCAGACTAAATGTTTGCGAATCTTTAGAAATGGGATTCGGTGATCGATTTAAACCCACCCAAACCTTAAGAAATCATGTTCTTGCCGGAAGATTAGGAAGAAAAACTGGACGCGGATATTATGACTATAGAAATAAGGAGTAGTTCCATGAATATATTTTTAAACGATGAACTTTTAATGATAAAAAAGGCGTCACGGGAGTTTGCAGATAAAGAGCTTGTTCCAATAGCCGGTGAAATCGATGATAAAGAATTGTTTCCAAGAGATGCTTGGAAAAAACTATCTAAACTGAATTTTGCTGGACTAACGATAGAAGAAAAATTTGGCGGCGAAGGTATGAATGATGTTGCTGCAGCAATAGTTATGGAGGAAATTAATAGAGGATGTATGGCTACAGCAGGTACATATTCTGTACATCTCACCGTTTCAAAAATTATTTCAAATTTTGGAAATGAAGAACAAAAATCAAAATACCTACCAAAAATGGCAGATGGTTCCAATATAGGAGCCTTAGTCATTACCGAGCCTAGTTCAGGATCAGATATTTCTTCTATTAACACGACAGCAACAAAAATTGATAATAATTACTCAATTGAGGGAAATAAAATATTTATTACTACAGGGGGAGAAGCGGATATATACATTGTTTTTGCCAAAACTGACATTAATTCAAGTTATAAAGGAATTTCCGCCTTTTTAGTAGAAAAAGATGTTGCAGGACTGAAATACGGAAAAAAAGAACGAAAAATGGGATATGGTGGTTCGCCAACAAGAGAGCTCATTTTTAATAACGTAAAAATACCAAAAGAAAATTTGCTATCTGAGGAGGGAAATGGATTTTCAATTGTTTTGACAGGACTAAATCACGGAAGAATAAGCGTAGCTGCTGGGGCCGTAGGTATTGCACAAGCAGCCTTTGAAACGGCTCTCTCATATTCAAAAAAGAGAAAACAATTTGGAAAAACAATTGCATCTTTTCAGGGTATACAATGGAAATTAGCAGATATGCATATGAGAATCGAGGCTGCAAGAATGTTAGTGTATAAAGCCGCATACACTGCCTCAAAGGGAAAAAATTTTATAAAAGCTGCCTCGTTAGCTAAATGCTTTGCTAGTGATACTGCTATGTATGTGACAACTGAAGCTGTTCAAATATTAGGTGGATATGGATATTTAAAAGATTATCCAGTAGAAAGACACATGAGAGATGCTAAAATAACACAAATTGTAGAAGGTACTAATGAAATTCAACGAAATATAATTGCTAAAGAGATTCTATCGGGGAAATAGATTTTTAAAGCTTACAGAAACTATCTAAAAATCAAAAATTCGCCGGATTTAGACCCAAAAAGCCAAGTGAGAAGTGGTCCGAGAACGGGTCAAGATCAAACTGAATGTCTTTCTTTTTGATATTACATGATTTTATGACCTGCTGGACGATTCTCATGAACTTTTTGCCAATTGACCTTGATTTCCGACGGTTGAACAGGAAGACGTATTCATCCAATTAGTTCTGCAGGTATTTTGGCTCAAAGAGGCCCTGGAAAGTACCGCGGATTAGCCGTTTGACCAAAGAGGCAATCAAATGGACACCATACAGGCCGGATTCAGGTTCCTTCTGACGAGCAGGCTTGACCTGAATATGATGGTATTCCTGCTTAAGCGCAGGACGACGGCTGTTGAGTTTATCTGTGACGACCATGCTTCCGGTTTCAATGTTTTGGTTGATAGTTGATAAAGGTTTCCGGCGAATAGGGTGAACAGACCAGGGCAACCTGCAAATGAACACGGCCAATTTGCCAATAAGAATTCAAGGTTTCGGGGTCTTGAGCAGTGTATCTTTCAATAGCAACCAGGACGATTGTTTTGCCTTCAGCCCCGCGACCACGTTTGCCGGCCTTTTTGCCGCCGATGAAAAACTCATCGACCTCGAGACGGCCCGATAATTTCTCGCGATCCTTAAAAACGTTGCAGCGTCTTAGTTTTTGCATCCAGGACCATGCCGTGTGATAACTGCCCAGGCCAAGCAGTTCTTGCAGGTTGACGGCATTAACGCCGGATTTGCGAGTCGTAAACCACCACATCGCTTTGAACCAATAGGGGATCGGTTTTTTCGTTCTATGCATAATGATACGGGCGGTCAGAGAAACCTGATGTTCACGTCTTTTGCAGATGCAGATGTAGATGTTGTTTGAACTGAGCCAATAGGTCTTTTGACCACATTTATCGCAGGTATATCCATCGGGCCACTTGATCTGAGCTAAATATTCGTAACAGGCTTCGGTGTTTCTGAAACGTTGATCAATCCCGATTTCGGAATTGGGAGAAACTTCTGTTAATGAGAAATCGGTCATTGCGGCCTCTTTTGACCTATTTGAGGCCATTATAGCAACTAACTGTGACAGATACGGTCACACCTTGCCAGATTTTTTACCACTTGGATTTGGTGTATAACCGCATAAGCTATTGAAAATTGGTCGGACCTGAGAAAAGAGGCTATCGTTTTGTTCGCAGCTTGTTTTACTGTAAGTATATTTTTAGAGTACCCGATAAAATATCCATATTTTCGTATAAAAATGTAATAAATTTAAGGGATAAATTTTATATGAATTCAATGACAAACCATGACCCAATAATTTCAATGTTATTGAAAGGCGACCCGCTAGCCGCCGCAAAACTCATTTCAATTGTTGAAAACGAAAAAAGCGGTTGCATAGAAATAATGAAAAAAATTTATAAAATAGACGCTAATTGTACAGTAATTGGAATTACAGGTCCCGGAGGCGCAGGAAAAAGTACTCTCATTAGCAATCTAATCAATCACTATCGTTCAGAAAACAAAAAGATAGGCGTTATTTTAATTGATCCTTCAAGTCCTCTTACTGGTGGTGCTTTTTTAGGCGACCGCATTAGAATGAAAGAGCATTGCAATGATACAGAAGTATTTATACGTAGTATAGCTAATCGTGGAAATCCTGGCGCAATATCCATCTCCACGCAAAATATTGTTAATATTCTAAAGGCAATGGGGGCTGAAATAATTATAGTAGAAACAGTTGGTGCTGGGCAATCAGAGGTGGAAATAAATTTCATCGCCGATATCACTTTACTCTTACTTACCCCCGGAATGGGAGACGAAATACAATCATTGAAGGCAGGAATTTTAGAGGTTGCAGATATAATAATATTAAATAAATCTGATTTAGAAGGAAGTGATAAATGCTTCTTAGATCTTGTTAATGCTGTTTCGTTTAAAAATAATGATGTCAAAAAATGGAAAACAAAAATTATCTCTTTAGTATCTATAGGTAAGACAGAAAATATTAAAAAAGGAATAGAAGAGTTAACGAAAATAATAGAAGAACATGAAAGATACCTGGAACTTTATTTAAAAAAAGAAGTTGAAGAAAAAAAAATAAAGCATCAAATAGAAATTATATTGAATTATATGATAAAAGAAAAAGTTAAAAAAAATTATCTGTCAAGAAAAAAAATTGATAATTATTTGATAAGTATTTTGAAAGGTAAAGAAAATCCATATACAATTATAGAAAAAATTATAGAAAAAATATAAACTTCAGAACTAACTTAAAGCCAAAAAATTTAAATTAATTAAATAAAATAGCTTAAAAAAATATGGTAATGCGATTAAAACGCAAATTAATTTTGAGTGAACAATAAAAAACTCAAAATTTTAATGTAGTAAAAATGACGGACTACCTAAAGACGATAAATAATCCAAAAGCAAATTAAGGAAAAGTGAAGTTAAAAGAAGTTTGAAATAGACCTTCTATCTAAAAGCAGGATCGGGAAGGCAGCCCATAAAATAAATCTTATTGATCTAATGAAAAACCCCAAGGTTTGCGTTTTACAAGATCTCGTTAAACGACACGGTTATGTTGTTATGACCATTGCCTCGTGCAACTTTTATTTTATTGTGGTTGATCCAATGTTGAGCAAAAGACATATTTCCGGTTTTTCGAAATTTGTGAACCTAACCAATCTTCAAATGCGCGCTCTTATATATAAAGCATTTTATGTACGGAAAAAGATTGGCCAGCTTGCTTCGTTTTATCGGAATCTCCCGAAACGGGCCATTGCGTTCAACTACAAACAGCGCTCACTGCTTTTGTGTCCCCCGACCTCGTTTATGTTTGATGCAGTTTTTGTTACGCGGCTTGTCTCCGCTAAATTTCTCATCCGATTCAAAAATACCGCTGAGCCCTTTAATAACTTCCGTACCAGCATCCATCATATTTTTCAAGGCATGACCAATTTTTTAGGCTCTCTTTTGCCTAATGACAATCCACTTTTTCAAAAGGACCGAGGAAACTCGCTTGCTCGAAAGGGAAATGTAATAAATGGCCAATAGCCAATTTCAAAAAGGCAGTTGGAGCCGTTAATGGCGGTTTTCGTGGAAACGATAAATTCTCTTTTCCGCTATGAACATCCACGAAAATTCATTTCGCACGCTTTAGACAGATAACGATTATGGTTTAGGAAAATAGCAATGGGGGTAGTACCGTCTATAATGTTAAAAGATAAATTCGAAAAACTGACGAATAACCCATTCGTCTGCAAATCTATTTAAAAAATAGGGCTATGTTAATCGCATCCTCCTTTTTTTAAGAAAGATGCTATTAAAAGGCTGTGACAGATTGTCGCACACCGATCGCTTTTTATCGGAGTAGTGTTCTAAGAAAATAAGTCACCCTATTAAAAATAATTGATTATAAAAATTTAAATTCAAGTTACCATAATAAAAATGATGAAAAGGAGGTATTTAATTATGGAATATAAAAATATTATATTCGAAAAAAAGGAACAAATTGGGTGGATAAAATTAAATAGACCGAAAAAATTGAATGCACTTAATAGAGAGGTTTTCGAAGAATTAGATCTAATAATTACTGATGTACAAGAAGACAATAACATAAAAGTTGTTGTTATAACTGGAAATGAAAAAGCATTCGCTGCTGGTGCTGATATAGAGCATATGGTAAATGGGGGGATTAGTGAAGCCTTTAAATTGACCGATATTAGCATCGTTGCACAAGAAAAACTTTCAGATCTATCTAAACCTACGATTGCAGCTATTTCAGGATATGCTTTAGGAGGAGGACTTGAATTGGCATTATGTTGTGATTTTAGGATTGCAGCTGAAAATGCCCGTTTTGGTTTTCCAGAAATATCTTTAGGGGTAATACCTGGTGGAGGTGGGACACAACGATTGGCTAGATTAATTAATCAATCTATAGCTACAAAAATGATATTCCTCGGAGAAATAATTGATTGTGATAAAGCTTTAAAAATAGGATTAATAGAAAAAATCGTTAAAGAAAACGAGTTAATTAGTGAAGTAAAAAAACTTGCCATAACTTTGTCGAATATGCCAGTACTTGCAATTAGAGCAGCAAAAAAAGCTATTAAAAATGGTTTAAATGTATCACTTAAAGATGGATTAATAATTGAACAAAATTTATTTTGTATGCTCTTTGGAACAGAAGACCAAAAAGAAGGTATGAATGCTTTTATAGAAAAAAGGAAGGCAAAATTTTTAGGAAGATAGGACATTCTAAAATTTTACAAAAGTAGAATAATTTAAAAAAAAGGAATTTATTATGATAAATTTTTCTTTAAAACACAAAACCGCTATAATTACCGGAGCAAGCAGAGGTATAGGTGCAGCTATTTCAATTGGCCTTTCGAGTTTTGGGGCACATTGTATACTTGTTAGCAGATCTTTAGAAGGATTAAAAAATACAGAAAATGAAATAAAAAAATCAGGTGGTAGTGCTGAATCGATTGAATGTCATATGGGTTATCCTAAACAAATTGAATCTCTTTCTGAAAACATTCATAATCATTATGGAAAAATAGATATTCTTATTAACAATGCTGGTACAAACCCATATTTTGGAGAAATGATAGACGCAGATGAGCGTATTTGGGACAAAACTAATGATGTTAACTTAAAGGGTCCCTTTTTTATGATAAAACATTTTGTACCTTTAATAATTAGAGCAGGTGGTGGTTCAATTGTAAATATAGCATCAGTAAACGGTATAAGTCCCCCTCCTATGCAAGGAATTTATTCTATAACTAAAGCAGGAATAATATCTATGACAAAAGGATTCGCAAAAGAACTTGCAAAAAAAAATATTAGGGTTAACGCAGTGTTACCTGGATTAACAGATACCAAACTTACTAAAGTAGTAATGGATAATGAAAAAATGAAAAAACAATTTTTACAAAATATACCGATGGGTAGAAATGCTACACCAATGGAAATTGCAGGGGCAGTAGTTTATTTAGTTTCTGAGGCCTCTTCTTACACAACGGGAACCTGTATAGTTTGCGACGGGGGCATGCTTGCATAGACAAATAGGTACTCTTTCATAGGGTAAATAAAACAAAATTAGAAAAGTTTTAATTCATGAAATGCTTTTGTTTTCTATAGTTTTAATGATATTTCGGTTCAAATTACCCCTGGTAAGTGCATCTGATCAGACGTCCTACAAATGCGGGTACTACAAGCCATCTCAAAAAAGACGAAGTAGAATCATGGAACATCCAAGCTGGACCATACCAAGGAAATTATCAGCGTGATATTCGTATCGAACCACAATTCGCCTGAAGTTTTGAAGCCAGGCAAA
>Ga0209270_1003311_pt1 | contig 14218 bp, 10 predicted proteins | sample MTBAKSrepl1MetaG_FD_187456 | JGI IMG/M metagenome (GOLD analysis project Ga0209270, IMG submission 187456) | Enrichment culture microbial communities from Arthur Kill intertidal strait, New Jersey, USA, that are MTBE-degrading - MTBE-AKS1... | ecosystem: Environmental > Aquatic > Marine >...
TAAAAGGTACCTTCCCCCGTCTCGATGAAGTGTTCGTGTGCCATGCTTCCCTCGCTGCTGTTGTTCCCCCTATTCTATTAAATCTCTCCCCCTTTGTCAATTTTGTCACTTCTTTTTCAACAGTCTCTTGTATGCACTACCAAAATATGGTAAGATAGGCGACATTACAAAATCCCTTTTGACTTTGAATTTAAAGAAGAAAACACTCCCTGGGGGGGTGGTTTTCATTCCAGATACTAACCTCTTTAAATTTCAGGTCAGCATGATCAAAAAAAGGAAATTAAAATGGCAAACACATTTTTAACCAAAGAGGGCTATGAAAAACTTCAAGAAGAACTCGACTATTTGCGTGGCACCCGGCGTTCCGAGATAGCCGATCGGCTCCGAGAAGCGGCTTTTGGAGAAGACCTGGTTGAAAATGCCGAATATGAAGCTGCCAAGAATGAGCAGGCTTTTATTGAGGGGCGCATTAAAGACCTGGAAGGATTGCTGGCTACGGCACGCATCATCGAATCACCAAAAAAAGCTGAAGTGATCCAACTTGGTTCAAAGGTCGTCATCCAGGAATCTGGCAGTAAGGAAAGTGAAGAATACCTTCTAGTCGGCCCTGCCGAAGCACAACCTGTTGAAGGCAAGATCTCCAATGAATCTCCTTTAGGGAAAGCGCTGATGGGTCACAAACCCGGAGATCAGGTAGAAGTACATGCCCCTGATGGTTCATTTAAGGTTAAAATACTTGAAATTGCCTGATATCGGAGCATGAAAATTTAGCCCCGCTCCGTCCAGGAATGCGGGGCTTTTTTAATTAAAATAAAGGATTGATTAATGGAATTAAACGATCTGGAAAAAATACGACTGAGCAAAATCGAACAAATGCGTGAGGAGAACATAGAACCATATCCGACCCGCAATGAAGTCACCCATTTTATCAAAGATGCACTCGCAATCTTTGAATCATCCGATAACCAGAAAGATACTCAGACTTCTTCTCTTGAAGTGACCGTGGCGGGAAGGATCCGCTCCAAACGTACTATGGGTAAATTGGCTTTCTGCCATATCGAAGATAGTAGTGGACGGATCCAGCTGATGTTGCGAGTCAACGAGATCGGCGAAGAAAATCTCAAGAAATTCGGCGATCACTTTGACCTGGGAGATTTCATCCAGGCAAAAGGCATACTGATGCGTTCCCGCACCGGAGAGATTACCATACTGGTAAATGAGTACAAAATGCTTTCCAAAGCCATTACTCCCCTGCCAGCTGCCAAAGATGAGATCGTGGATGGTGAAGTGATCCGACATGCCACACTCAGTGACCCAGAGAATCGCTACAGACAGCGCTATGCTGATCTGGCGGTGAATTCTGATGTGAGAGAGATCTTCCGCACCCGCACCGCCATTGTGCGTGCCCTGCAGCGTTTTCTAGACCGGCAAGATTTTATTGAAGTAGAAACCCCTATCTTGCAACCGATCTATGGTGGCGCAGCCGCCCGTCCGTTTTCAACTTTTCATAATCAGCTTCACCAGAACCTTTTCCTACGAATTTCTTTTGAGCTTTACCTGAAACGACTATTGGTTGGTGGTTTTGACCGCGTTTATGAAATCGGACGTGATTTTCGAAATGAAGGAGTATCTTTCAAGCATAACCCGGAATTCACCCAGCTGGAATTTTATATGGCATATGCCGATTATGAGAAGATCATGAATCTCACAGAACAAATGCTGGCATATGTCTGTGATGAAGTGCTGGGCAACCGCATCTTCCAATTCAACGGGCACGAGATCAGCATGGAAATCCCCTGGAAGCGCGTAGAACTGCGCCAGGGCATAATGGATGCCACCGGCCTCGATATTTACGCCTGTAATGATGCGGATAGCCTCTTTAAAGCCATGCACAAGGCTGGGTTAAAGCCCAAAGAAGGACAACCTCGCGGTAAATTGATCGACAGTTTGATCGGTGATTTTCTTGAGCCGAACTGTATTCAACCAACCTTCCTGTATGATTACCCACGTGATATCTCCCCGCTGGCAAAAAACAAACCTGGCAACCCCCAAGTCGTCGAACGTTTTGAGGGATTCGTTGGTGGCATGGAATTATGCAATGCCTTCACCGAATTAAACGATCCATTGGAACAAGAAAAACGTTTTGCAGAGATGGGTCGTACGTATGATGCGGATGACGAAGAAAATCATCCTATGGATGACGATTACCTGCAAGCCATGTCATATGGTATGCCCCCCAGTGGTGGCTTTGGGATGGGTATCGATCGCTTGACCATGCTGCTGACCAACAACCGCTCCATTCGCGAAGTGATCCTCTTCCCTCATTTGCGTGAGACTGGCTCGGATGAACAATGATAAAAAATCCGCACTCCAGTCGGGGGATTTTTTATTCTTTCACCTCCACGTTACCCTGACCAACCAAGTTGTGAACTTTTTCAATCAATGCAGGAGTGATATGAATGGTGTCATTCGGGAAATCCATTTCCACATCTTTTCCATTTTCTCGACAAATGAACTTGAAGCGATCGGTTCCCGGAGAAGCATGCAGCATCCCATAGATTTGCTGGATCAGCCGTAGGTCACTTTCCCGTTTACCAGTGGCATTGATCACGATCTTCATGTATTTATTGTTTTCCGGATCGGCAGTCAATGAATCGGGGACTGAACCGGCATTATCATCGCCCACATGAGAAACATGGTCATTCCCACCATGATTCGCCTCGTAAAAAGCAGATGGTTCAGAAAAAACCTGACCGTCTAAGGGATCCCCATAATCCACATCCGTCGCAGTGAATGGGAAATCCTGAAAATCATTATTCCAGTCTGGTTCTATGGGGGATGACCCCGAATCTATATCTTCGTCCGCATCCGCCTCGATCTCTACCAAACGCACTTCATCCACCAGGATCTTGGCATCCATACCCTCCGTATCTACCTTACCTTTGATGAACACCACCTGGTCATCCACCAGAATATCATGTGCATCTGCCCATACCCGTGGAAATATCACCAGACCAACCGAACCCTGCACATCCTCAAGGGTCGCAAAACCCATGGGATCTCCTTTTTTGGTCACATACGGACGCACATTCACCAGGCGTCCTCCTACTATGACCTCTTCTTTTTGTTGCGCTTCCATCAACTGTACCGAGAGGTGGGAAATATGTCGCTTCAATGTCTTTAGATAAGGAGTCAGGGGATGATCGGTAAGAAATATCCCCAACAGTTCTCTTTCCCAGTCCAATTTTTCCTGGCGGTTCATGGAAACCACATCTGGCAGGCAGATCTCTTCTTTCAGACCTTCCACACATCCAAAAAAACTAAGCTGACCCTCTTCTTTAGCACGAAAATGGCTTTCACTGATGGCAACCATGCGATCCATAGTATTCAATATGGCGCGGCGATCACCAAAGGTATCTAGTGCACCTACTCTGATCAAACACTCCAGTGCCCGTTTTCCGACTTTCCGCAGATCCACCCTGCGTACAAAATCATTGAGATCCTCAAATGGTTCATTTTCTCGTGCTGTCAAGATCAGATCAACAGGTCCTTGTCCCACGTTCTTGATAGCACCCATTCCATAACGTATGCAGTTGGGATATTGGGGATTTTCTTCAATCGCAAAATCCCAATAACTATAATTGACATCCGGAGGCAATACTTCAATCTCCAGTGCCTGGCAATCGGCGATATACAGTGCCACTTTCTCACTATCGTTCTTCACCCCGCACAATAATGCAGTCATATATTCAAGCGGATAATGGGTTTTTAGGTACGCGGTCTGAACCGAAATGACGCCATAATCGGCAGCATGGCTTTTGTTAAAGCCATACTGAGCAAAATTGCGCCAGTCAGTAAAAATGGCTTGCGCAATCTCTTTCTCAATCCCATTATTGACAGCACCAGTGATGAACTTCTGTTCGTGTTTGATAATTTCGGATTCTTTTTTCTTAGAAATAGCTTTCCGCAGTTTATCGGAATCTGCCGCAGAATATCCGGCTAATTGGATAGCAGCTGTCATGATCTGTTCCTGATAAACCGCAATGCCATAGGTCTCTTCCATGATCGGTCTTAACAATTCATGGTGATATTCAACCTTTTCTTTACCATGCATACGTGCGATATATTTAGGGATGAATTGCATTGGTCCCGGGCGATAGAGGGCAACCATGGCAATGATATTATCCAAATTCTTAGGTTTCATCTGGACCAGATTCTTGGTCATGCCCGCACTTTCAAGCTGGAACACTCCTGCAGTCAGTCCTTTTCCCAGAAATTCATAGGTTTCCTTGTCATCCAACGGTATATTCTCCAGATTATAAGATATACCATGCCGTTTTTCGATCAGTTTGCAGGCATTGGACATGACCGTCAGAGTCGCCAGCCCTAAAAAATCGACCTTTAACATACCCAATTCATCCAGAATTGCCATTTCAAATTGTGTGACGGTTTTGATAGGGCTATCTTCTGACTCACGTGTCGGGCGATGCAGTGGCAAATACTCAACGATGGGCTTATCGGAAATGACCACTCCTGCTGCATGGGTACCAGCGTTCCGCACTACTCCATCCAACTTGGCAGCAGTATCGATCAGCTCATGCAGATGGGGGGTGTTATTATAAATCTCCTTCAGTTCATTTACTTCTTCCAGTGCCTGTTCGATAGTTACAGGGTGACTGGGAACATTCGGGATCAGTTTGGCTACTTTATCTACTTCACCGAGCGGAATATCCATCACGCGCCCCACATCTCGGATCGCTTGCCTGGCTTTCATAGTGCCAAACGTGATAATTTGGGCAACATGATCGTATCCGTATTTTTGAGCACAATACTGCATTACATCTGCCCGTTTATCATCTTGAAAATCCAGATCAATATCCGGCATGCTAATGCGAGAAGGATTAAGAAAACGTTCAAAGATAAGTTTGTGGGAAAGCGGTTCCACCAGGGTGATATCAAGTGTATATGCCACGATCGAACCTGCCGCTGAACCACGCGCCTCATACCAGATATCGTTTTCGCGGGCATAGTTGCAAAGATCCCACACGATCAAGAAATAGGCGTCAAATCCCATGTTGTGGATAACATCCAGTTCGTAGTCCAGTCTTTCGCGAACATCTGGGTCATCGGCATGGGATCCGTATCGTTTTTGAAGTCCTTTTCCGCACAACATTCGCAGGTATGATTGTGCATCATAACCCTGAGGCACTTCAAAATTTGGTAAATGATATGCATCGCGTTCCAGGTGAACTTCACATCGTTCTGCAATCAACATAGTATTACTAATAGATCCCGGAACTTCACTAAAAATGGCAGTCATCTCTTGCGGCGAACGTAAATAGTACGTATCCCCGTTCATATGCATGCGATTCTGATCAGCTAAAATCGCCCCGGTTTGTATGGCAAGCAAAATATCCTGATAGCGTGCATCCTGCCGGTCGACATAATGTACATCATTGGTAGCAATCAGATTTACCTGATATTGTTTACCAAGTTCAACCAGTTGTTTATTGATCGATGTTAATTCGGGAATATCATGTTCTTGCAGTTCAAGATAGAAATTATCTCTGCCAAACACGTCCAGATACCAGCGCAACTGCTGCTCTGCTTGCTCATTCTGACCACTTGTCAGTAAGGATGGAATCTCCCCTTTCATGCACGCGCTGGTACAGATCAAACCTGCAGCATGATCTGCCAGGTATTCATGATCGATACGCGGATGATAATAAAAGCCATCCAACTGGGCAGCACTGGCGATCTTCAATAAATTTTGATAGCCAGTCATATTTTCTGCCAGCAGCAAAATGTGGTTGGCACGTTTATCCTTCTGTGGATCGCGTTGATCCATTCTTCGTGATGTAATGTACCCTTCCAATCCGATTACCGGATGAATACCCTCCCTTTTACAGGTATTGTAGAACTCCACCACACCAAACATGGTACCATGATCGGTAAGTGCCACAGCGGGCATACCCATCTCTTTAGCCCGCTGAATGAGCTTGGGAAACATACAGAACCCATCAAGCAATGAATAATGTGAGTGAACATGCAGATGAACAAATGACATAAGCTTCTAAATCAGACTATTTTGGTCATTATAGCACGCGACCCGCAACCGGTTATCATGCCCATCTTAAAATTGACATGATTTTAAGATTAAAAAAGATCCATCAGGCACGTCTTCCCAAAGTGGCAATGTAAGCAGTGAATTGTGCTTCTCCATCCAAATCCAGAACAGCATTCATCAGGTCATCATCGTAAGCGGCTATTGCACAAACTCCACATTGGATTGCCTCTGCAGCCAGATACAAGTTTTGGCAAACATGTCCGGCATCCAGCATCACATATCGTAAAGATCGCTCGCTATAGCGCCAGTACATCCGTTGAAAATCAGCCACCCAGCAGAAAGTAAGTGCGCTGTTTTGTACATGTTTCTGCATCTTGCAACCTTCGGTGACCTTTTGACTGATATCAACACTATCATTCACCATAATCAACTTATGTTCAAGTGCGAGATAACGGTATAGTCCACTTTTCAGCTCTTCCACATTGTTTACTAAAATATAGGTCTCGAAAGGATGCCGAGCGCCGGCAGAAGGGACGGTTCGTTTGGTGAATTTCTCATTGACCTCCTTTACCCCCTGAGTAGCCCATAACAAAAAGCTGAACTCTTGCACACTGAGGGATTCATCGGAATAGGCTCGCAGACTTTCACGTTTTTCGAGAAGTTCAACAAAATCCATCTTGGGGAGAACAATTCCATGAGGGTCAGGCAGATCAATTAATATTGTTGCTGCAGCATAAGGCATTTCAAGAGGCGGTTGAGAAAGCCCCTGTCTCTGAAGAGATTCACTCATGTTTTGATATTTTGAAATTTCAAAATACTCTTTCCAGGTGATCATTGCTATTCCTCCTAATTATTACATTTTCTTCTTCAGACGGTGAGTTAATGCACGCAGCAAACTTTGCATCTCATCCACCTTTAGAGCATATAAAATCCCTCCATACACCAGTACTGCCAAGGCAATCGTCATAATGACTTGTAACCAGAAAGGTATATTCCAATTGAACTGCATGCACACAAAAACACAAATTCCCATTGCAGTCACCGCCAGTAATGCTTTCAAGATCCCCCCCAAAAGGAATTTGCCATCCAACCCGTGCATGCGTTGTTTCATAAAATAAAGCAAAACCAGCGCTTCTAAAAATGTAGCAGTGGTATTTGCCAGAGCCAGTCCGCCATGGGGCATCCAACCTATCAAAATAAAAAGCCGGCTGAATAGAATGCTCAAGATCAAATTTAGACTCATCGCAACCACCCCAACGAACACTGGGGTACGGGTATCATGTTGGGCATAAAAAGCCCGGCTGGTGATCTCTACAATACAATGACCTACCAAACCCAGTGCATACCATAACAATGCCCAGGCGACCAGCACGGTGGATGTTGTGGTGAACTCCCCACGCTGGTATAGTAAACGCACAATATCCTCGCGCAGTAAGATCAATCCCAGCATAGCGGGGATGGACAGAAACAGGATCATACGTAAAGTAGAAGTGAACGAAGAACGCATTTCGTCCAATCTGCCGGCAGCCACCTGCGCCGAAAAAGTGGGCAGTGAAGCGATAGAAATGGATTGTGCAATGGCAGCCTGTGGCATTAACATCAATGCAAATGCAATACTGATGGCAGTCACGCTGCCCTCAGGCTGTAACGATGCCAGGTAAGTATTTACTAGAAAATTCAATTGCACCACCGCTACACCCAATAAACGGGGTGCCATTAGACGACCCACTTCGCGAACTGCCGGGTCTCCTCTGCCAAGCGCCAATCTATATCTAACTCGGGGTAGTTTTAGCAGAGCGGGAATTTGTACAAACAGGTGAAAGCTGGCGCCGATCAAAATACCATATGAAAGACCATATACCCCATAACGGGGTGCCAGCACCAATGCCCCAAAGATCCAGCCAAGCTGATACATACCCGGTGCTAGAGCAGAGATGAAAAAGCGCTGATGAGCATTCAAGATGCCCATCACTAGCCCGCTCAATCCGAAGATAATGGCGGAGGGTATCTGGATGCGCAGCAGAGCGGCAGTCAGTAGTTCTTTTTCCACACTGACAGTAGAAAAACCGGGAGCAAGAACATATTGCACTACCTGTCTGGCAAAAAGCATGCTTAGAACACTAAAGATCACCAGGATCAACAAAACCCAATTGATGATGGCACTGGCTAATCTCCATGCTCCCTCACGGTCCTTTCTAACCAGAAATCCAGTAAAGGTGGGAATAAAAGCCGATCCCAGTGCCCCTCCTGCCACCAGGTTGAAGAGGATTTCGGAAAAGCGATTGGCAGCATAAAATGCTTCACTTTCCATGCCCGTACCAAATGCATTGGCGGTTAACATTTTGGCAAGTAAACCAGCTAGATTGCTAAGAATATAAGCAACCATTACCGTACCAGCTGCTCGCGCTATTTGATGATTGGCTTGGTGTATTGTATTTTCCCGTTGGGACATAGTCATGATTATACCTAAAGCTTGTTCGATTTTAATAAATTCTTAATTCTGATACCTTTATACAATGGAATATACTTTAAAGAAGGATTAGAAAGGAGTTCCCCATGGCAGAAATCAAAGAGCACAATGATGTGTCTAAAGCAAAAATAGGTTCAGACAAAACTCAGGAGAACACTACTGTTGAAGCACAAGCCAAGCCAGGCACCAAGGTAAAAAAGAATACCTTTTTTCAAAAGGCGCTGCGTCAGATCCTGGCAGCTATCTTTTTCCTTGCCATTGGCGCAGGCTTGATCTACTTCATGGTCTACCAACCCGCTTCCAAAGAACTGATTACCCAAAAAGAAGAGGTAGCCCGATTACAGAATATTGAATCACAATACAATTCCCTGCAAGCAGATTACAACACTCTCAGTACCAAGCATGAGGTGGCTGTGACTCTGGTCAACATCTACCAGATCCAGAACAATATCAATATTGCGCGCATTGCACTGACGGATGGAAATGACACCAGATTATCCATTGCATTAGGCTATGTGGAAAAAGATATTGAAACGCTGGACATCGGTGAATTTCCCGAGAAAATCGACCTGACTTCCAGGATCGATACCATCAAGGGATACTTACCTGACCAACCGCAAAACGCATTACAAGAACTGGAATCCCTCTTCGATGATCTTCTTTTATTAGCCAATAACCTAGAGATCACTGATTAATAAAAAGAAGAGCTCCTCAAAAAAGGAGCTCTCTTCAACTGTCTGTATCATGATGATCTGGAACCTAATGTTACCTCAAGGTTCTTCTCAACACCATTCCGAAGGATCGTCACCGTCACCGTGTCTCCTGGTGCTTTATTCATGATCAGGTAAGACAACAGGGCGTTATAATCTTTTACCGCTACCCCATCCAATGCAACGATAATATCGCCACCGGCATATAACCCATCATATTGGGTTGATCGTGTGCCGGCACGCATACCCGCTTTTTCAGCAGGACCGCCAGCAGCAACACTCAATACATATACACCCGGAACACTTGGATCGAATCCCATGGCTTCGATCTCATTCATGGTCAACCCATCAACACTGGAAATACCAAGAAAAGGATAATTGTAATAGCCGTCACTGATAAGAGACGGTACAACCTTTTTTACGATATCTATCGGTATGGCAAAACCCACTCCGGAATACGAAACTGACCCGGTTAGAATACTGGATGACCCGGCGTAGATGGCGCGGTTGATCCCGATCACCTCTCCATCAAGATTCAGCAGCGGACCACCCGAATTTCCAGGATTGATGGCAGCATCGGTCTGGATCAGATCTCCAGCAGCAAAATTAGAACCCTCTTCCGTAGAGTGCAAGGAATCCAACATTCTCCCTTGCGCTGAAACGATACCGGTAGTCATCGTTTGGGTATATCCGAAAGGATTCCCGATCGCAACCACAAATTGACCTACCTGCAAACCAGAAGAACTACCCAGGGTTAACGGATGCAGCACACCTGTGGCGACATCCACTTTAATAACCGCCAGATCCGAATCTGTATCCGTTCCAATGATCGTTCCACGAGTGCGTGTTCCTTCGGGAAAAGTGATCTCTATCGCATTGGCATTTTCAATGACATGATAGTTGGTTATAATATGACCATCCAAATCATACACAAAACCAGTGCCCTGTCCCACACTGCCCTCTGCTGTATATACCACCACTGATACCACACCTGGATTCACTTTTTTATATAGATTTACCAGCGTATCTTCCCCTTCACTGTACTGCAACACAGTCGCAGGTTGACCACTTTGTTCAACCTGCACGGTCGTTTGCATATTTTCTGCGGAGAGCTGACCTTGTGTTCCCTGTACACTGGAACAAGCACCTAAAATCAATGTCAGCATGACGAAAGATGTAATGAGAGTAGTTTTTCTATTAATCATTTTGTCTCCTTTTTACGCATTTCCCGTAAAATGGTTTTTTGTTCGTCGTTCAAATTGCGGGGGATTGCAACTTTTACCTTGACCAAAAGATCTCCGAATTTTTCTTTTTGCTTGAGAAAGGGCATTCCTCGCTCCTTCAGCCGAAAGGTCTGCATGGGTTGTGTTCCAGATGGAATCTTTAACATCACATCCCCTGTTGGGGTATAGACCTTAGTTTCTCCACCTACCATAGCAGTAAATACATCCACTGTTACTGTCGTGTGAAGATCATTTCCGCTGATCTCAAAACGGTCATCCTTGGCAACAGTGATAAGAAGAAATATATCTGCACGATTACCATCTGCTTGCCGAGGTCCGGCTCCCGACACTCGCACCTTGCTGCCTGTCTTCACTCCTGCGGGTATTTTCACTTCGATCTTTTTGTTGTCAAATTGGAGCAAGCGGGTTGTTCCATTGTATGCTTCCCAGAAGGAGATCGTCACAGGTTGCTGGTAGACTTGTGGTTGAGAAGTTCGTCTGGCATTACTGACAGTGGTACGTCGTTGGGTATGTGGGCGTCCACCACCAAAGAAAGCATTAAAGAAATCAGAGAAACCGCCCAGTCCACCACCGAACACGTCATTGATATCATCCATATTCATGCGCGTGGTTCGAGTACTATATTGGGGATTGTTGAAAAGGTCTTCCCAACTGAACGAACCAGGATTGCCGCCTGCTTGCTGCCATGAATTATATGAGCTGGATAATTGATCATAGCGAGCACGTTTTTCAGGATCACTCAATACCTCATTCGCCTCATTGATCTCTTTAAATTTTTCTTCCGCCTGTTTATTGCCCGGGTTCTTGTCTGGATGAAATTTCATCGCCAGCTTACGATAGGCTTTTTTGATTTCATCCGTCGAAGCTGTTTTATCCACACCAAGAACCTTATAATAGTCCTTATACTCCATGTTGATTATTGTAAGAGAATGAAAAAAACAGTCAAGTGATTCCAGACGGATTTAATATTATTCTAACCATGTTAAACAAGCAGCCGCTGGCAGGGAGGATTGCCAGCGGCTGCTAATGCCAAAGGAGGAGACATTGATGAGTATTATAAGAGGTGCTTGTAAACCCAAAATGTCACCGCGCCAATGTTATCCCTTTGGGCAAGTCGGCGCAATGAGTTTCATCACATTCCTGACATGATTTTCGTCTATTATTGAAAATCCTGTAAAAAAGCATCCAACGCAGAAAAAAGATCAACAGTTGATCGATATGCATAGATTTGCAAATACTGATAATCATTTCCCAGAATCATCTTGGATATTCTTCTTCCCGTTTCATAACAGCAGAAAATTGGTTTTTGCTGGAATTCTGCTACTGCAATCTCATATCCCACCCCATGCGAAGGCGTGCTGGCTTCTACAACCACAATATCGCTTTCCTTCACCCAGGTAATATCGCGTTGATATACTTCCCAGGCTTCAAGTTCGCCATCTTCATCCAATACCCTTTCTCCTGCCAGGTGCGCCGTTGGCACTTCCCAGCCCTGTTCTTCAAGATGATGCACAATGCTCTGATATATTTTTTGTTCTGTGCGCCCCCCGGTGATGGAACATGAGAAATAAACTTTCATCCTACCTCCGAAACTTCCTGCACTTCATTCTAATCTATTTCAAATCGAGCATGCTAAAATAAGCGCATGCTATCTTCTAACGAGCATCTCCAAAACATTCTCGATACATTACCCACCAAACCCGGTTGTTACTTGATGAAAAACAACATGGGAAAGATCATTTATGTAGGCAAGGCGATCAACTTACGCAGTCGCGTGCGTTCGTATTTTCAATCTTCTGTCGATCATACGCTGAAGACACGGCATCTGGTGCAGGAAATAGCAGATATTGACTGGATCGTGGTCGGGTCCGAGCTGGAAGCTCTTATCCTAGAGATGACCCTCATCAAGAAGCATCGTCCTTATTACAATATCCGGCTTAAAGATGATAAACGCTATCCTTATATAAAGATCCATTGGAACGAATCCTTTCCCAAGGTCACCGTTACACGCAACCTGGAAGAAGATGGTGCAAAATACTATGGTCCCTATACCAGCGTGTGGGCGGTGCATCAAACCCTGGACCTGCTACGCAAGCTCTTTCAATACCGTACCTGTGACCGGGTAATCACCGGTCACGATGCGCGGGCTTGTTTGTATTATGACATCAAGCTTTGCAGCGCACCCTGCATTGGAATGATCAACGAAATCGAATACAATCAAATGCTGACAGACCTGGGAAAATTTCTGGAAGGCGAGACCGACCCCATCCTCAATCGATTGCATTCCAATATGCAGAAGTTCTCAGATGCACTGGATTTTGAAAAAGCTGCCTTGTTGCGCGATCAGATCAATGCAATCGAACGCGTAGTAGAAAAACAGAAGGTCATTTCCACTCAAAATATGAATACAGATGTCATCGCGTTAGCACGTGCCGATGGCGATGCTTGTGTACAGATCTTCTTCATTCGTAGTGGTAAATTGGTGGGACGGGATTATTTTGTACTTGAAGGTGCTGATGACGAGAAAAATAGTGAGGTCATCTCACAATTCTTAAAGCAATTCTACTCACAAAGTACCCATATCCCAGAGGAACTGCTACTACCGGAAGACATTGAAGAAGCCATGATCATCCAAAGCTGGTTGAATCAAAGAAAAGCGGACGAAAAAATTCAGATCCGTGTTCCTCGCAGTGGAACTCCCAAACAGCTGGTTGAGATGGCTACCGAAAATGCGACGGAGACTCTGCGCTCCTTGAAATCTCAGTGGGAAATGGATAGCCATAAACAAAGTGTTGCTCTGATAGAATTGCAAACCGCTTTCGGAATGAAAAATCCTCCCAATCGCATGGAATGCTATGATATCTCCAATATTCAAGGGACTGCTTCTGTGGGGAGTATGGTTGTTTTTGAAAAAGGGGTGCCCAACAAGAAACTGTACCGCCGTTTTAATATCAAGACCATACACCAACCGGACGATTTCGCCAGTATGGAAGAAGTGCTCACCCGCCGTTTCCGGCGCTGGCAGGTATATCACGAGAGCGATGAGGTAGGCAAGAAAGCAGAACCTTCCTTCTCGATACTCCCCGATCTGCTGATCGTGGATGGTGGGAAAGGGCAGCTCAGTCGAGCACTCAAAGTGCTGGAGGAGTTTGAGTTGTCCGAGAAAATCAAAGCTGTTGGATTAGCAAAAAGCGAGGAACTGGTCATTTTGCCTGATCAAGACAAACCGTTAGCACTTCCTCGCAATTCGCAAGGATTGTTCATGATGCAGCGCATCCGTGACGAAGCCCATCGCTTTGCTATTACTGCACATCGCAATCGACGCAGTAAAGCCAATTTGCGTTCAGTGCTCGATGAAATTTCAGGGGTTGGTCCCGCCCGCAAGAAAGCCTTGATAAAATTTTTTGGATCACTAGATGCTATCAGACATGCATCGGCTGAGGAAATCGCAGGTGTTCCAGGCATCAGTCTGACGCTGGCAGAAGAGATCCTGCGCTCTTTGGAATAAGACAAAAATCTTTGAATGCAAATAAATCTATTCCGGTGAGGCAACTCGTGCAGTGTAATGCCTTAAAAGAAAAAGTTATTTTGGTGGGGCATCGTAGTGCCTCATTAGAAAAGATTACTTTGGAGGTAACGATGACTCAGATAGAGAAGTTACTTTGATAGTTCCCATAGTTTATCTACTTTACGATCAATCGAGGTGCGTAAAGCAACCGGATTGAGT
>Ga0209270_1003316_pt1 | contig 14187 bp, 10 predicted proteins | sample MTBAKSrepl1MetaG_FD_187456 | JGI IMG/M metagenome (GOLD analysis project Ga0209270, IMG submission 187456) | Enrichment culture microbial communities from Arthur Kill intertidal strait, New Jersey, USA, that are MTBE-degrading - MTBE-AKS1... | ecosystem: Environmental > Aquatic > Marine >...
TACAGAACGGTACTTCTTTTGGCGCTCCCACCGAGCTTGAGATTGAGTTGGCCAGGATGGTAGTGGATGCGGTTCCATCAATTGAAAAAGTGAGAATGGTAAGTTCCGGGACGGAAGCTGTTATGAGCGCAATAAGACTTGCTCGCGGTTATACCAATCGGGAGAAGATTATTAAGTTCCATGGTTGCTATCACGGTCACTCGGATAGCCTATTAGTAAAAGCGGGCTCGGGTGTTACTACTCTCGGTCTTCCCGACAGCCCCGGTGTTACCAAAGGTGCGGCGGAAGATACCATCAATCTTCCCTATAATGATTTGAAAGCGGTAGAGGAAACAGTAAATCAAATAAGCGATCAGGTAGCTTGCATTATTCTTGAACCAATCGCCGGAAATATGGGAGTGATTCTACCTAAGCCGGGATTTCTGGAAGGTTTACGTAAAATAACCGAGGATAACGGTATCGTATTGATTTTTGATGAAGTAATTACCGGTTTCAGAGTTGCACTGGGAGGCGCCCAGGAATTTTATGGCATAAATCCTGATTTAACTTGCTTGGGTAAGATAATCGGAGGCGGCTTCCCTGTAGGCGCTTTTGGGGGTAAGAGCGAGATCATGGATTGCGTTGCTCCGGTTGGCTCTGTTTATCAAGCCGGTACATTATCCGGAAATCCAATTGCCATGACGGCCGGGATCGCCGCATTGAAGATTTTATCCAACAGTGATATATACGATGTTCTTAATCAAAAAGGTAAGATGCTTGCTGAGGGATTTGAGCAGAATGCTCGCGAATCGGCAGTAGATGTATTTTTTACCAGAGTGGGTTCCATGTCCTCTATGTTTTTTACTTCCCAGGAGGTCACCGATTACGAAAGTGCTATGACATCTGATACCGAAAGATATGCCCGCTATTTTAACGCAATGTTGGAACAAGGAATATATTTAGCTCCTTCTCAGTTTGAAGCATGTTTTGTTTCTACCGCTCATTCCGATGAGGACCTAGAGCGTACGATTGAAGCCAATCGCCGAGCTTTGCAAATAGTCAGCTAAATTTGCCGATTTGCCGTGGTTTTATTTTATATAAATGCTCCGCTTGCGACATTTAAGCAAGGACTTTTTGTCTTTCCTAGCGAATCTCTCAAGAAGGTATGATTCATTAATCATTTTTAGTTATTAAACTGTACAAATTTTGTATAAATTTTCTTAGGTGGAATAAGGTTGATATTTTATGGGTAGATTTAAAATAGCGACTGTTTTTGGTACAAGACCGGAAGCAATAAAGCTAGCCCCTGTCCTGCAAGCTTTAGATAAGAGGGGCTTTGATTCTGTTGTAATTGTAACTGCCCAGCATCGAGAGATGCTTGATCAGGTTCTTGATCTGTTTTCGATTAATCCGGATTACGATTTGGATATTATGCTAAAGAAGCAGGATCTGTTTGATATTTCCTTAAATGCCTTACAGGGTCTGCAGTCTCTTTTAAAAAAGGAAAAGCCGGATGCTCTACTGGTACAGGGAGATACAACCACAACATTTATTGCGGCTCTGGCAGCGTTCTATTTAAAAATAAAGATTGGACATATTGAAGCAGGATTGAGAACTTTTGATAAAGATAATCCTTTCCCCGAGGAGATGAATAGGCAACTTACCTCAAGATTGACCGATTTCCATTTTGCTCCTACCGATATTGCTCAAAAAAACCTGGAAAGAGAGGGTATTCCAACCGGCAATATATTTGTGACCGGTAATACGGTAATCGATGCTCTGCTTGAAACAGTTGAGGATGACTATTCTTTTAAAAAGCCGCCTTTGAACAACATTGATTTTATTAACAATAAAGTGGTTTTAGTTACTGCTCACCGTCGTGAAAGCTGGGGAGAACCTCTTCAAAATATCTGTCTGGCTGTCAAGAAATTAGCTGAGGATTATCAGGATATTGAGGCGGTTTTTTCCGTGCATCTAAATCCCCAAGTCCAGCAAGTGGCAAGATCGGTTCTGGATGGTATCGAAAGAGTGCATTTGATAAATCCGCTTGATTATGAACTTTTTGTGCAGCTTATGAATAGATCCTATTTAATATTGACTGATTCAGGAGGTATCCAGGAAGAAGCTCCGTCATTGGGAAAACCGGTTCTGGTTTTGCGCGAGGTAACCGAAAGACCGGAAGCAATCACTGCAGGCACTGCAAAAATAGTCGGAAGAAATACAGATCGGATAGTTACCGAAGCCTCATTATTGTTATCAAATCAAAATGAATATAAAAAGATGGCAAAAGCAAAAAATCCCTATGGTGATGGTAAAGCTGCTGAGAGGATAGTGGATGTATTATTGGGACAACTTGGAAGCTAACAAGAAAAATGGTAGCTGAATCCAGCATTTTTTCAAATCTGCAATAGGGATAGCGTGGAACAAATAGGGCATTTATTACAGCTCAGCAAGAACAACTCTAGATATTGATTTTAGTAAAGCTTGAACCAGCTTAAACTACCGGGAGATTCAAATAATGCCCGCTATGAAAGAACGTTTATCTACAAAAGCCGGATACCTAATATTGAGTAATGCACTTAATGTTGTCTTCAGTTTTGTCGGCACTATTGTAGTTGTTCGTTTTCTGACCCGGGCCGATTTTGGAACCTACAAGCAGGCACTATTGATATTTTCAATGCTTGCACCAGCCTTTACTTTAGGTGTTCCTTCCAGCTTACTTTATTTTATCCCCGGATTTGATGAAAAGGAAAAAGGACAATTCATATCTCAAACCATTCTTGTTTTGCAGCTATTAGGCCTATTGTTCTGCCTGACTATGCTAGCATCATCAGGTCTGATAGCCGGATATTTTAATAATAACTTCTTGGGGCAAATACTTATTGTTTATAGTGTATTTGCTCTATTCTCCCTTCCCTGCAGTGCATTCACTTATGTGCTTATTTCGTTGGAACGCTTTCGATTGTCGGCACTTATTGCAGTTATTTTTGCACTTACTTCGGCATTTTCATTTATCATTCCGATAGTACTTGGATATCCGCTTAAAATTGTTTTTGTGGTAATGGATGCCGTTGTTTTTTTACAGTTTGCTTATGCATTGTTTTTTATAAAAGGCTTGGTCGGTGGCTTCTCGCTTACTATTAATAGGGATGTAATAAAGAAACAAATAGATTATGCTGTTCCCTTAGGTTTGGCTGGCATGATTGGAAGCCTAGCCTGGAATACCGATCGGTTTATGGTTTCGCTTTTTTTTAATCCCTCAACCTACGCTATCTATGTAATCGGAGCAGTTGAAGTGCCCCTGGTTCAGGTAATAAATACGGCCGTGAATAATGTTTTAGTTCCTGAGTTCTCAGTATTATATAAAGGTGGTAATAGAGATAGGATTTTGGAAATTTGGCATGAGTCAATTAGAAAAACAAGCTTGATAATATTGCCTACATTTATATTTTTAATGCTGTTTAGTGAACCGCTTGTTACCTTCTTCTATACGGCAAAATATCTTAGTAGTGTACCAATTTTCAGAATCTATTTATTCATGCTTCCTCTGCGAGTTACCACATATAGCTTGATATTGCAGGCAAGTGGTTATACCAGAGATATTATGAAGGGTACAATCGTCTATATAGCTGTTAATATTATCCTCAATTATATTTTGATTAAGCTCATGGGTTTGCCGGGTCCCGCGGTAGCTACAATAATTTCAACTATTCTTCTCTCTGTCTATTTTCTTATTAAAGTTAAAATATTGATTAAAGCTAGCTGGATAGAGATCTTTCCCTGGAAAAAAACAGCATTTATTTCAATTGTTAGTATTGCCGTTGGTCTTATTTCGTTACCGATTTTGCTTTTACCTGTTGGTACATTTATAAAGTTGCTTATCGGAGGATTGCTATTTTTGGGATTATTTATCGTAGTGGGAGTAGTAACTAGAATTATTACTAAAGAAGACTGTCGATTAATAAAAGAATGGTTGCTACTGAAGCCATTAAGACTACATGGTAATTAAATTAAGCTTTGGAGACGGATTTGAATATACTACTGGTTTATCCACCATACGAGCTTGAGTTGAGCGCTCCTCCGCTTGGTCTGGCCTATCTTGCCTCTATTTTGGAAAGAAACGGGTATTCTCCTGTCATCAAGGATTTTAGAGTTGAAACAGGGTTTGAGGATATTGAATCTACTCTTAAACAATTTGATATTGTTGGAATTAGCTTTATGACACCTATGGTTGATGCGGCAGAAATAATAGCAAAAGCGGCAAAAAATGCTGGTTGTACGGTCGTGGTCGGAGGACCGCACGCTACGGCGTTGCCGGAAGAAATGCTTGAAGAACTGTGTGCTGATTTTGTTGTTTTGGGAGAAGGTGAGTTAGTTTTTTTACAGTTAATTCAGGCATTGGAAAAAGACAAATCTGTTGATGATATAAAAGGACTGGTCTTTAAAGAAAATAACAACACAATAAAAACAGGTGAAACGGAGTTTATTCAAGATATTGATTCGATTCCTTTTCCAGCCCGTCATTTATTAAAACTGGAGAAATACTCGATTACTTATCCCGGTTTCGATCAACACAAGCCGGTAACGTCAATGATTACCAGTAGGGGCTGTCCGGCGAGGTGTATTTTTTGTGCTTCGCATATTTTATTTGGCAGGAAGCCTAGGCTGGCAAGCCCCGATTATGTTATTAATGAAATGAAGTCAATTATAAATGATTACGGAATTCGCCAAATCAATATTAGCGATGACACTTTTACACTAAATAAACAGCGTGTGATTTCCATATGCAAAAAGATAATAAGTGAAAAACTGGATATGCAATGGGCCTGTAGCACCAGGGTAAATACGCTTTCTCCCGAGATGTTGGTGTATATGAAAGCGGCCGGTTGTACCCGGATAGGACTGGGAATAGAGTCAGCAAGTCCGGAGATATTGAAAAATATTAAAAAAGGTGTGACTATCGAACAGGTTGAGAAAGCAATAGAGATGATAAACACGGCGGGACTTCAAATAGTCGGTTATTTTATGGTAGGAAATCTTGGCGAGAACAAGGAAACAATAAATGCTACCGCTGATTTTTTGGGAAAGCATAAAGATATTACTTGTGGTTTTTCCTATGCTACACCTTTTCCCGGGACGGATTTTTATGATCTAGCCCGGGGCAGGAATCATATTATAACTAAAAACTGGACGGAATTTGTAACCACCAGTGGTCCGGTGGCAAGAACCGAAGAACTGGATTTTAATCAACTGGAATGTGCACACAGCAAATTGATAGAGCTTTCAAGAGATAGTGTGCTAAACAGGATTGCCAGGGTCATACGACATCCGAGATTATTGGCAGAAGGATTGACCAATAAACTCAAACAGTTCCAGAGAAAATAAGATAAAAAAGTATCACTGGTTGTTATTATTCCTGGATGAAAGATATGGTTCTATAATTGCAGGAAGGAACAAATTTCATATCCGTAGGAAATTAAACCCTAAAAGAGGTAAATAAGTCTTGGCAAATGAGAATACGGTATCCGGCAGTAAGAAGAAATACATATCAATAGTTGGATATTATGGAGCTGATAATACGGGAGATGAAGCAATCCTCTCGGTAATGCTTGAACAAATCAAAAAGCTCTTTCCTGACCTCGAACCATTTGTATTTGCGGTTGAACCGGAGAAAGTAGAAAAAGAATACAATGTTAAATCAATATCTATCTATCATTTTAAAAGCAATCTAAGATCCTACTTGAAAATACTTGGCGATTCTTCGGTCCTATTAATTGGCGGAGGCGGACTTCTGCAGGACTGGTATCATCAGAGTATTTTTAGAGGTACTATTCAGACTTTCCTACGGTTCCAATTTCTGGCAAGGGTAGTAAATACACCGGTTATGTATTATGCGCTTGGTGTGGGGCCATTACGCACAAAGTACGGACGCTGGTTAGTTAAACATTTTTCCAGACGAGCGGAACTGATTACTGTAAGAGATAAAGAATCCCTGGAATTATTGGAAAGCATTGGTGTAAAGAATAAGCAAATTATCCAAACAGCTGATCCGGCTTGGGAGCTAAAGCCTGCGCCTGAAAGTGAGCTCGAAGAGATATTTGTCCGAGAGGGAATTAATATTGACTCTTCGACGCCTATATTCGGAATTTGTCTCCGCCAGTGGTATCATGCGTCCGGGGGAATGTGGAAAAATGAATCCGAGAGACTGCAAAAATATAATGCCTATTGTGAGATACTGAAATCATATCTTGAATACCTACAAAGCAATTTTGATGCCAAGATTATTATAATACCTTTTCAGTTACCAGCCGATGCGGAGTTTGGCAAACTAATTAGTGATATGGTTGGTAAACCTAATTCGATTCATTTACTAAAAGAGCCGTTTACTCCTTCACAATTACTCGCTCTTTTTCATCGGCTTGATTTTGTTTTTGGGATTAGATTACATTCACTTATTTTTGCCGGTATTGCTGATGTTCCTTCTGTTGCTTTGGCTTATGATCCCAAAGTTGTTAATTTAATGAAAGCTGTTGGTTTATCGGATTATATGATTCCTATTGGTAAGGCCTCGGTTTCGGAGTTAGCAGAAAAAACATCCAAAGCTCTTTCTGAAACGGACAGCATCAAACATAATCTTGCGGAAACGATAAAACAATTTACGGACATGGAAAATAGAAATGGTAGTTTATTAAAGGAATTGGTGTATAAATAAGATGAAGTCGAGTGGCAATATTGTCTTTCTTTCCGGGATAAATTGGAACTTTTTGCAGATGAGACATCACCATCTCGCGCAAGCTCTTGCTGAAAGGTGGAATGTCCTTTTTGTTAACGGTCCTATGGGGCCGGGTGTAAAAGAAAGAAAGACCTCAAATCAAAATATAATAGTTGAACCGAACGGGAAGCTCACTGTTTATAGCCCGCTTTCTACCCGCGGTTCAATAAATAGATTTAAAGGATTGGGGAGATTTCTAAAATCGATATCCGATAGTATTTTGGCCAAGTATATAAGGAATAACTTTCCAGATGCCATTCTTTGGTGCACCAGACCGGAAGATATAAAATGGCTAGGGCTCCTGGGTGAAAAGCTGATTTGCTACGATTGTCTTGATGATTACGCTGCTTTCGATGATATTGGGGCAGCGAAGAAGAAAGAACTCCTAAGAATGGAAGAAGAGCTGGCAAGCAAAGCTGATGTAGTCTTTGCTACCGCTCAAAATTTATATGATCGCATGAGCGCGTTTAATAGTAATACATATCTATTAAAAAATGGAACTGACTTTAATCATTTCAAAAGGGCTTCAGAGAAATTGGAGGTACCGGCAGAGCTACGGAATATAATCCGTCCTATTGTCGGTTATATCGGTGTAGTTGCCTATTGGTTGGATTACCGGCTGATAGAGTACTTGGTTGAGCAAAATCCCGATATGTCTTTTGTATTTGTCGGACCAATCTCCGTTGATTTAAGCAAATTCGATAAATATGGAAATATTTTTTTCTTGTCAAAAAAAGAGTATGACGAACTTCCCTTTTACCTTTCTTGCTTTGATGCTTGTATTATTCCTTTTCAAATTAATCAGGTTACAAAAAGTACCGATCCGATAAAAGCCTATGAATATTTATCTACAGGAAAACCGGTTACCTCAACTCCCCTACCTGAACTTGCAAAATATCAAAATGTCATTAAAATTTGTCAATTAAAAGAAGACTTTAATGAACAGTTGCGGGAAACTCTGACAAATGACGATCCGAATCTTAAAAATGAGAGGATTAAGATTGCCCGGGAGAACAGTTGGGCAAAGCGCGCTGAAATTTTAAATGATGCATTAGATGAAACTCTATTGAAAAAATCTTGAGGTGAATAAGCTGGATTTGTCAATTATTATTGTAAATTGGAATACCCGGGAGCTGTTAAAAGCCTGTCTTAACTCAATTTTTGAGACTGCAAGAGATCTGAAATTTGAAGTAACTGTCATTGATAATGCCTCCGATGACCGAAGTTTTGAAATGATTGAGAAAGAATTTTCCCGGGTAAAGCTAATAAAGAATAATGAAAATATTGGTTTTGCTAAAGCCAATAACCAGGGAATTACAGCTAGTGTTGGGGAACATATCTTGTTTTTAAATCCGGACACCGTCGTTAAAGAAAATTCTTTGATGAATATGGTAGATGCGCTTCGATCAAATCGAGATATCGGTGCTATCGGGCCGGTTCTGGTGAATCCTGATGGAACAGGCCAGGCTTCTTACGGCAAATTTCCGACAGTTATAAATATGCTTGAGTTAAATATTTTACCGATGAATTCAAAAAGAGCGGGAACGGATATCTTAAAAGATAATAGATTTTTTGAGGTTGACTATGTTGCCGGTGCTTGTTTGATGACCCGCAGAGAAATAATAGGGCAAGTTGGCGATTTTGACGAGAGATTCTTTGCTTATTTTGAAGAAACGGATTTTTGTTACAGGGTAAGAAATAATGGCTGGAAAGTTGTACTAGATAACTCTGCTGAAGTTGTTCATATTAGAGGGCAGAGTCTGGATCAACTTAAAGATGAACGATTGGAGATTTTTTATCAGAGTCTTTTTAAATATTTTTTAAAAAACAAGGGCTCTCTTAAAACAATATTCTTAAAATTTGTTCTTATCTTAAGTAGCTTAGTAGTAATTATGCTTATTCCATTTGCTTATTTAAGCAAACAGTATCGTTCTAAGGTAGGTAAAATTGTGCATTCACGCTGGATAATTGTAAGAACAATCCTGGTGGGTGGATAAAGAGATATGCATAATACCGGTTTTTGTTCCAAACTGACCAAAGATACTAACAGCGAATTGGTAGCAGCCTATTAAGGAAGGAATGGAAATTACAAAGCAAAAGATTTTAATCATTCCTCATACGTCTATGACTAATGTCAAAGTAAGAGCTCTGGAGTTAGCCAAAGAGCTTGTTGACGAATATGATGTGTTCTATTTGACCTGGGGGCAAAGAGAAGAGGAAGAACTTGCCGCCAAAATCAAGTACGCATTTTCGGAACTTTTCAGAGCCTCTGGTAGCTGGAAAGAAGATCAAATTACTTTTGTTCGGTTACCGACTTTATATCGTCCTTTCTTCCTGGTAAAGCATTTTAATCAGTTTTTCCTAAAAAGACTGATAAGACGTTACTCCTTTAATTTTGTGTATAGTTCGTCCAGTTATCTTTTTTCCTTTCCTATTGGCCTTTCGGTTCCTTATGTTTTTGACCTGGCAGATGAGCATGCGGCAGGATGTGAGATAACGAATCCCCGGCAAGCTAAATATATTAGAAAATTCACCGAAGCTGAAATTAGCAAGGCATCCTGTTTGACTGCTATTTCGGAGAGTCTTCAGCGGTTACTAAAAGAAAGATATGGAAGAGAATCCGTTCTCATACCCAATGGGGCTGATATTAAAGCCTATTCTTCGGTTAAGTTAGCTCAAACGGAAGAGCTTAAACGAGAATTTGGTTTATCTGATAAGTGTGTAATTGGCGCGATCGGTAACCACGGGCAGTGGTCGGGTTTGGAATTTTTGATCCGGGTTTTTCAGGCGTTCAAGAAAACAGTACCGGAAAGCTCTTTGCTTATTGTCGGTCCGGGTAGTGAAGTTGAGAAATTAGTACCTCTTTATGGAAATGATCCCGACATTATTTTTGCCGGTCCGAAAGCGCCCGAAGAGATGCCTGTTTATTTTTCAGCTATTGATATCGGAGTTCTTCCCTTTGATATCAACCGATTCACAAACAGTGCCATACCTATTAAGATAATCGAATACTCTGCTGCCAGGAAACCCATTGTTTCCACACCCCTTGAGGGAATTAAATCTCTGGAATTTCCCAATATTATTTTAATTGAACAAGAGATAGAACCATGGATTAAGGCCTTAAGAAAAGCTATGCAAATAACGTGGAAAGACGAATGGGACAAGTTTATTGTTGATTACGATTGGAGTAGAATAGTAAAGACTCTTGAAGACAAGGTGTTCAGAAAGTTAATGGGAAGGAACAGAGCATGAGAATAGGATTTGACGCAAGAATGATTGACTGGGCGGGAGTAGGCACCTATTCCTATAATTTGGTGAAGTATTTGGCCGAGGTCGACAAGGAAAATGAATATATTCTCTTTTGTGATAGGAGAAGCATCTCTCAAGTTCCGAGTGCGGATAACTTTAGCAAACGGATAATATCGGAAGCTGTTTTTTCACCTTCTCATCAATTGTTCTTTTCAATAACTCTGCGAAAACAGGAACTTGATGTATTCCATGCTGCTCATTTTATTGTCCCTCTCTTGTTATCTTGTCCTTTTGTAGTGACGATTCATGATCTGATACCTCTTGTTTTTCCTCCCAGCATGTCTTCAAAAGTCGGCCGGGCATACTATAAAAAAGTAAACAAAAAGGCAATATCCAAAGCCGCAATGATAATTGCCGTTTCCGAATCAACCAAGAAGGATATTGTTGAAAACTTTAATGTTTCCGAGCAAAAGATACAGGTAATTTACAATGGGGTCGGAGAAGAATTCGATATCATCAAGAACAAAAACCTTATAAACAGGGCAAAGGAAAGGAACAAAATCAGTTCTCTTTTTTTATTAAATGTCGGGAATCCCAAACCGCATAAGAATTGGATTAGACTGATTAAAGCTTTTGCTTCCCTGGGGAGTATTGTGAAAGACCACCAACTTGTTTTGGTTGGCAGCCCTGATCCCCGATATCCGGAAATTAAAAGGACAATAAAGCATCTTCGTCTGGAAGACAAGGTTATTATCACCGGATTTGTTAAAGAAAATGATATGGCTCTTCTCTATAATGCGGCGGACGCCTTTATTTTTCCCTCTCTATATGAAGGATTCGGACTGCCGGTTTTGGAGGCAATGGCTTGTGGAACTCCGGTTGTGTGCTCAAATACTTCATCGTTGCCGGAAGTTGCGGGCGATGCTGCTTTAATGGTTGATCCTGCCAATAAAGCAAGTATAGCCGAAGGCATAAAACAAATTTTGTCGGATGAAAAATTGAGAGAAAGTTTATCCGAGAAGGGTTTAAAAAGGAAAGAACTCTTTTCCTGGACAAAAACCGCCCGGCAGACTCTTGATGTTTATAAAAAAGCTCAGTTGGATTAAAAAAGCAAGGAATCTTTCATTGCATCAGGAGTTATTTTATGAATGTTCTAATGGTCAACAAACTTTATTATCCGGTAATCGGCGGAGTGGAAAACCACGTTCGTGATTTGGCAACTTCAATTTCTTCAATCTCTTATGATGTTGATATTCGTGTGCTAGCGGCAAATACATCAGGTAAAACAGTTGAAGAAGTAATAGACGGAATTGAAGTCACCAAAGTTGCCAACCTGGTTACGGTACAGTCGGCCCCGGTTGCTCCGTCTTTTCCGCTCTGGTTGAAAAAACTTAAAAGCGATATTTATCACTTTCATTTTCCTTATCCGGTTGGGGAGCTGGCTTATTTAACTGCCCGGCCGCCTGGAAAACTGGTGGTTACTTATCATAGCGATATTATCCGCCAAAAGTTTCTTCTCTCTCTTTACAAACCGTTCCTCAAATCTTTCTTAAAAAAAGCGGACCGAATTCTGGTTTCGTCCCCCAACATGGTTAAACATTCTCCTGTATTGCAGGAATATGAAGATAAATGTAAAGTTGCCCACTTCGGGATTGAACTTTCCAGGTTTAAGATGAATAAGCAAATGAAAGAAAAAATCAGACATATAGAAGAAGAATATCCCGGTAAAATTGTCCTATTTGTCGGCCGCCTTATTTATTATAAAGGGGTGAAATATCTGATAGAGGCTATGGAAGATGTGGATGCTCATCTTATCATTGTGGGAGAAGGACCTCTTGGGTCCGAACTAAAGAATCTTGCGTCTGAATTGGGTATTTCAAATAAGATAAGTTTTGTAGGATCGATATCGGATGAAGATCTGCCTGCTTTTTATTATGTCTGTGATATATTCGTATTACCCTCAATTGCCCGAAGTGAAGCATTTGGTTTGGTCCAACTGGAAGCACAAGCATGTGGAAAACCGATTGTAAGCACTAATCTTAAGACAGGTGTTCCCTATGCAAATTTGGATAAAGTAACGGGATTAGTAGTTCCACCCGAGTCGAAAGATGACTTAAGCAGGGCAATTAATCAATTATTGCAAGACAGTGCCCTTTGTAAAAAATATGGGGGAGCAGGTAAAAAGCGGGTAGAAGAGGAATTTTCAAAAGAAGCGATGGCAAAAACTGTTCTTGAAGTCTACAAAGAAATCCTTACCTGATTATATTAAATGCGACGGCTCAAGTTCCGATATTAGTCCAATATAGAGTACACAAAGGACGTGTTTTAATGTCACGCAGAAGCTGGTTTGTTATATCCGTCATAATTGATGCGTTCTTAATAAACGTGGCAATTATTCTTGCTTTCCTTTTGAGATTTGCCGGCGAACTGCCCGTATTCAATTTTCGTGCTTATACTAACCTTGCGTTATTTATTACCTTGATTCAGTTGGTATGTTTCTACATCTATGATTTATATAACGTTGAGAAAGTGCAGAGCGGGTGGGATACTTTCTATTTGGTTCTAAAGGCAGGCACGCTAGGGACTGTATTAACTGTGGGACTGACCTTTTTCTATCGTTCTTTTTCTTTTCCCCGAACTGTCTTTATTCTTTCGTGGATTTTAGTAATTCTTATTATTACCGGTTGGAGACTGCTGGCTATAAGAGTTTTTAAGATTAACTGGCCCGTGCAGCGCATCTTAATCGTTGGAGTTAATGATGTCGGGAAGAATATTATCCGGGAGTTAAAGGATAAATCAAGATGGGGTTACAAAGTAGTCGGAGCTGTTTCTCGAAATCCCTCCGGGGATAAAACCGGCGTAGAAGATGTTCCCATATTAGGGCATATGAAAGACTTATCAGAAATAGCCAGACAACATTTAATAAATAGGTTGATTATCACTACACCGGTACGGGAGAGAGAGCTTGTAGAAGAATTGACTGTTTCTGATCTGGATAATATAAGCATCGAAGTTGTTCCTGATCTCTATGAAATTTTTGTCGGCAAAATTGATCATAGTACATTAAGCGATATCCCGTTAGTCAAGTTAACAGCGGAACCGGTTTCTGATTGGGTAAGATTTCTAAAAAGGACAATAGATGTTGTAGGAGCCTTCGTCTTGTTAGTTCTAACCTCACCCATTCTTTTACTAACGGCACTTATGGTTAAGCTCAATTCCCCGGGACCTATACTTTTCAAGCAGGAAAGAGTAGGTAAGGGAGAGAAGATATTTAAGTTATATAAGTTTAGGACAATGGTTAAAGATGCGGAAGCGGAAACCGGTCCGGTTTTAGCCAGTGAGGATGACCCGCGTATTACTTCAATTGGACAAACGTTGCGCAAGTATCGAATAGATGAATTGCCGCAACTCTTTAACATTATTAAGGGAGATATGAGTTTTGTGGGGCCGCGGCCGGAACGCCCCTTCTTTGTTAAAAATTTCAAAGAAGAAGTTGCCGGTTACGCGGAAAGATTTAAGGTGAAACCGGGTGTTACCGGACTGGCCCAAGTTTCCGGTTTTTATGCAAGCACAGCGGAAACAAAACTTAAATATGACCTTATTTATATTTATCACCAATCGATTTTCCTGGACATAAAGGTCATTTTTCACACTCTTAGGGTTGTCCTTACCGGGAGAGGTGCCCGTTAAGTAGCAGTCTAAGAATGTGGGATTATCGGTTTATTACGGAGACTATATGGCTGAAATCGTCGATACTATTGAGCATGAAGATGATTCGGATTTCGTAGAATCCCGGGAGCAACCCTGGGACAAATGCATCTACTACGGTTTTATTATCTTAGTCGCAATCCTTCCTCTTATTATTTCCTATAAAATTACCTATGACCAATTTGACCTCGCCAAATTGACGTTTTTGCGAATAACCACGGTCTTCCTAGTGTTTTGTTATGCGGCGAAATTAATAACTGAAAAGAAAGGGGAGATTAAGAGAACCGGCTTAGATTATCCTATCCTGATTTTCTTAGGGCTTGTTTTACTATCAACTATTTTTTCAGTTCATCCAATGACCAGCTTATTTGGTAAGTATCGGCGTTATGACGGTTTATTAACCTATCTGAATTATGGAATCATTTTCTTTCTAGCAGCTCAATTTTTTAAAGATACCGATCGAATAAGAACAGTTGCTT
>Ga0209270_1003318_pt1 | contig 14176 bp, 9 predicted proteins | sample MTBAKSrepl1MetaG_FD_187456 | JGI IMG/M metagenome (GOLD analysis project Ga0209270, IMG submission 187456) | Enrichment culture microbial communities from Arthur Kill intertidal strait, New Jersey, USA, that are MTBE-degrading - MTBE-AKS1... | ecosystem: Environmental > Aquatic > Marine >...
ACCGCAAGGTCGGCGCCTGATATTTTAAGCCCTACCGGCGTTCGTATGCCGGTGGTGAGCATATCGATCCTTCCCTTGATCGGCATGGTCCAGCCATTGACCAGTCCCGGAATCCGGAGCGCATCGTTCATGAGGCTGATCAGTTTTTCCGAGGAGATGTGATCCGGGGTAAAGCGGCGCAATATGACCTTGGCCCATTCCGGCGCCCACGACGAATACCAGGTATCCACGGGTCTCCATTTTTCTTTGGGATGGAGAATGATTACGGTCTCCATCATGGATAACGGCGCCGGATCCGTGGATGTCTCGGCCCGGCCGGCCTTGCCCAGTACCCGATCCACTTCCGGAAACTGCTTGAGAATACGGTCCGTATTCTGAAGCAGCTGCCGCGCTTCGGCAATGGAGATGCCCGGCATGGTGGACGGCATGTAGAGAATGGCACCCTCGTCAAGAGGGGGCATGAATTCGGACCCCAGTCGCAGAAAGAGGGGAACCGTTCCGATCACCAGCATCAGCGCCGCTGCGAGCACAATCCATTTCCATCGAAGCGTCCACTCGGCAACGGGTTGATAAAGCCGAATCAGCACGCGGCTGATGGGGTGTTTCTCTTCGGAGTGGATGGTTCCCACGAAAATTGTGTTTGTCACCCGGCACAGCCACCGGGGCCGAAAAGCGTAGGGGTGCAGCCTGGTGAAAAACAAACGCAACGCCGGATCCAGGGTAATGGCCAAGAGCGCGGCGACAAACATGGAAAGGGTCTTGGTGTAGGCAAGGGGTTTGAACAGACGGCCTTCCTCGCCCTCGAGGGTGAGTATCGGGAGAAAAGAGACGGCAATCACCAGCATGGCAAAAAAGCTGGGGCCGGCGACCTGCTTTACGGCATCGATGATAACCGTCCGATACTCCTTTTTCCGGCCGCTCTCCTCCCATTCCTCCAGTTTCTTGTGGGTCTGCTCCACCACCACGATGGCCGCATCCACCATGGTTCCGATGGCGATGGCAATGCCCCCTAACGACATGATATTGGCGGTGAGCCCCATCAAGCGGAATGGAATAAAGGCCAATAAGACAGCAATGGGAATGGTGATCATCGGAATAATGGAACTGGGAATGTGCCAGAGGAAGAGGAGAATCACAAGGGAAACGGTCACCATGACTTCCACCAGGGTGGAGTTGAGGTTGTCGATGGCCCGTTGAATCAACTCCGATCGGTCATAGATGGGAACGACCTTCACCCCGGAAGGGAGTCCCGGCGCGATCTCCCGGAGTTTGGCCTTCACGCGGTCAATCACCTCGAGGGCGTTTTGCCCCTGCCGCATGACTATGATCCCTGAGACCACTTCACCGGCGCCGTCAAGATCCGTGACGCCCCTGCGTAGATCCGGTCCGGAAACCACCTGTCCGACATCCTTGATCCGAATGGGGGTGCCGTCGTCGTTGGTGGCCAACAGAATATTTTCAAAATCGGCGACGGATTTGGCATAACCGCGCCCCCGAACCATGTACTCCGTCCCTCCGAACTCGATCAGTCGGCCTCCCACCTCCCTGTTTCCGCCCCGAACCGCTTCCGCCACCTGACGGATGGAAAGGTTATAGGCCTGTAGCCGATTCGGATCGACATTTACCTGATACTGCCTTTTGAAGCCCCCGATGGGCGCCACCTCGGCCACACCGGGAACCGCTTTCAGATAATAACGCAACACCCAATCCTGATACGATCGAAGATCGGCCAGGCTGTGCTGTCCGGACTTATCCACCAGGGCGTACTGAAAAATCCAACCCAGACCTGTGGCATCCGGGCCCAGCTCGGTCTTCACCCCTTCAGGGAGCTTCGGCAGGACCCCGGAAAGATATTCAAGGGTCCTTGAGCGGGCCCAGTAGATGTCGGTTCCATCTTCAAAAATGACATAGACGAAGGAATACCCAAAATCGGAGAAACCGCGGACCGCTTTCACCTGTGGAGCGCCCAGCATGGCGGTCACGATGGGATAGGTGACCTGGTCCTCGATGATGTCCGGGCTTCGGTCCCATCGCGAATACACAATCACCTGGGTGTCGCTGAGATCCGGAATGGCGTCCAGCGCCACATGGTTCATGGACCACCAGCCTGCGATACAGGCGACGCCGACCAGGGTAAAGACGATGAATCGGTTCCGGACGGAAAAATCAATGATGTGGTTAATCATTCCCTGGCTCCGCATCAGAGGGGACGCCCGATTTTTCCGTTCCTGAAGGTCCCTTTTCCGTTTCCGCTTTTTGCATGAGTCCGACGGTGGCCAATTTCATCCGGCTTTCCGAATCAATGAGAAAATTGCCTGAAACAACAATCTGTTCTCCCGGGGCAAGTCCCTTGACGATTTCAACCCGATCGTCGAACCGCCAGCCGGTCACCACCTCCCGGGGCTCGAAATACCCCTCTCCAAGGGCGATGAAGACGATTTTTCTCCGCCCGGAGTCCAGAACGGCATCCGCCGGAACCGTGATGGCCTCGGGAAGGGGGATGAGAAAGTCCACATCCACAAACATGTCCGGACGAAATGCAATTTGGGGATTATCCATCTCCAGACGAACCTTCAGCGTGCGCGTTGTGGCGTCGAACTCAGGAAAGATGTCGCTCACGACGGCGTCAACGGGCTTGTTTTGCCGGGGAAGAGATACGCGGGCACGCATACCCGGTTGGATATATTTGGCATCGGTGTTGAAGACGTCCGCGAAAACCCAAACCCTGCTGAGATCGGCCACCCGGAAACATTCGGTACCGCGGACCACTTTTTCGAGAGGTGAAACACCGCGGTCAATCACGAGACCTGTGACGGGAGACCTCATCTGAATGGTCGGAATATATTTTCCCTCTTGCGCAAGCTCACGGAGCTGGGTTTCGTCAACGCCCAGATTCAGCAGCTCCAATTTGGCCTTGTTGGCATACAGGATGTCGTCTTCGCGCATATAAGTTGGATCTAGATCCCCTTGCTGTCTGTCACGGCCACGGGGCATGGAGTGATCCGCCATGCCCGGCATGGAGGAGGCCGGTGTATCGGCGGGCGGAGTTTTATCGGGCAAGGGAATTTGGGACTGGGGCAGGCCGCCTGGGGGAGTTGCCTGTAGCGCAAACTTGGGTTTCATGGCTGAAAACGGCATTCCCAGTGTAGATTTGGTTCTGAGTTCCGACGAGGGCGCCGGGGATGTCCCTCGGCCCTTGTTGGCCTCAGGCGACATTTCCGCAGATGTCGTGATGCCATGCTTCTCGGTTGCGGCATGAGGTGGCTGGGCCGGATAGGGCAATGGTTGACGGGCTCCGGTAAAATTGGTCGCCGGGAGATACCTTCGCCCTATGTTGGAAAGCTCAGCCAGATATCGCTGTTGCCATGAGAAGAAATCATAGTCGTAGATTTTGATGAGGGCCATGAGCTGGCCTTTTTCCACCAGGCTGCCGGTGGTGCTGCCCGGGATGTAGGACATCCATCCATCCACCGCGGAAATTAAGGGGAATACCCGGTTCTCGTCCGCAGCGATACGTCCCAATGTGCGGATCCGGTGGGTTTCCGAGGTCCTCTCCGCTGTGCCAATCCGCACACCGATGATCTGTTGTTTGTGAGGGGTTATTTTTACGGTGCCAAGGGACATCGTCCCCTTTGGGCCCACGGCGTCCGATCCCGATTCCCGGTCGTCGTAAACAGGTTCCATGGGCATACCACACGGCGCAAGCCCCGGTTTTTCAGACACATTCGCCGGATTCATGGGGTCCACATAGTGAAGGAGCCGGCGTTCTTCTCCAAGATCGTCGGTTTCGGCAGTCCAGCGCTGGCTGTACCAGGTACCTCCCCGAAACGATGCGATGAGAAGAATGAGGAGTAACATGGCGAACAAAAATCTTTTCATGGCAGTGGACAGCCTTTCGCGGATGAGACTATGATATGAATCGAGTCTGTCTTCATGTGTTGCCCCATTCCGTTGGACAATTGGAATAGATGCAAGGAGAACCCTTCACCGTGCCGACCCCGAGGTTAAGCGGATTTTTTTCATAACATACAAGAGCAATAGAGTCAAGATCAGCTCCTTCGTAGTTTCCAGCTTGAACGTCCGCAACGTTTGTGTTATCATTCATGTGTCGCGGGGTCACCATACATAACTGCTTGAATCAGCGTTAGTTTTTTGCTTCTTCTTTACTGCCGATAGTCCTTCCATCGCGGATCGTGCGCGTGAGAACGGCGCGAAAGGAGATCATTATGAAGACCGGGCAGTTCAGCTTCGTCTCCCCTCTGGTTCTCACGGCAGCCATTGCCCTCATCGCCATGTCCGCCTGGGAGTGGCTGGAGCATCTCATCCTGCCTGAGATAAGCCCCTGGGGGCATCAGATCCACAATGCCCTTTTCGTTTCCATCGCCTCATGCATCGCCGCCGTCTTTATCCTGAGATACATCAAGGTCCGCTCCATCATGGCGTCTATCGTGGAATCTACGCAAGATGGCATCATTGCCAGGGACCTCGCGGGTAACATCATATCCTGGAATATGGGGGCCCAACGCATTTACGGGTACTCCCTTGAGGAGGTCAAGGGAAAGAAGCTTCCATTTCTCGTGCCTCGGGATGGTGGATCGAATGAAACCATGAACGTTTTCGACGGGATAAGGGAAGGCAATCGGGTGGAACCTATTGAGTCCATCCATGTGAGAAAAGACGGAAAGCCGGTCCATGTCTCCCTGACGGTTTCCGCTATCCAGGATCCGGCGGGTAGCGTCGTCGGTGACTCGATCGTCGTGCGCGACATCACCGGGCGCAAGCGGGCGGAAAAAGCCCTGCGCATGAGTGAGGAGCGGCAACGTCTGGCGCAGGATGCGGCCAACGCCGGCACATGGGAGTGGAACCTGCTGAACAACAAAAACTTCTGGTCCGAGGAACTGTGGAAACTGTACGGATTGGAGCCGCATAGCTGCAAGCCTTCTTATGATGCCTGGCGGGCCACGTTGCACCCGGAGGATCGAGATCGAACCGAGCGGATTGTACAGGAGGCAGCGCGAAATGGGGCTGAACTGAATGCGGAGTGGCGAGTGAGAGATCCCAACGGCGAGGAGCGCTGGTTATTTTCACGGGGACGTCCGATGCGCGATGCCGATGGACGAATCGAGCGCTACATAGGGATTGTTCTCGACGTTACGGATCGCAAGCGCATGGAAAGCGACCTCCAGAGGGCTAAGGCCTCACTCGCAGAGGAAGTCCAACGGCAGACTGCCGACCTGGCTTTGGCAAACACGCAGATGACAAGAGAGATGCTGGAGCGCAAGCGTACCGAAGAGACCCTTCGCCAGAGTGAGACAAAATATAAGAGGCTCGCCATGGAATTCGATGCCCTCTTGAATGCCATCGAAGATAGCCTGGTATTGCTTTCCCCGGATATGAAGCTGCTATGGACCAACAATACGTCCACCTACCATGTGGATCAACCCCTGGCTGAACTGACTGGTCAGTTCTGCTACCACCTGTTTTATGGCCGCTCTGAGCCTTGCGAGGAATGCCCGGTGACGAGGTGCTTCACGACGGGAAAGCACGAAACAGAGGTCTCAAATCGGAGTGGCAAATTCCTGGACAGGAGAGCCTACCCTATAAAAGAAGATGACCAGGTAAGGAGCGTCATTCTTCTGGTCAGTGATATCACCGAAAAAATGTCGTTGCAGGCAGAGGCCATGCAAACAAACCAGTTCCTATCTTTGGGTGAGTTGGCCGCGGGCGTCGCCCACGAGATTAACAATCCCATCAGCGGGATCATCAATTACGGCCAGATTCTCGTCAACGAGTGCGGCCCTGAGAGCCTGGAGTACGATATTGGTCAGCGGATCGTGAAAGAGGGTGAGCGCATCGCCCATATCGTGAAAGGCCTTCTCTCCTTTGCCCGTGGAGGGAGAGGGGATAACCGTCCCGCCTGTGTTAACGTCATTCTCGAAGAATCCCTCCTGTTGACCCAGGCACAACTTCGAAAGGAAAGCATTCGTCTGGACGTCAATCTTCCGGAGGATCTCCCCGAAATTGAGTCCAACTTTCAGCAGATCCAGCAGGTTTTCATGAACCTCATCAGCAATGCCCGCTACGCGATTAACGAAAAGTATCCGTTCCGGCATGAAGATAAAGTCATCCAAATCCACGGAGAGAAGGTGGCTGTGAACGGGCGGGAGAATGTAAGGATCACGTTTCTTGACCATGGGGTGGGCATTCCTGCCGATAAAATGTCGCTGTTGACAAAGCCATTTTTTTCCACAAAGCCGTTCAACAAGGGGACGGGCCTGGGGCTTTACATCTCCCGGAAGATCGTCACAGATCAAGGGGGTCTGCTCAGTTTCGAAAGCGTGGAGGGAGAGTTCACCCGGGTAATGGTCGACCTGCCTGCGAAGGAGGTTTCTCGTGGCTAAAATACTTATCATCGACGACGAGGAAAGTCTCCGATTCACCTTCGATCGCTTCCTCACGAGCAAGGGGCATGAGGTGTCCACGGCCCTGAGCTATGAAGAGGCCATGGCGCGCATAGGTGAAACGGACTATGATTTGATCTTCGCCGATATCTTTTTGGAGGATGGGACCGGCATCGATGTCCTGCGGACGACCCGGACAAAGGGCTTCTACTGTCCCGTGATCATGATCACGGGGGCCCCCAATGTGGACACCGCCATGGAGGCTGTCCGTCTGGGCGCCTTCGACTATCTTCCCAAGCCTGTCACCGAGGAGGTGCTCCTGCATGCAACGGGAATGGCTTTAAAATTTAAACATGTGATGGATGAAAAGGAACGGTATCGCTCCAATTTGGAGGCGATCTTCAGGAGCATAAAAGACCCGATTATAACCACAGACAAAGACGGCGCCGTCATCGCGATGAATGAAGCGGCCACGAAAATGTGCGGTTTATCGCCGGAGGCCATCGGACAGAAGTATGAGAAGCTGGTCAAGGGCTGCAATGGAATTTGTGCCGATTATCTTAATGAGGCGATTCGGAAAAGGGAGGCTGTCGACGCAGTCCGCATTGATTGTCTGCCCCATGACGGCCCAGGCAGGGTCGTCAGCCTCTCGGCGTTTCCCCTGCTCGACCCGCAAAGGGCATTCAAGGGGGTCGTTATGGTGTTCCGGGATGAGACCCGGCTTGTCAACCTTGAAACTGAACTCAAAAGCCATAAGCAGTTTTACCGCCTGGTAGGCAGAAGCGAGAAGATGCAGAGGCTTTATTCGTTTATCGAGGTCCTCGCCGGCAGGTTGACGACGGTCCTGATTACAGGAGAGACTGGGACAGGCAAAGAGCTGGCAGCCGAGGCCCTGCATGCTGGTAGTGAACGCAGCACTCGGCCTCTGGTCAAGGTCAATTGCTCAGCCCTGCCCGAGAATCTTCTTGAAAGTGAACTCTTCGGACACGTGAAAGGGGCCTTCACGGGCGCCATTAAGGAACGGATCGGCCGTTTTCAAAAGGCGGACGGCGGCACCATTCTCTTAGATGAAGTAGGTGATTTATCCTCCAACATACAGGCAAGACTCTTGCGCGTACTTCAGGAGAGGGAATTTGAACGAGTTGGGGATTCCACCCCCATCAAGGTGGATGTTCGGATCATCTCCGCAACCAATAAGGACCTGCGCGAAAAGGTCAAGATGGGCAAATTCAGGGAGGACCTCTACTATCGGCTAAAAGTGGTGGAGATTGAGATGCCGCCTTTGAGGGAGAGACGGGACGACATTCCCCTGCTGGTGGACCACTTTTGCAAGAACTTCAACAAGGAGTTCAATAAATCGATTGGAGGAGTGTCCAATGAGGCCATGAAGGTCTTTCTCGATTACGCCTGGCCCGGTAACGTACGGGAGCTTGAACATAGCCTTGAACATGCCTTTGTCCTGTGTCAGGGTAAAACCATTACCCTCGATGACCTGCCCCTTGATCTCCTGACTCAGGTCAGGCATCCGGATCCTTTGTCAATAGCCACTGGAGACGATGGCGCCAAGGCAATCCTCGATGCCCTCGACAAGACCGGCGGGAACAAGGCCAAGGCAGCCCGATTGCTCGGCATAGACCGAGTGACCCTGTACCGCAAGATGCAAAAATGGAAGCAGTAAGCTCTCAACTATGACCTGTGAGCTATGGTCGGCCCCCCTTCGATGTCGATTCCCATGCCTATCCCGACCTGGGAAAGTTTGTGGGTGAACCTGCCCCTAACGCGGATACCCGCAACCAAAGTAAGTGACTTTCGAGTGACTGCATATTATCAAGGAGGGTCGATGTTTCGCCAGACGTCACTCTCTCACAATCATCTTCTTGTTTTTTGTGACAGAAAATCTGGCGATAAGGCACTGCTATTTTCATGACAATTGTTTCGTGCAACACTTATGTTGCGCAACATTTATGTTGCGTTTAACATCTTTTGCTGCTCATCGGCGCCCTATCAGGTATCTTTCAAGATCATAACTTATTGTTATTAAAGGATATAAAAAGGCAACCCCGACCTGGTTCATCTTGGCATAAATCTTGAAGTCATATTTTCAGGAGGAGGTCAACCTTGTGGGGGTACGGGTGGAGAGTGAGTGAAAGCAAACATTCTGGTAATCGATGATGAAGAGAGCGTCAGGTTCACTCTTGAAAGGTTTTTTCACTCCAAGGGACATACCGTGACCACGGCCGCGAACTGCAGGGATGCTCGAGAAAGGATTGATGGAGGGAAATTCGACCTGGTATTTTCCGATCTCATCCTGCCCGATGGAATGGGGACCGATCTCTTGCAGCAAATCAAGCAAAAAACCCCTGAATGCCCCGTGATCATGATGACAGCGTATCCCAGCGAAGAGACCGAGCGGGAGTCTTACCGCATGGGGGCGCTCGATTATGTACTGAAGCCGATTCGGGAGCAGAAGGCGATGGAGTTACTCAACCTGGGCTTGCCAGCATATAACCCGGCGAAGGCCATGAGACCATTGGGCTGGCAGTCATCATTGGCCCTTACGTGAATAGGCCTGAAGTTGTCAGAGGGAATCTGTCGCCGCTGTTGAGACCCGCCCCAATTTTGAATTGCGATGACCTTGGCATACATGATGGATGGTGCTCGTTTTCCGCTGTTCATAAAATGACAGTATTCAGACGGGTATTCTCTATCTATCCTTATCCTAAACATCACTTTTTTCATGTTTTTTTAGGACTTTATCTTGTTACCTCCACAGTCCAAAGTTCTCGTAATGTATTGATTTTATTAAATGCATAAATTCCGGGCCGTCATTCCGGCGAAAGCCGGAATCCAGTTCCTTTTTGATAAGTTAGATGTTCTGGATGCCGGATCAAGTCCGGCATGACGTGAGAACTTTGGACTCTCAAGTTGTTACGAAGGGTCATGTAAATGGAGTACAAATTTTTTTAAGAAATTTTTAAGAATAGGGTATTGACCCTATTGTCCTTTTTTTACGGGGGGTTAATATGGTGCCAAATCATAAACCCTCCTCCACACAAAAGAAATCAAGAAAAATAGAAAGGGATACTGCTATGAAAAGAAAAGGCCTTACAAAGGTTTTTTTATGCCTTGCGATGCTCCTTTTGGCAGGTCATGCGGTTTCCGGCCCAATTCCGGATACGGGCCAAACCAAGTGCTATGACGATAGCGGCGAGATCCCCTGTCCCTCTCCGGGCCAACTGTTTTACGGGCAGGATGCAAATTATTCCATGAATCCATCATCCTATACAAAATTGGACGACAGCGGGAATGCGCTGCCGGACTCAGCCGTTTCATGGGCTATGGTCAGGGACAATGTCACCGGCCTGATCTGGGAAAACAAGACCGATGACGGGACCATCCATGATAAAGACAACACCTATACCTGGTATGACAGTGACGCGTCATCCAATGGCGGGTATGCCGGCTATCCTGGCAATGGCACGGATACGGAGGATTTTATCAAGGCGCTGAATGATGCCAGTTTCGGGGGCCATGCAGACTGGCGGCTTCCCACGGTCCAAGAATTGGCCTATCTCGTTAATAACGATACACCTCATCCCGGGCCGACGATCGATGTCAACTATTTTCCTTATACCGCTTCATCGTTTTACTGGTCGTCAAACACTACTGTCGACACTATCTACAGGGCCTGGGGGGTGAGCTTCGATTACGGCTTTGATGATACGAAAGGGAAAAACGTCTATGGGTGTGTACGCGCTGTCCGCGGCGGTACGGACTCGGTGTCAGAAGCGTATGTCGACAATGGTGACGGTACGGTTACGGATACCTCCACAGGGCTGACATGGCAGCAGGATACGCCCGGGGAGGCCTTCACCTGGGAACAGGCCTTGGCGTACTGTGAAGAACTCTCTCTCGGCGGCAATAGCGACTGGCGTTTACCGAGCATCAATGAGCTGCGCTCTTTGGCGGATTACGGGCGCTACAACCCGTCGATTGATATGAACCTTTTCCCGAACGCATCCGCGTCGTTCTACTGGTCGTCCACGACCTATGCCTCCAATGGTGCCAATGCGTGGGGTATATTTTTCAAGACCGGCGGCGGATACAGCGCAGACAAAGGCAGTCTAAGTCTTGTGCGCGCAGTGAGGGGGGGACAAGCTAATTCCCCGTGTCTGCCGGATATAAAAGCCAATGGAGAAGATGGGCCTATTACCATTTCATCTCAAACCGTAGTTTCCATAACGGCCAGTCTTTCGCCGGGAGGCGAAAATGGAAAACAGGCGGATTGGTGGGTGGTTGCAAGCGGATTCGGCGGTCTCTATTCCTATGCGTATACTCAATGGATACCCGGAGTCCATGTCGTGATGCAAGCTCCGCTGAGGACAGTGCCCCCTACCCAAATATATTCCGGTCTTCTCGCAGCCGGACATTATGTCTTCCACTTCGGGGTGGATACGAATCCGAATAACCTTGTTGATGAACCGCTTTATTATGACTCTGTGGAGGTATATGTGGTCCCCTATTAACGGTTTCATAATTGTCTTTACACCGTCATTCCGGCGGAGGCCGGAATCCAGTCCAGCCATATCGGGATTCCTGGATGCCGGATCGAGTCCGGCATGACGAAGACGTATGTACTATTTCGAGACAGTTAATAAGTTGCGGTGTAGCGTACGTATGAATCACCACAAGAAGCTATGCCTTTATGTCATGAATATTCATCCATGGGAGTTACGTTGAGAAACCGCAGATTATTTTACACGATTGGCCTGGCCATTGCCCTGATGTGTCTTGCCTGGAAAATGGACCGGGGAGTATATGCGCAGTCCAAACCGGACACAGCACCCCTTGCACAGGATGAACCAGCCAGCACAGAAAAATCCGATGAGCCGTCTTTGCTCAAGACACAAAAAGATCAGGTGAATTACGCCATCGGCGTCCAGTTGATCGGCAACTTCAAAAAGCAGGGAATAGATATTGATTTGGATCTGGTGATAAAAGGGATGCAGGATGCCCATGCCGGCAAGGAGCTCCTTATGCCGGATGGCGAGCTGCGCAGAGCCCTTATGATATACCAGGACGAAGTGCGACGATCGCAGGCAACAAATCGAGCAGCCTCACTGGAAGAAAACAGGAAAAAGGGAGAGGCGTTTCTGGCGGAAAACAGGAAAAAGGAAGGGATCATCACCTTGCCAAGCGGCCTGCAGTACCGGATCATCAGGTCGGGTGAAGGAAAGAAGCCCGCCGACGCCGATACGGTAGAGTGCCACTATCGGGGGAAGCTCATCAACGGCGAGGAGTTCGATAGCTCCTACCGCAGGGGACGTCCTACAACCTTCAAGGTCAGCGGCGTTATTGCGGGCTGGAGAGAGGCGCTCAAGCTCATGGCGGTCGGTTCCCAATGGGAGATTTTTGTTCCGTCCCAACTCGCTTATGGAGAGCGGGGGGCTGGCAACTTCATCGAACCGGGAGAAACGCTTATTTTTGAGATGGAACTCCTCGTCATCAAGTGAATGTCGGGGATGATAACAGGTTTAAGTTACTAAACAATTCGGAAAAGGGGAGTGAGAGACATGAGAAAGATATCTTATGCAGTTATCTTTGCCTTGGTTGCCTTTACATGGATTGCCATGGCCGACGCCGAGCCGAACAGCAGTGCGGCGACTTACAAGGAGGCGATTCAGCCGGGGACATCTATAGATGGAAACAATATTACACCGCCCACGGCGGGGATTCCCTGGAAAGAGAAGGTCATGATGTGGCGTGAAATCAAGAAAAGGGGCCAATCCAGCAGGAATGCTCTGATGGCCGAAGCCGAGAAAAAAAGAAAAGCAAAACCTCCCAAGCCGGATAAAGTCAAATCACCCTTGGATCTGTAACTCGTATTGTGGCTGTAAACCGATCTTGTTATTGCTTATTTGGAGGAACGAAATGAAAATACAGCGATTATTGATTACGATGGCCGTGCTCGCGCTATTGATGCTTCCGTTTTTAGGCATCAGTGGGGTAGCGGCAGCTCCTGCCCTCGATCCTGCGACCGGCCCCCGGCAATACGGTATACCGGATTATTACAACACCTTCAACTGGGCCTATACGCCTCCCTTGGAGAAATTCTTGGACAGCCTGCCCTTGGCGGAGCTTTCGGAATCTCCGGTTAATCCCAATCAGGGAAACAACCTGGGACAATATATGCCGATCGCCGTTCCCGACCAAGCCACCTATTCAGGATCCGATTATTATGAAATAGAAATAGGGCAATTCCGGGAGCAGATGCACAGTGACCTTCCGCCGGTAGCCGTAGCCGGAGACGCTGGCGGTACCTTGCTGCGGGGATATCGACAGACCAACGGGCCCAATGGAACGAGCGAGCCGTTCCATTTTCTGGGTCCTTTGATCATTGCCGAGAAGAACCGTGCCGTGCGCATCAAGTTTACCAATTCGCTGCCAACCGGGGCAGGCGGTGACCTGTTCATCCCCACGGACACCAGCATCATGGGTTCCGGAGAATTTCAGATCAATTATAATCCGGAGACGAAGCAGTCGATTCCTCTGACCGATGGCGTGTTCACGCAGAACCGGGCGGTCCTCCATCTTCATGGAGGCCGCACGCCGTGGATCAGTGACGGGACGGCCCATCAATGGATCACTCCTGCCGGGGAAAGCACGGATTATCCCAAAGGGGTAAGTGTGGACTACGTGCCCGATATGTGGTTTGACGCCGCTGGCAACACAATCGCCGCCTGCGCAGGGCAGACCACTTGCGGCGTGGCGGGCGCCACAAACAATCCTGGCCCCGGGTCCCAAACTTATTACTGGACCAATGAGCAGAGCGCGAGGCTCATGTTTTTCCACGAACACAGCTGGGGAATCACGCGCCTCGGGGTCTATGTGGGAGGCGCTACGGGCTATCTGGTCAGGGACGATACCGAACAGGATCTGATCACAACTGGCCTGATCCCAGGCAGTGTCGCCGGGGAGGAAATTCCGCTGATCATTATGGACAAGACGTACGTGAACGCCGACACCATCCTGGACACGGATCCCACCTGGATATGGGGAAGTGACCCGGGAACGGTTTTGCCCTGGGACGCCTCAAGCGCAGCTCCCGTAACGGGCGACCTCTGGTGGCCCCATGTGTACATGCCAGCTCAAAACCCATTCGCATCCGATTTCAGCGGAATTGCCCCCTATGGCCGGTGGCACTATGGCCCCTGGTTCTGGCCGCCCACCAATGTGCCCTATGGGCCTGTGGCCAATGAATACTACGATCCAGACTGTGTGCCGGACATCAGCAACAATTATTTCTGTCAGCCGCCGGAGAGGCCCGGAACGCCCAATCCGTCCTGGGGCGCCGAGGCCTTCATGGATACGCCGGTGATCAATGGAACCGCCTATCCCAAGCTTACGGTAGCCCCAAAGAAATATCGTTTCCGCATACTCAATGCGGCCCATGACCGTTTTTGGAATCTGCAGTTGTATGCGGCCAGCCCGATCGTTGACAGCATTACCGTTGATAGTGGAGGCGTCGGCTACACATCAGAGCCTCTTGTCACCCTTACCGGCGGCGGCGGAACAGGGGCTACCGCTGCGGCGACCATAGCGGGAGGCGTGGTGACGGGTATCGAGATCCTGACCGTCGGCAGCGGTTATACTTCGGCGCCCACTGTTACGATTACCGGCGGCGGCGCAACAACAGACGCCACTGCTACGGCAACCATCTATACGGCTTTAACGGAAGTGGGCATGGTTCCCGCTGTATTTACGCCGGGTTTTCC
>Ga0209270_1003325_pt1 | contig 14144 bp, 15 predicted proteins | sample MTBAKSrepl1MetaG_FD_187456 | JGI IMG/M metagenome (GOLD analysis project Ga0209270, IMG submission 187456) | Enrichment culture microbial communities from Arthur Kill intertidal strait, New Jersey, USA, that are MTBE-degrading - MTBE-AKS1... | ecosystem: Environmental > Aquatic > Marine >...
AATTTCTATAGTTGTCCCAAGGCGATATGGGTCAAAGTGCGGACTACTAATGTTATCGAGAGGGCCTTCAGGGAGGTGAGGCGAAGGACAAGGCCCATGAGCTGTTTCAATCATGATCAGAGCATCGAGAGAATTGTCTATGCAGTATTGAGTCATCTGAATGAACAATGGGGTAAGCATCCCTTAAAAGAATTTACACAAAATGATTGACACTACCATCCGCTTTGTCTATTTGACAAAGTTTGCTGTTTTCTTTATTTTTAAAGACTATAATTATAGCTGAAATGGAACATAGAAGATGTGTCATACTTTGAGAAAACCTGAATGGATACGGGCGAAAAAGCACGGGAGCTTGCGCAACACAAAGAAGGTCTTGAGGAGTTACGGTCTTTCAACGGTATGCGAGGAGGCACGGTGCCCGAACATGTGTGAGTGCTTTACAAAGCCAACCGCAACGTTCATGATACTTGGATCAAAATGTACCAGGCGGTGCGGTTTCTGTTCGGTAAAATCTTCGGTTCCTGAGTCCCTCGATTTACACGAGCCTCAAAGAATTGCGATGGCTGCAAGGCAGATGGGACTGCGACATGTCGTTGTCACATCCGTGACACGTGATGATCTCCCTGATGGTGGAGTCAGACAGTTTGCAGATACCGTCGGTGCTATAAGGGAGCATGTGCCCTATGCAACAGTAGAGGTCCTCACCCCTGATTTTAAGGGGGATATAGGAAACCTGAAGACTGTCTTGGATTCAAGGCCGGATGTCTATAATCACAATATTGAGACTGTCCCGAGGCTTTATGGGCGTGTCAGGCCCGGAGCAATCTACCAACGATCGCTCAACGTGTTAAGAAATGTAAAAGAGACAGCACCGGACATCTTTTTAAAATCAGGACTCATGCTCGGGCTTGGCGAGACGAGACAAGAAGTCCTCGATGTCTTGAGAGATCTTTACCATGCCGGCTGTGCATGTGTAACAATAGGTCAGTATCTCAGGCCCTCCAGGAGAAACCTTCCTGTTGCTGAATACGTGAGACCTGAGGCGTTTGAAGACATTCGTCAGGAAGCTCTTCATATGGGGTTTCGATATGTTGCTTCTGCTCCGCTCGTGAGGAGCTCGATGAACGCTGAAGAGATGTTAACGCATTGAAATAAAAAAAGTACAGGAGAAAAACAGTTCAATGAGCATGTTTGAGTTTAACAGGATAAAGAGGCTCCCTCCGTATGTCTTCAGCATCGTGAATGCCCTGAAGATAGAGGCAAGGCACCGCGGGGAAGATATTATTGACCTGGGCATGGGTAATCCTGATGGTGCAACCCCTGAACATATTGTCAACAAGCTCTGCGAGGCTGCACGCAACCCGAAGAACCATCGGTATTCAGCATCGAAGGGAATTACCCAGTTAAGAAATGCAATCTGCGAATGGTACGCAAGGCGCTATGATGTTATTCTTGACCCTGAGCTCGAGGCGGTTGTTTCAATCGGCTCGAAAGAAGGTCTTTCTCATCTCGTGCTGGCAACCATAAGCCCCGGTGATGTAGTCATGACACCGACACCTGCTTACCCAATCCACCCGTATGGTGTCATTATTGCCGGTGGTGAGGTAAGGAGCATCCCCATTGGTCCACGTATTGATTTCTTCAAGGGAATGGAAACAGCGTATAAGTCGTCGTGGCCGCGACCAAAAATGCTCATCATTAATTTCCCCCATAACCCGACGACCCAGGTTGTTGAGGGGCTCGATTTTTTTAAAAAGATTGTGGATTTTGCAAAGGAGAATAACCTTATTGTCATCCATGATCTCGCATACGCGGATCTCGTCTTTGATGGGTACAAGGCGCCGAGTTTCCTCCAGGTTCCGGGTGCAAAGGATATAGGTGTTGAATTTTTCTCAATGACAAAGAGCTACTCAATGGCAGGATGGAGGGTTGGTTTTTGTGTCGGTAACCGGCACATTGTCGGAGCGCTTACAAAGATAAAGAGCTATCTCGACTACGGGATGTTTCAGCCGATACAGATTGCAAGTATCGTTGCCCTGCGGGGTCCTCAGGATTGTGTTAAAACGATAAGCAAGACATATGAATCGAGACGGAATGAGCTCATAAGGGGACTCCGGAGAGCCGGATGGGAGGTTGAACCTCCGAAGGCCACAATGTTTGTATGGGCAGAGATACCGGACCGGTTTAAAAAAATGGGTTCCCTGGAGTTCACGAAGTTCCTGATCAAAGAAGGAGGGGTTGCGGTGTCTCCGGGCATTGGCTTTGGAGAAGAGGGAGACAAATATGTGCGTTTTGCCCTTGTGGAAAATGAACAGAGGATCAGACAGGCAACAAAGGGGATAAAAAAGGCATTTAATAAATGATAAACGTCGGGATCATTGGTTTTGGAACAGTAGGTGCCGGTACCGTGAGAATCCTTCGTGAAAACAAGGATATCCTCAGGGAGCGACTTGGCTTTGATATCAATTTAAAGAAGATTGCTGCACGTGATATTCATAAAGAGAGAGGTGTAAAGGTTCCTGAAGGCATGGTCACCGCAGATGTGAATGCGTTAGTCAATGACCCTGATATACATATCGTGGTAGAACTGATAGGCGGGATCTCCCCTGCAAAGGATTTTATCCTTCAGGCGATCAGAAACGGTAAACATGTGGTGACTGCAAATAAAGCCCTGCTTGCCACCGAGGGGAATGAGATATTCAGGGCTGCTTACAAAGCTGGTGTAGAGATAGGTTTTGAGGCATCAGTTGCAGGAGGGATCCCTATTATCAAGATAATAAGAGAAGGCCTTATTGCAAACAGAATACACGCTGTATACGGAATAATCAATGGTACCTCGAACTACATTCTGACAAAGATGACCGAAGAGCATGTAGAGTTCTCAGATGCCCTGAAAGAAGCACAACAACTGGGCTATGCTGAAGCTGACCCTACTCTGGACATCGAAGGAATTGACTCTGCCCATAAGCTTGCAATCCTTGCCTTTCTCTCATATGGTATCCCTATCCCTTATGAGGATATCTATGTAGAAGGAATCTCTAGAATTGCAACTCAAGACATAGAGTTTGCATCGGAGTTGGGTTATAAAGTAAAGCTCCTTGCCATTGCAAAAGAGTCCAATAATGAGATTGAGCTCAGGGTTCATCCGACTATGCTTCCAAAGGACTATCTGATAGCAAAAGTGGAAGGTGCCTTTAATGCAATATATGTTGAGGGAGATGCGACAGGTTCTACCTTATATTATGGAAGAGGCGCTGGAGATATGCCAACAGGAAGTGCTGTTGTCAGCGATATTGTCAGCATTGCGAGGAATATTATGAAGAATGCTACCGGACGGGTACCTTTATTGCCGATGACTGCAAGAGACGTAAAGATAAAGAATATGGATGATGTGGTCTCCAGATACTATTTCAGGTTTTCAGCGCTTGACAGGCCAGGGGTTCTCTCCAAGATTTCTGGTATCCTTGGAACCCACAATATCAGTATTGCATCGGTAATACAGAAGGGCAGAAGAATCGGTGAAGCTGTTCCCCTTGTTGTCCTTACCCACCAGGCTAAAGAGAGAGATATAAGACAGGCTATAAAAGAGATCGATCTCTTGCCGGTTGTCATGGACAAGACAGTGTTTATACGCGTTGAAGGCAGAGAAGACGGGTAGGGGCTACCTCCGGTCGGGGCTCCGAGGTGAATTCTTTCTTCGAAAGAATTCAAAACCGCTCAAACACTATATCCTCCAGCTATTGACCCAAAACTGCATGTATCGGGGGTACGGTTGACCGAAAAGTCTTCTGTTGTCCCGACAAAAGTCGGGATTGAAATCAAAAGACTTTGAAGGCGACTTTGCCTCCGATACAACAATCAATTGCATTTGGGGGTTGAATTGAAATACATGGGCAGGGCGGGTTAGGAAAGGGTATGGAGTTTACCGAGGAACAACTGCAGCGTTATGCGAGGCATATCATGCTTCCTGAGGTTGGACTGGAAGGTCAAAAAAAGATTGCCAGGGCTAAGGTGTTTATTGTCGGTGCAGGGGGACTGGGGTCACCAGTTGGTTATTACCTCACCGCGGCCGGAGTCGGGACGCTTGCACTCATTGACAATGATACCGTTGAGTTGAGCAATCTTCAGAGACAGATTGCTCATAGTGTCAAGACTCTCGGAAAGCCAAAAGTTGAATCCGCGAAGTTGCAGTTTGAATCGCTCAACCCGGATGTGCATGTCATTTCAATCAACCAGAGGCTGACAAAAGATAACATCCTCGATTTTATACGGGATTACGACATTGTTGTGGACTGCAGTGATAATTTTCCTACGAGGTTCCTTGTGAATGATGCATGTGTCATGACGAAAAAAACACTTGTGACGGGTGCGATATTCCGGTTTGAGGGCCAGTTGACCGTAGTCATTCCCGGGGCAGGACCGTGCTATCGGTGTCTGTTTGAGGAACCACCTCCTCCCGGTGCGCTTCCTTCTCCTCAAGAGGCCGGCCTCCTTGGAGTTATCCCTGGCGTGATCGGTACACTTCAGGCAGCAGAGGTACTGAAACTGATTATCGGCAGGGGGGAGATACTGAAGGGCGAACTTCTCGTATATGATGCACTCAAATCAAGATTCAGGAAGGTGAAAATTCCAAAAAATCCGGAATGCCCTGTGTGTTCCGATAAACCGAGAATAAAAGAACTGATAGAATATCAGTAGGTCTGACCGAGAGAAAAAAAATAAAAAATCTATCTATAACCAAAGAACTCCTCGATGAAATGATCTCACACTGCAAGGAAACATATCCTCTTGAGGCATGTGGTATTCTTGCAGGAAGAGACGGGATAGCGGAAAAAGTGTACAGAATGACAAATATCGAACAATCGGGTATCAGTTACCAGATGGAACCCGGGGAACAGTTCATCGTGATGAAAGAGATGAGAGCCCAGTCCCTCGATATGGTCGCTATCTATCATTCTCACCCGCTTGCGGGGGCCTATCCGTCCCCCAGAGACCTCCGTCTTGCCTTTTACGAGGATCCATTCTACGTAATCGTGAGTCTTATTCACGAACCTCCCCTTATAAAGGCTTTTAAAATAGAAGAAGGTGTTGCAACAGAAATTACTCTCCACGTGTGATCTTATCAATGAACCACCCACGCCCTGATTGTCTTTCAATTATCGTTCAATTTGCAGTAAAATGTTTTATAAATTCAACTCAGGAGTTTCACAAGGAAGCGTTGTTTTCATGGGCTATGTAAAAGGTCTTAAATGCAGGGAGTGCGGGAGAGAATACAGCATTTCTCCTGTGTATGTCTGCGAATTCTGTTTCGGCCCGCTTGAAGTAGTCTATGATTATAAGCGCATAAGAAAGGTACTCACCAAAAAGAAGATAGAAAAACGGGGGAATAACCTTTGGAGATATCTTGAACTCCTCCCCATAGATGGCCAGCCCCTCGTGGGGCTCAATTCAGGATTTACACCCTTCTTAAAGGCCGACAATCTTGCAAAGGAATTGGGAGTAAGTAACCTGTACGTTAAAGACGACTCGGTTGCTCATCCCACCCTTTCTTTTAAAGATAGAGTTGTCGCTGTCGCGCTCACGAAAGCGAAAGAATTTAACTTTGACACAGTAGCATGTGCTTCTACGGGAAATCTTGCACATTCTGTTTCAGCGCTTGGAGCACAGGCGGGATTTAAGCGGTTTATCTTTATTCCTGCAACTCTTGAGTCAAGTAAAATCATTGCATCACTTGTATACGAGCCCCATCTCATTGCAGTAGATGGAAATTATGATGATGTCAACAGGCTCTGCAGCGAGATAGCGGGTAAGTTCAAATGGGCTTTCGTAAATATCAATATCAGGCCATTTTATGCGGAAGGTTCTAAGACGCACGGATTCGAGATTATCGAGCAACTGGGATGGAAGGCTCCGGATAATATTGTTATCCCCTGTGCAAGCGGTTCTCTCCTGACAAAGATTTGGAAGAGTTTCAAGGAATTGAAAGAGATAGGAATTATCAAAGAGCTCAAGACAAAGGTATTTGCTGCACAGGCAACAGGGTGTTCGCCGATAACAACTGCAATAAAGCAGGGAACAGATATCATCAGACCTATAAAGCCTGACACTATCGCCAAATCTCTTGCTATTGGTAACCCGGCTGATGGATACTATGCAACACAAGTTGTTGCAGAAACAGGAGGTGCGGGTGAAGATGTATCCGACCTGGAAATTATTAGTGGTATTAAATTGCTCGCCCGTACAGAAGGTATATTTACAGAGACTGCTGGTGGTGTTACGGTTGCAGTAACAAGGAAACTTATTGAATCAGGGAGAATCGGCAGTGATGACACAACCGTTATCTGCGTCACAGGAAACGGGTTAAAAACACAGGAAGCATTGCACGGAAAGACAATTACTCCTTATTATATAAAGCCCAATTTTGCTTCATTCGAAGAGACTTTGGCGAAGATAGAGAAAGGAGATGCATAAATGGCTGTTAAGGTAAGGATACCAACACCTCTTCAGAAGATTACAAACGGGCAAGAGGAAGTAGAAGGAGAACCGGGGACGATTATAAATCTTTTACAGGATCTTGATAAGAAATTTCCAGGAATAGCAGAAAGAATATCTGAAGGGGGTAAAATAAGAAGATTTGTGAATATATATGTGAATGAAGAGGATATAAGATTCCTGAAGGCAGAAGAGACACAAATTAAGGATGGAGATGAAGTATCAATTGTTCCTGCCATTGCAGGAGGATGAGGAAAGGAGGATCTGATGAACAAGAGGGTGAGGCTGACCTTCCCGCAGCATCTCATTAAAGAGCCCGTTATCTTCACGATGGCAAAAAAGTATGATGTCATGCCGAATATAAGGCGTGCGCGTGTAACAGAAACGGTCGGGGAGATGGTACTCGAACTTCAAGGAACCGAGGAAAACCTTACTAAGGGTATAAAGTCTCTGGAGGATCAGGGAATCAATGTAGAACTCATTGAGGGAGACATTATAGCATAGGATCGTTGCTTATCATGTTTGAGCTTTCTTCGTTGCTCCCTTTCGTAAAACGGGGATTGATTTTTCAAGTTGTGATTAATGTAAACGCGATAAATGGAGCCGTTCGAGAAAATGAGATTGCACGTCCTCGGGGATCGCAATAACAATGCAACAACACTTGGTGCGGTATCTTTATTTTATAAATATGGAATCCTTTATATGTTCTGAAGAGGGGATAATTTTTTCGGAGTTTACGTGTGAATAAGGGAATGAAAAATCCAAAAACCATGTGGAGAGGTATTATCGAAGAATACCGTAAATTTCTTCCTGTCAGTGATGAAACCCCTGTGATCACACTACAAGAAGGGAATACGCCGCTTATTAAGGCTATAAACTTGAAACAAAGGCTTGGCTTTGACTTTGAGCTGTTTTTGAAATTTGATGGTGCGAATCCAACCGGGTCTTTTAAAGACAGAGGAATGACCCTTGCGATTTCCAAGGCACTTGAGCATGGTGCAAAGGCAATAATCTGTGCATCAACCGGAAACACATCTGCGTCAGCTTCTGCATTTGCTGCCAAGGCCGGCATCCGGGCCATTGTGCTGATTCCTGAAGGAAAGATTGCGCTGGGCAAGCTTGTACAGGCCCTTGTACACAATGCATATGTCCTGCAGGTCAAAGGTAATTTTGATGAGGCTTTGGACATTGTCAAGAAACTTGTGGAGAAGTACCCGATAACACTGGTGAATTCAATAAACCCCTACAGGTTGGAAGGTCAGAAGTCCGCTGCATTCGAAGTGTGCGACCAGCTTGGTTTTGCCCCTGAATATCATGCGCTACCAGTAGGAAATGCAGGAAATATTATCGCATACTGGAGGGGATATAATGAATATAGAAATGACGGCAGGATTTCCTCACTACCTGTTATGCTCGGTTTCCAGGCTGCCGGTGCTGCCCCCATTGTCATTGGGAAGCCTGTTGAGAAGCCTGAAACAATCGCCACAGCAATCAGGATCGGGAATCCCGCGAACTGGAAAGGGGCAGTTGAAGTGCGGGATGAATCAGGTGGAAGAATCGACGCGGTAGCTGACGAGGAGATTCTGTATGCCTATAAGCTCATCGCTTCTACCGAGGGTATTTTCTGCGAACCTGCCTCGGCAGCTTCACTTGCGGGAATCATGAAATTACATAAAGAGAAATTCTTCAGAAATCCTGCTCATGTTGTGTGTACATTGACCGGGATCGGGCTTAAAGATCCTGATACTGTTTTCAAGATTGCAAAAGAACCGTTAAAAGTTGATGCTCAGGTATCTGCAGTCGAAAGGGCTCTTGAAGATATTTTATGAAATATATTGTTATGCTTGGTGATGGTATGGCTGACAGGCCGCTGAGAGAACTGAAAGGGGAAACCCCCCTGATGAAAGCTAAAAAACCGAACATGGATAGACTCGCTAAGGGGGGACTGATTGGCAGGGTCCGTACAATACCGGAGGGTTTTCACCCTGGGTCAGATATTGCAAATCTCAGTATCCTTGGCTATGACCCTTCAAAATACTACACAGGAAGAGCTCCGCTTGAGGCGGCAAGTGTCGGGATCAAGTTAAAAAAGAACGATGTGGCATACCGGTGCAACCTCGTTACGCTCAAATTTAATGAAGACGGAACGAAAGCGTTTATGGATGACTACAGTAGTGATCATATAACAACAGAGGAGGCACGGGAACTCATTCGTGCAGTTAATAAGGAACTTGGTACAGAGAGTATTCGCTTCTATCCCGGAGTGAGTTATAGACATATCATGGTCTGGTCCGGGGGTGAATTCAATAGTGAATGCATACCCCCTCATGATATTACAGGAAAGGACATCATAGATTACCTCCCCGTTGGAAAGGGAGAGACTCTGTTAAGAAGATTAATGCTCAGTTCAACAAATATTCTTCATAACCATCCTGTTAACAGGCAGAGGGTGAGAGCAGGGAAAAAGCCTGCAAACAGTATCTGGCTATGGGGTCAGGGCAAAAAGGTAAGCCTTCCAACATATAAGAAGAAATATTCAATCCGGGGAGCGCTTGTATCTGCCGTTGACCTGGTAAAGGGAATCGGTATACATGCAGGGTTTACAATACTCAAAGTCCCGGGTATAACAGGATATCTGGATACAAACTATGTCGGGAAGGCCGAGGCAGCGTTAAAGGCTCTTAAAAATAATGATTTTGTCTTTATTCATGTTGAAGCTCCTGATGAAGCAGGACATGCAGGTAATTACATGGATAAGATAAGGGCTATTGAGGACTTTGATGCATTTGTTGTTGGTACGGTCCTGAATGGCATGAAATCTTTTGATGCTTACAGAATACTCCTTCTTCCGGATCATGCAACACCGATAGAAGTAAGAACACATACAGATGAGCCTGTGCCTTTTGTTATATACGATAATCGAAGAAAGTATATGAATAAAGATGTCTCATTTGATGAGACAATTACTATGAAAAAAGACGGGCTGGTTTTCGAAAAAGGATACAGATTAATGGATTATTTTATAAAGGGAAAAGAAACATAGGTGGCTTTAATCATCCAGAAATACGGGGGGACATCTGTCGGGAATCCGGAGAGGATAAAGGCCGTTGCAGCCCGTATTATCGATACAAAGGAACGGGGGAATGACGTAGTTGCTATCGTCTCAGCAATGTCAGGAGAGACTGATAAGCTTATCGGGCTTGCACAGCAGATGTCACTTAATCCGGATGAACGCGAGTTGGATCTCCTCCTGTCGTCAGGTGAAAGAATCAGCGCAGCACTCATATCAATTGCAATCAATGATCTCGGTTCCAGGGCCATGTCTTTTACCGGCAGGCAGGTGGGGATTATCACTGACAAATCACATACAAAGGCGAAGATTGAAAAGATCACGGGAGAACGTGTCCGGGATGCATTGCAAAAAGGAATTGTCCCTGTTATCGCAGGTTTTCAGGGCGTAACAGTAACATCTGATGTTACAACCCTTGGAAGGGGAGGGTCTGACCTCACAGCAGTTGCTGTTGCAGCAGCTCTGAAAGCTGACCGCTGCGAAATTTATACTGATGTTGACGGCGTATATACGACCGACCCCGGTATCGTGCCTGATGCGCGTAAACTCGACAGAATTTCGTATGACGAGATGCTTGAACTTGCCAGTCTCGGTGCCAAGGTTTTGCAAACGAGGTCAGTTGAATTTGCCAAGAAATACGAGGTCCCTGTCGTGGTCAGGTCAAGCTTTAATAAGAATCCTGGTACACTTGTGGTCAAGGAGGATAAAGAGATGGAAAAGGTCGTTGTGTCAGGAGTTGCTTACGATAAAAATCAGGCAAAAGTTACCGTCATAGCAGTTCGTGATATGCCCGGAATTGCTGCCAAATTATTCAAAGTGATCGCAGGGGCACATCTCGTCGTTGACATGATTGTTCAGAACATCAGCAGTGATGGGAAGTCAACGGATATATCCTTTACTGTTTCAAAGACAGATAGCAGAAAGGCCCTGGAGATTACAAGGGGCCTTGCTACCGAACTTGGCGCAAAAGACGTCGTCCTCAGAGAGGATATAGCGAAGGTGTCTATTATCGGTGTCGGCATGAGAACCCATTCAGGCGTTGCTGCTGAGATGTTCGAAGCACTTGCAAAACATGGGATAAACATTATGATGATCAGCACATCCGAAATAAAGATATCCTGCATCATTGCTTCGAAATATACAGAACTTGCTGTTCGCGTGCTGCACGATGCCTTTGATCTCGGTAAAAAGAAAAAGAGCACGCGGAAAAGAACAAAACGTAAAAGCAATATAAAAATGAGATAATATTATATACTATATAAATGCGGAATATAGAGATTTATGACACAACATTGCGTGACGGTTCTCAGGCAGAAGATATCTCTTTTTCTGTTGAAGATAAACTCCGCATTACCGAAAAACTCGATGAACTCGGGATCCATTATGTCGAGGGTGGCTGGCCCGGCTCGAACCCGAGAGATATGGAATACTTCAAGAAAGCACGGAAGCTCAGACTTGAACATTCGAAAATTGTTGCTTTCGGAAGTACGCATAGACCGGGGCACAAAGTTCATGAAGATGCGAATATAAAAGCACTTCTTGACTCAAAATCGAAGATTATCACGATCTTTGGTAAGACATGGGATTTTCACGTAAGAGAGGCTCTGAAGATATCTTTAAATGAAAACCTGGATTTGATTCACAATACCGTTGCCTATCTCAAAAAGCATGTTCGAACTGTTTTTTTTGATGCAGAGCATTTTTTTGACGGATATAAAGATAATCATCAGTTCGCCCTGAAGTGCCTTCATGCTGCACGGGAAGCCGGTGCAGACTGTCTCATTCTCTGTGACACAAACGGGGGAACGCTTCCGGATGCGGTACAAAGTGTTATTGCAAAAATTATAAAAAAGATTCAAGCCCCTCTTGGTATCCATGCACATAATGATTCAGAGTGTGCCGTTGCTAATTCCGTGATCGCTGTAGAAATTGGGGCATCACAGGTGCAAGGTACCATCAACGGTCTCGGTGAGCGTTGTGGAAATGCAAATCTCTGCTCAGTGATACCTAACCTCCAGATAAAGCGGGGGCTGCACTGTATTAGTGCAAATCAGTTGAAGAGACTGAGAGATGTATCCAGGTTTGTTAACGAGATAGCCAACCTCAGACATTTCAAGAGACAGCCGTTTGTTGGAGACAGTGCATTTGCCCATAAAGCAGGTATCCATGTGAGCGCGGTCAGGAAAAGACCTGAAACCTACGAACATATTCGGCCGGAAATTATCGGGAATTCACAAAGGGTTCTCATATCAGATCTGGCGGGCAAGAGCAATATTCTGCGAAAGGCAGAAGAGTTCGGGATTACTATTGACCCTAATGCTCCACAGGTTCATGATATCATTACGACACTGAAAAAACTTGAAAATGAGGGGTTTCAGTTTGAAGGAGCCGAGGCATCTTTTGAACTGCTCATGAAGAAATCCCTCGGCCTTCACAAACGGTTCTTTGATCTGATCGGTTTCAGGACTATTGTTGAAAAGAGAAAAGAGGGAGAAGATCCTGTCAGCGAGGCAACCATTATGGTGAAGGTAGGAGGGCATATTGAGCATACCGCTGCAACAGGAAACGGCCCTGTTAATGCAATTGACAATGCGATGAGAAAGGCGCTCGAAAAATTTTATCCTGTTTTGAAGCATGTACGACTACACGACTATAAAGTTCGTGTCCTGGCAGCAGGCCAGGGGACTTCTGCACGGGTGCGGGTACTGATCGAATCAGGTGATGAGTCCCGGAAGTGGGGGACTGTCGGAGTTTCAGAGAATATTATCGAGGCCTCCTATCAAGCACTCGTTGACAGTATTGAATATAAGTTGCTTAAAGCAGAGCGGTAATTTGTCAACGTTCCGTTATTACCTCATTGCCGGTAATACTCCATATCCGGGAATTTTCCTTACAAAAAGGTGTCCTTAATCCCCGCTATTCATAAATTTTCAGCCCGGATTATTCATGACGCGTGGAATAGCAGAGCAGATGCAGTATCTTCATTTGAGACCCTTACAGGCAGAATACCCTCCAGTCTGGCGACCCGATCCTGACGGTAAAACCCGGTGAAATGGTGATGATCACTGTCAGCGCGATGCTGGTAGATAGTGAGACGGGTGTCCAAAAGAATCGTACAATTAAAAAAACACAAAGAATGGGCAAATCTGTTATTATATAAATGGATTTTCAAAGAACATCTAATAAGAAAGAGAGCGTAAAAGAAAGAAGAAGTAAGAGAGGGGAACTACTAAACAGATTCCACGTTATCCTGCTTACCTTTTAGCAGTATCCCTAATGAAACAAGTACTACTATTTTATTTTCTACTTCCTTTATATCAGACGCTGAACAGAGAGGGCTAAAGTATTTGAAAGTATACAGCATAGGTAATTCAATAGTATTGCCCCATGTCCGTTATATAAATCACGGGGGGCGCATAAGTATCATGTTTCATACAGAAGTCATAAGGCTTAACGGACGGTATAGGACATTAGGATGTGACAGGATGGATGTCTCCGGTTTTTGTCTGGGACATAAGATGAGCAGGGATGAGTTCGTGGAAAGATATTGCGGCGGGATAGAACCGGATACAGAATAAGATAAAATTTGATAAAACTCTGTGATAAGATATCATAACGGGTTTTATCAAAAACCAGGAGGGAATGGTAATGAAGAAAGTATATGTTGCAAATATTTCGTTTAATGCAACAGAACAAGACATGAGAGATCTCTTCGCTGAATATGGAGAGATTGAATCAGTAAAAATGATAACAGATAAATACACAGGACAGTCGAGGGGATTCGCTTTTGTAGAGATGGAATCCGAAGATGATGCCAAAAAAGCGATATCGGCTCTCAATGGCGCAACATTTATGGGGAGAACACTCACAGTAGCCGAGGCAAGACCACAACAGAAACGGCAGGGCTTTAAGGATAGAGGCGGCTATGGTAGAGGCATGGTGTCAAAGAAAGGTTGGTGAAATCTATTTTGGAGATTAAAGTCAATGAAAATAACATTGAAGGCGCACTGAAGGTACTGAAAAATAAGTTAAATAAAGAAGGTCTTTTCAAAGAAATAAAACAGAGGAGTTCTTATGAAAAGCCTTCCGAGAAGCAGAAACGTAAACGGAGAGAAGCACGGAAAAAAAGGATGAGGGCCCAGGCTCTTAGGAGAGCCAATATGAGAAAAAGATAAATCTCCCGTATTCTTTTTTCACCCCCCGGCAATTGGTATCTGTTTTCAAAGGCGTAGTCCATTATCTGATGCTTTTTATGCTCATGCTACCTGGGATGCAGCCTTTGCATATCTTATCTTTATAATTTACATCCTACCCTGCATAATTCATAAACTTTAACCCACGACCATGGGAGAGAGTATGGGAGGAATCTGCTCTGATTGATCAAAATATTTGTGTATAATCCAAGTTAGTGTGCTGTCCCATGAATAGCTTTACTCATAATGTCATTCCTGCAGACAGACTGTGTCACAATTGGCAAGGTGATATAATAGATGGCAAAAAAGGTAAGAAGGGAGAAGGGCAGTTGGCATTTAAGAGAGGAAACAGAGAACAGCTAACGATGTTGCCGCCTACGATAGAGGAA
>Ga0209270_1003329_pt1 | contig 14126 bp, 15 predicted proteins | sample MTBAKSrepl1MetaG_FD_187456 | JGI IMG/M metagenome (GOLD analysis project Ga0209270, IMG submission 187456) | Enrichment culture microbial communities from Arthur Kill intertidal strait, New Jersey, USA, that are MTBE-degrading - MTBE-AKS1... | ecosystem: Environmental > Aquatic > Marine >...
CAATGCCTTGCCTGCGACTGGCAGGGTGGACCATCATCATGCCAATCCAAGCCAGTTCATTCCCGAAACAAACGCTGGTGCAGGTCCCTGCGATTTTTCCATTTCGCTCAGCGGCAAAACAGCCCTCCGGCGCCAGAGCCAATAAGCGGCGCCAATCCGAGATCGTCTGGTTCCATCCCAGTTCGGCCCTTAACTGGTCAACCTCGCGCAAATCAGCCAATGTCAGGCAACGGATTGTAACGTCCATGCAGGAGCCTTGACGGGGTTTCAGATGAAATGCCTTATTGACAAGTCCTTGTACTGGAGATTTTCTTTGTCTTTGGGGAATGGCCCAAAACGGCGGCAAGTATACGGAAGCGTAAGCGAAATATCAACCCATTATGGCGAGGTGCGTTCTTCATCGGATTAGATTCGAGGTTTTCTCATTGAACTGGGAGAGTTCTTGCTGCATGTGTGTCCTTTGAGGAACCTCGAATCCACAAGATGGCAAGAGCTAACGAAAGCGCATAAAGAAAGCGGCCTGAGAAGGCCGCCTTGTTCGAGTACAGATTTTGCGCCGGCTGGATAGTCGCGGTCCTAATCGCGACGATCACGGTCCCGGTTGTAGTATCCCCGATAATCTCTATTATCTCGTTCCGCCATTCGATACAGTTGGTTCTCGTTTCCCTCAAAGACGACGCGATCCTGATATTTGCGGATCTGGCCGGCGGGTACTGTGACAATACGATCGCCCTTCGCCCGGGTTCCACTCAGCCGTATGACCACGTCCCCGTTGTCGGTCACATCGATCACCTTTCCCAGGACTTCGGTTTCCCCGTGCTGGGGCACCACATTCCTGCCTACAAGGTTTCTTTTGGTACCCGTGTCCTTCGCCCCGGCTTGAGACACAGGAATCAGAAGAAGGATTAAGGCCACCATTGTGAATATAGAACCCCTCGCTCTTTTCCATGCTTGGTTCATAAAACACCTCCATCAGAAATCCTTTTAGGATTAAGCTAAGAGTGACACGAGCATGGATAAATGGGGGTGTGGCTGTATTCGCCTTTGATCAAGAAGGCCACTCGATTTGCGAAGTCGTATTCCCCGTACGCGCGGCACGTATGCGCGGAAAGCGGAATATTTAGAAGGGACGCAGGACGGGTATGAAAAAAGGGCTGGCGGAAATCGCCAACCCTCTGGTATTCTTGCTGGTGGGCCTGGAAGGATTCGAACCTTCGGCCAATTGATTAAGAGTCAGGAACCCCGAGCTTTCTAACCTCCTCAACCCGCAAGTTCCCGCAAAGGTGATTTTTCTTTTTCACATTTTTGCTGAATTTCCATGTTTTATACGAAATGAGCCAGGCTCCATTGTTCATCTGGAACGAATTCGATATCAGACATTCCTCTTGGGGAAGCGTACGAGAAGGAGATCAGTGAGAGGGTGTACAAGACTCCGATCGCAGAGATGTCTGGCTCCTCCTCATTTATTTAACGATCGCTTGGCTTGTGTTCACTGAGCCGTCGCCAACTGGAATTTCATTGTAATTGAATAGCAGGACGTACTGCCTCCTTTTTTCCATAAGATTTCAGGATATCTATACATCTCATTGAAATGGCAAGTCGTTACATGGGTGATGAAGCCCGAACTTTCGTGAAGAAGACGATCGAGGCATGCAAGAGAGAGCGCGCCTCAATCGTCGGTTATGAGCTCGATCAGCAAAAAAACCTTTAACCTGTGGACATCACAGGATTTCCCTCTTTATCGGCAGTTGGCAGATAATAACGGTTCTTCAATAATGAAAATAGCTTCTATATTTTCAACTATCCCGAAAAAAAGGTGCCCCAAAGGTGCCCCACGAAATCGCCTCGTCGTTCCGCAGGAGCCTCTTAGGACTTGAACCAACTCTTGAGAGTGTATCAATTCGCAGTAGCAATTTTGATCAGACAGAACCAGCATTTCTAGAGTAGCTGGCGCAGGCGCTCGCTCAAAAAATGCGGTGTCGGATACCCCCTATGTGCATTATCCTGCCTGATCGATCTGAGTCTTTATCTTTAGGATATCATCCAAATGTTCGAAAAAAACATCTATATCCGCGGGTCAAAATGAATGCCCCTTCCTTCTTTCATGATGTCCAGTGTTTTTTCCAGAGGTAGAGCTTTCTTGTACGGGCGCTCGGAGGTAAGGGCGTCGAATACATCGGCCACTGCGGTAATCCTTCCGCAAAGAGGAATTTTTTCCCCCACAAGGCCCATCGGGTACCCTTCTCCATTCCATTTTTCGTGATGGGTTATTGCAATTTGTGCACCCATCTTGATAACTTCCGCGTCTGAATTGGCAAGGATCTTCTCTCCAATGCTTGAATGTCTTTTCATTATTATCCATTCTTCTACGGTCAGTTTGCCCGGCTTCATTAGAATGGAGTCTGGTATCCCGATTTTTCCCACATCATGCATAGGAGAAGCATAGAGGATGTTTTCCGTTTCTCCTTTAGGGAGTCCAAGCTTTTCTGCAAGTACGGTGCAGTAGCGACTCATGCGAGTGACGTGTTCGGCGGTGTCTTCGTCTTTAAACTCAGCGGCGATAACTAGGCGATGAATAGTCTCTAGATAAGCTTTTTGAAGGTCTTGGACAGCAAATTTCAGTTGGTGCAGACTATGGTTCAGGTCTTCAGCATATTTCAAGATCTGCCGGTTGGTGGCTTCAACGCTCTTATAGGCAGTGTTCCTTTCTCTTATAAATTTGCGCTCCCTTAGAACGCGTTTCACCCTGGCCAGCAACTCTTTCCCATGAACGGGTTTGAGCATGAAATCATTTGCACCATTTTGAATCACCATCGTGAAGTCGTAGTCCTTAATGTATCCTGTAAAGGCGATCACATGGGAATCGGAAATTTCCCTGATCTGTTTTATTAAGTCCAATCCGCTCAAACCCGGCATTACAATGTCCGTGAGTACTAAATCAATTTCCGTTTCTTTTAAGATTGAAATAGCTTCGCTCGCATCAGCTGCTTTTGAGCACTTAAACCCTTCTGCTTGCAGGATCTCCGAACATAAATCCCTGCTTCCTTCATCGTCGTCCACCACCAACAGGTGAGGCTTTTCCATTTCTGTAGTTCCTCTATTAATTAAGTCTGCATTGCCAAAGAGGATGGGCGATCGGCTTATCCAATCAATGCCTCTATCTTCTTTATTAATTTCAAGGGACTAAAAGGTTTTGGAAAGTAGTCTGTCGCCCCCGCATTCAATCCTTCAGTCTTATTGTAATATGGCCCCGTGCTGCCAGTCAGGATGATGATAGGGCAGTTCTTTGTCTCAGGATAACTCTTGAGCGCTCGCGTCGTCTCCAGTCCGTCCATGCCTCCGGGCATCTCCAAATCCATCAAAATAAGGTCGGGTATCTCGGCCCGCGCAATGACTAGGGCTTTTTCCCCGCTTTCTGCTTTGAAAATTTGGTATTCCTTTGATCTAAGGGTCATCTCCACGAGCTCTCTAATCTCTTGTCTGTCATCGACAATCAGTATCTTTTTCATAGCTCTTTCCTTACTTAATTCAGATGCATTTTGGGGGCGATCAAGTCTGTGATGCGCTCGTAAAAAGTCGGAAAACGCCCTTTTCCGTCATCCCGGCGAAGGCCGGGATCCAGTATTTTCGAGCCCTTGCAGATATCTGGATTCCGGCCTTCGCCGGAATGACGACTTTTTACGAGATTGTCAAGTCTGTCTCCGCAATTTATAGAGTAAGTGATCGTGGCATTATACTTGATCGATAATGAGGCAACAATTAGTGTCTTTTACGATCCCTGTCAAAGAGTTTTTCGTGTGAGGCCCTCGCAGCTTCCAGTGATCCCTGAACACTTCCAGGGTTTGCCTCATGATGTCCTTTCCCAGATCTTTTTCTGACCTTAACATTACTAGCGGGGGATACCCCTCGCTTGACTCATTGACCTGGACTCTTTTCAGATGTTGGGGGAGGCTCCTATATTTTTCAAGTTCTTTATCGAGCTGTGCGGGGAGCCACGTCTTGACCTCCTTTCTAAATTCACGTGTTCCTCCTCAGATTTCTATAACCCGCCCCCGTTCGTTCTTGTGGCGTCCATTCCAGCGTGATGGTTTTCTTATTATGGTTGAAGCCGCAGCCGCAATGGAGTTTTAGGCGGTCATTATCGAGCAACTCGGTCTTGATTTATCAGAAATCTGTTCAACACTGGACATTTGACATAACTGCTTTTACAAGGTTAATCTCTCGTTTATTTCACCAACCTCCAGGAGGAATCCATGACTCTCACGAAAGATCGAATTGCGGAATCCATCCAAGAAGAACAATACATAACAAGAGGCAGAGCCACGTCCGTTGTGGAAACAACCTTGGAAATCATAAAGGACACTCTGGCCAGGGGAGAGGATATTCTCATCTCAGGATTCGGGAAGTTCAATGTTCGGGGGAAGAATCAAAGAATGGGTAGGAATCCGGCCACAGGAGAGCAGCTTACCCTTCCATCAAGGAAAGTCGTGACATTCAGTCCATCTCCAAGATTGAAAAAAAGGCTCAATGGTCGTCATGATGAGGAGTAGCCGGGGAGTATGGATGACCTTTTGGTGCAGTTGATTACTGATTGGAGAAGAAGAGGTTATCTGACTGTTTCGGGGAAAAAGGATTTACTTAATCAGCGCAGAAACGGCAGCCGCCCACAATTGGGATCCCTTCAAGCCTTGACGTAAACGCCTCTCGATTTGGCCTTGACTCTCCCCTCTTTCTTCATCCTATTAAGCACACCATTCACTGTCAGCCTTTCAAGGTTCGTTTGCTTCATCATCTGATCTATGGAGATTCCTTGCCGAGCCTTCTCAATCAGGGAAAGAATCCTTTTGGGTGGCGAACCTTTTCTTGGGTGTAGAAGAAGGAGTTGAAAATGTTTTTTTCTCTGGCCATCCAACCTTGTCTCCTTGCCCCCCTTTGTCTTTTGGAATGCTTCGATAGCCTTGACCTCCGCCTCGATCATGGTTCTTTGTGCCAATAACCCTTTTCAGGCAGGACCATAACTCAAACCGCATTATTGCAGCTGTCCGGAACCGGGATCTACTCTTTAGAAAGCCCTCACACATGAGATGCCCATCTGACAATGCTCTTCACTTGAGACCAAAAGGACCTTACCTAACTTCTTCGATATGGCTGATGTGCTTTCCAAAACCCATTTCAGCTGACGGGGCGCACGAGTTGGAAGGCAGGAACGAAGCGGATCTGCTTATGGAGCAGCGGTAACATTTGTCGCAGCACTCGGTGAGTCACATCGTAGGGGTGCGCGATCCCGACCGCCTTACCCTCGAGCTGCGCAGTTTGAATCAACTTTTCTATCTGCTCCTTAACGAACTGCGGATCCTGTTGGTTATCGAGAAATACATCCCGCTCAGCAAAGGGGAGGCCTAGGCGCTGCGCCACCTCAGGTGCGACGGTCTTCATCGATGTGCGGCTGTCAATGAAGAAAAGTCCTCGTCGCTTCAATATCTCGAACAGTTGTTCCATGGGACTTTCTTCAGCGGTCAATCGAGATCCCATATGGTTGTTGACCCCTTTTACCCCTGGGAAGGCGTCCAGGAGGAGGTTGATACGGTTTGCCAATTCTTCTCTGCTCATGGAGGTCAATAGCACACCTTCCCCGGGATCTATCTTGGCATACTCCTCGGGTTCCATGGGTAAATGGAGCATGATCTCAGTCCCGTGCTCTCGGGCCATGTCCATTATCCGCTTACCAAATCGGCTGTTCGGGAAAAGCGAGAGGGTGAGGGGGAAACCCAATCTGATGAATTTCTCTGCCATGGCCAGATCGTTCCCGATGTCATCGATAATGATTGCTACTCTGGGCAGATCTTCGTGGATTGGCGGAGCCGCGATCTTGGGCGGGTCATGCGGAATCTCGACCTTCCTGGAGTTCTCCGAGGTCGGAGTTTGCTTCAGTTTAACAGGGGAATGATTCGCAGCATTGGGATCCCGCGCAACGGATTTGACAGGCGGTGCCTGCAGGGGCATAGGTTCTTTAGGCGGTTGCTGTCTTTGGCTATGCCTATTTTGGGTGCGCTCCTTAGCATCTTGGTGAATTCCGGTACTGGACTTGCGGTCCGATTCGGTCCCGATATAAAGGAATGAAACAACGATGCCCACTACTGACAGGATCAACCCCAAAGCCACCAGTCTCAATGGACGGTTTAGGGATCGCTTTCGGATCCCCAGGGGTGTTTTTCGTTTTCTTTTTTTCGAGCGGGCTTGAGACGCCTTCGCTCGTGTCGATCGTTTTTGGCGGGCCATGGGTAGTTAGTGACCCGTGCATTCGCGATCTGTTCCGTTCCCTGTAGGAAACAGGAAAGTTCCAGTGCCCATTTGGTTTCCAAGCTTGCTCAAGACTCCTCCTCTTCAGTCCATTCCTCACATCCCATGAGGACTCCTTTTTGGGCTGTGGACTATATGGAATTTTATCTTGCTGGGCAAAGGAAAACTTATATGTAGAATTACATCAAGCATCAATCGAGCCTCCCCCACTCCTATCCTCCCCTTCAACTGATCTGGCAATCTTCCGAAAGGTCGGTTCCTCTTTTCGGATCCTCTCCAGCTTCCCGCCAATGCTCTCAAGCGATCGGTGGCTGAACCCGGTCCCAACCCGTCCCGCATAGGTGATCCGGTTCCACCATCGAATTATTCCAGGAGCAACGGGATTACTCTGTACTCGCCTGTTCAGGAGGAACTGGAAGGAAAGGTGATCTCTTGACAATGCGAGTGATCGGACCCAAAGGAACAGTATGAAGAACCGTAAAAAATTAGCAGAGGTGTTGGGTTTGCAGATTGAAGATCTCCCTGCCCAAGAAAACCTGGATGAAGAGAAGGCAGAAGCAATAAATGATCTTCTCGATATCCTTTTTGAAGGTGCAGGTGACTCCCGCTACAAGAGGTCGTTTGATACCAACGATCCGATCTGCTAGTTCATTGCAAACCTAGGTGGCACCAGCGGTAACCCGGTCGACACAAATCCTGTCGGAGGATCTCCTGATGAGGCATCTAGTCGTCAACGATGAGAGGCAGAAATGGGAAATCCATCTTTTTCCTTCAATCGACCACGCCCCAGAAAACACGAAATTGAAGTGAGTAGCAGTCACCAAGAGGAGCCTGCTGTCCAGAAGAACGATGGCCAATGAGCCCGTGGGGGATGGGACTTCAGTTCCAGAAGCTCTTTGTTTATTGCTCTTCATGGTGAGGACTCCGCTGCATCCGGGAGTCCATGGAAACAGAGGCCCGGCGCTTCAAATCACTTGAGTAAAGCTGGAGAAGCTGATGTGGTTTCATTCAAAGGGATCCCCTCTGCAAGTCTGCGAATTTCTTATTGGGAACATCTCTCACGCAATGAAACACTTTGCGGATGAGAATAGCGGTGTTCCCGGCATTCCGTTCTCCTCCCGGGACATCCTCCCTTCACTCCTTCAATTTGATCAAAATGCGCCCCTCGTCAACTTTAAGACCTGCCACGCCATCGGAAAACAATCTCCAGAAGCCACCCTCTGCGCCGAATTCCTTCACCAGATTCCTGTTCTTCAAGTTGCCCATCCATGCATTCGGTAAAGGGATTCCCCCGAGAGAAATCCCTTTCAACTCGACGACCGGTTTCTCCTCTTCAAACCCGAGGACTACTCCAAGATTGAGCCGCAATGTCTTGCCCCCGAGGATGGGGATCTCTTCATCAAAAGGTACAACCAGCTTCATGCTGATTAGGTTTTCGGAAAGGTCGATCGCCACAAATTGAGCGGCTTCGGTGTTATGGGCAATGAGGGCATTCAACTCTTTTTCCGTGAGAATGATCTCCCGCTTCAAACCCTTTTCCGAATAGGGTTCCGGCTCAAGGGGTGGTCTGTTGCCAGGCTTTCTCTGGTCTTTGGTCCAGGCAGGCCTTCTGTCTCCGTTTCCTTCCAGTTCGGCCAGCTTCGAATCCAATGCCTTTTGCTCAACGGCAGTCAGAATCGTTGGCGTGAACTGGGAGGCGTAAACGTATCGCTTCACCCACCAGGCAGCCAGGAGAACTGTAGCAATCGCTGCAACTGCCACGATCCCCCTGACCCGCGGAAGCGAAGATCGGGGTTCCTTGACTGCCGATTCAGAAATATGCATTCCTCTCACCCCCGGTCGTTCTGCGAAAAATTCCAGACCGCGGTCGGTCTGTATGCGCTGGATCGGAAAAGGCATTCTTCGGAGGCTTTGTCCAGGAACCTCAAAGTGTTCGCAGCAGCTCTCTCCGAAAACAGAGCCACTCAGCAATAATAAGCCTCCCTAGCGCATGATCTCCAGGCTGAGAGCAGCCGATGTTGTTTTCTCCGCTGTCGAAGCAACTGTGTGTAGGCGCTCGGATCCTATCTGCAATTTACCGCTTAGCTCGTCGATGATTGCGCGAGCTCTGGAATCAGCGAGACGAACGAGTAGAGCATCATCCACCGGCTCCATCTCCTCAAGGCGTGCTAAGAGGAGCTTCGGGAGCTTACCAGGATCCTCTGCCTCGTCGGCTTTGGGAGCCGATTTTTCCTTTTGAGCCTTTTCTTTCTCGACCTTTAACTCGAGCTTCAGGTTCTTGAGCGCATCGGATCCAAACCGCTCTTTGAACATTGCTTCCAGAGCTTTCCGGGTCTTCGGACTGCTGTAATCCACAGGACCGGGATCCAAACCCGGTTCGAGCTTCTCACCAAGCCTGACCCCCAACACGCGTCTCAGCGCGGCTTTGCGTAAGACCGAGCGATCAGATTCCGGATTGTATTGACCCTGGACCGAAAGTTTCAACTGCGGCCGTTTCTGCAATGCCCCGGCCAATTGGGCCAGCTTCTCTCTTTCAGGAGGAGGTATTTCGGCGCTACCAGCAATAAAAGCTATGGCGTTAAAGGATTCTTCACCGGCCCCGGGGATCAGAGCCGCAAGCGCCCGGAAGGGGCTGGTTATGATCTTGGTAATCACGTTGACTAGCGCTTTGAAGATCAGCCCGCCATAGCTGAATTCGGGGCTACTCAGGTCTCCACGAACCGGAAGCCCGAGGTCGATGACCCCGCTCGAGTCCTCCAGAAGCGCCACCGCGAGGTCCAGAGGCAGGTTCACGGCATCCGGACTCTCGATCTTCTCTCCCAATTTCAACCGTTCGACGATGATCTGATTTTCGCCTGCCAACTGGCTGTCCGCAATCTTGTACTTCAAATCCACCGATAGCTTGCCGGAGTCTATTCTGCGGCCGGCGAATTTTCCCGAATATGGGGTAAGCCTAGTCATCTCCACGTTTCGGAAGTTCACGCTGATGTCAGTAAACTTCTTGGGGTCTGAAGTATCCATCTCGCCGCCCACATTCGCGGTCCCATAGTCATCAACGCGCCCGTCGAGTTTCAGTTGAGCACGCGTGTTTTTGCTGGAGGAAATGCCTGCAATGAATCCCTTGAGTTCGTGAACTTTGGTCCCGAAAGGTATGGGCAGGCTGAAATCTGCAAAGTCGACCTGGCTTTTGTCCATGAGGACTCGTCTGACTTTGTAGGGGAACTCGTCAGCCCCGGAGGGAGTCTTCTGTTCAGTAACCTTGGGCTTTGAATCGGAGTTGATGACCTGGGGAAGGTTGAGCTTCCCCTCCTCGTCGATCACGATTTTTCCGGTGAGCTCCGAGACTCTGACATCCCCCACATCCAGACTGTCCGGACCGAGCCGCAGTTTCAGTTGATCGCTCCCAACTGACCCCCAGCCGACAAGCGTTTCTTCTCCGCCTTGCTCCAGCACTTTCAGATTTTCTACTTTGAACCCCCCATCGTAAGCAGTCCGGGCCTTTGCGGCTTTGATGAGATGCCGCAATTTGCCACGCGTGGAGAACCTGCCCGACTTGAGAGTCACTTCCACCGTCTTGCCAACGTAAGGCTGAAAAGGCGCCAAATTGAGCCCGGCTACGCGAACGTGGGAGTCCACGGACGGCTTCGAAGGGTCGAGGGTTCCCGATGCCTCTATTCGTCCCCCCTCCCGGACTCGAACCCCCAGATTGAACTTCATTGGGGATCTTCCGGTCACGTTGGACACCTTGGCTGAGATATCGTCCAGGTGGAGCAGGGGTCCCCTTTTCTTGGTCGTCTGATCGGAGAATGCGACCTGCATGCCGGAGAGGGACACGGTCCTTACCAGAAAGTCGAATTGCTGCCCCTGGGCTGCCTTTTTGACTGGTGGCTTTGCACCCGATTTCTTTTCATCCTGTCCAAACAGCACCGCCAGATTCAGCTTGCCGTTTTTCAATAGCGCCACATCGGCGCTTCCCCTTTCGACGAAGAACGTGTCGGCGGTAAATCGGTTCCCTGCAAGGTCGTAGGCTCCGCCCTCGATGCCAGCCCGTTTGACATCTAAGGTCGGGTTCTTTGCGCCGGCGAAACCTGTCTGAGTCCCATTTATCTCCAACATCACATCACGAATTGCTGCCCTTGTTGTATCACCGATTTCAGCATCGGCCTTTAGCCCTAGGTTGACACGATCTACCCTGCCCTTCAGGCCTGGCTTACGGCCCATTTGGTTGAAATTCACCCCTACTGCATCATAGTGTAGGGCTTTTAAAAAAAAGCTCTTCTTTTCTGCGACCTCCGCTTCTCCATTGAGCCCCACCTTGATGCTATCCACGCCGACCTTTATGGCTGGGTTACTGGTCAGATCAGTGAAGTTCGCCGACACCCCTTCAAGATCACACACGTTCAAGACAATCCGCGTCTGATCCCCAATCTCAGCCTCGCCCTTGAGTTCCACTGTGATGCGCTCCAATCCGCCTTTGAGCCCGGGTTCACTGCTCAGTTCGGCGAAATTCGCCCCGGCGCCATTCAACTTGAGCTCGTTTAACACGAGCCTGATTCGATTTCCGATTTCGGCTTCGGCCTTGATACCGACCTTAATGCGATCCAGTACAGACCTGATTCCTGGTTTACGGCTCAGATCCATGTATTCAACGGAAAACCCGTCGAGATCAAGTCCGTTCAATGTAAATCTCCACGGTGTTCCGCTGACAGAACTCGGTGGCTGAGAGGCAGCAGACGGCTCTCTTTCGCGAGATTTGGCTATTCTCTGCACATTAAGAGTCCCGTCTTCTGTCTTCAAAATACGAGCCATTCCCCCATTTATCCTGACTCCCCCGATCTCCGCCCTGCGGCTGGAGAGATCGAAGCGGCCTCCACTGAGTAGAACTTCGGGAGTCTCCAGGAATGGTTTATCCTGCCCCTTCAATCTGAGCCCGATTCCACTGAGTGCTACAGAGAGATCGGTCACAAGAGCCTTCGTTTTACCGTCAGCTAGATCCACCTCGCACCGGCCGCTCACTTTGATTTTCCCGTCAGGGTTATCGAGGTTCAGTGAATCACGGGCAAACTGTGACAAAGTGCGAATCTTCAATTCATCGACAGAGAAGTGCCCTCTTGCAGAAACCGGGTTCAGCATGACTTTACCCGTCCATTCGAACCTTTCGCCGCCGGCAGTGACCGCAGAAATAGTCTGGGTTCCCGCCCGTAGGGGTAGGGTTACGAAATTCTTCATCTGCAGGCTCAAAGGGTGAATGACAATCGAAGCCGGTTCAGACTGCCGCTCGTCCTTAACCTCGATCCTGGCCTGATCGATCAATATATTCTCGACGATCAGTCTAGGAGGGGGCGATCCCTTTTGATCGGAAGAGGCTGGTTCGGCAGTCGACGCGAGGCTCTCCAGGTTCAATCCGCCGTTCTTCTCGATTACGGCATGAACGTCCAACCCCTCCAGACTGAAATGCCGAAAGGTCCAGGCCCACTTGAACAATCCCTTCGATTCAAGATCGATGAAGAGCCGCTTGAACCCGATCATCGGCCGCCCGTTCTGCTCCTTGAGGAGCAGGTCGTTCACCTCGAACGTAAGGCTGTATGGGTTCATCCGAACCAGCCCGACATCAGCTTCTTTCCCGAGTCTTTCTGTAGCGATTTTGGGGACATAATGTCTCACGAAATATGGCGCAAGCAAAAACCCGCAAAAGGTGTAGACCACGACCAGGGCCACAGCGATGATGAACGTTTTCGACCGGAGGACTTTTTTCAGGTAGTTCATGCAGCACCCTTATTGATGGCAGTTTCGATCAAACAAAAACCCCCATCTCCCAGAAAAGAATGACGGGGGTTTGACTCAAAGCCATACCAACCTCTCTAACCCGTGAATAGATTAGCGTTCAGCAAAGCCTACTCACAGAGTCGGTTTTGTCAATCAATTTTGTGCCCAATTTTGTGCCCATCTCGATTCGTTTCTCCTTCAGCTGCAAGTCCTCCAATGTCAGGCTGAGCAGTTCACCAATCCGCATGCCGCTTCGGAGCAGAACCAGGATCAATGCGCGGTCGCGTTTGTCGCGGATCACCGAAAGAAGTTTTTTGATGTCCTCCGGATCAATGGCACGAGGCAGCGAGTCGGGGATCTTTATCCGCATCTTGCGCTTGAGGACATCGGGTTGATCCAGCTGCGTTCGCATCAGGAAGTTTTTAATATGCGCCATAAAGATGGAAGGGAAGACTCTAGGAGATCAAGACAAAAAAGAGCCCCTCTTCACTGAGAGGAGCTCTTTCGGTTCCTGACCCTGCGGACTCGGGTTGAGCGGCCGGGTAAAAACCTACTGGATCACTTTTATCTCCACTCGGCGATTTTTCGCCCTGCCTTCTTTCGTTTTGTTTTCTGCAACCGGTTTTTCCTTCCCGAAAGCTACGGTTCTCAGACGGCTCGCCGGGATGCCCTTCGAAGTCAGATACTGTTGCACCTTCTGAACCCTTTTTTGTGAGAGCATTTTGTTGTATGAGTCCGGCCCTGTTGCGTCCGTGTGCCCCGCGAGTTCGATCATGAGATTGGGATTTTCCTTGAGAACCCTGATGTTCTCATCAAGTGTGGCGATTGCCTGCGGCTTGAGGTCAGCCTTGTCGGTGTCAAAGTAGACCCAGTTGAGGCTGATTACTTTTGGGGAAGGCGGAGGCTGCGGAGCGGGCGGGGCAACGCGTGGTGGGGGCGCGACCGGGCTTGGCGGCGGCTGGCACCCTTCCGCCTCTTTGGCAAGCTTTCTAGCATCGGCGAGCATAGCCATCCCCTCGGCGGTTCGGCACGCCCAGTACGTCTCTACGCCCTTTCTCGCGAGATCTTTGGCCTTTGCGATCTTATCAGGGCAGTACTTTGCACCGGCCGATTTCTCAGCGTTTGCAATTGCAGCCTCGGTCTCGCTGAACTGGTCTGGAACCGTTACGCTCTTGTCCTGGACGCCGAAATGCGACCCGGCGCATCCCAGAATAAAAAGTAAAAAAATCGCGCAAAAAAACCACATGAACCTCATTTTCATAGAGCACCTCCTTTGTAAGCGGCAGGGAAAAACACACCTCCATTGTGAGCAGCAGGAAAAAAAGGGAAATTACGCACCAAAGGGCAACCATTACCTGATTCAATTCAAATCAGCCATGAACCCAGGAGACTAAGTAGTTTCTACTCCAATCTGCTTAAATATGTCAATCTAATACTATCATCTAATACTTTCTTCTGATATTATCGACCTAGTACCATTAAGCACGAACACCTGCTTCATCCTTGACACAAAAGGGTGAATCCCGGTATGTCGGAATGGAAAATCAAATTCCTTCTTGCCCTGAACAATCTCGTCGGAGGCCCGCATGAAAACCCTTCTGGTCAGCGTCATCGGATTCATCGTCCTCACCTCTTCATCAGCCTGCGCTATTTCATTGGACGATGTTCTCAAGGGAGTGCAGTCGCCTGGATCGGCGGATACTGCTGGAGGGCGCAATGCACCAGATCAGAAAACCACCATTTCAGGGCTCAAGGAGGCCCTGTCATAGGCACCAGAAACGCCGTCGGATCGGTTTCAAAAATGGACGGGTACTTTGGAAATGAGCTGATCAAGATTCTTCTTCCCGAGAAATTACAGAAGGTTGCCGACGTCATCGGAAAGCTTGGCTACCAGCAGCAGGTGGACCAGCTGGTCCTGGCGATGAACAGGGCGGCCGAAACAGCCGCTCCAAAAGCCGTACCTCTCTTTACCAAGGCAATAAAGGAAATGTCCTTCGACGATGCCCGGAGAATTCTCCAGGGCGGCGAAACGGCCGCAACCGACTTTTTCAAGGGGAAAA